>Ga0209208_10012233_pt1 | contig 10890 bp, 5 predicted proteins | sample S1TSphfallax_3_FD_187694 | JGI IMG/M metagenome (GOLD analysis project Ga0209208, IMG submission 187694) | Host-associated microbial communities from peat moss isolated from Minnesota, USA - S1T2_Fd - Sphagnum fallax MG (SPAdes) (version 2) | ecosystem: Host-associated > Plants > Peat moss >... | reverse complement strand
TACTTATTTTAGTTTGGTCATTTGTGGTTTGGTTTTTAGTTTAAATACCTTGGTGTTGATGGTTTGGCTCTCTTTTCTTCATTACACAAGTTTGTGTATTTCTTGTGACAAGAACCTTGGAGAGTTATTGATGTTGTGTTTTGTGTTGTGAGCATTTTGTTGTTGTTTCCTTTCAATAAAGATTTATGTTTGCACTTGAATAGTTCTCCTATTTGTTAACAGATTTAAGTTCCTTAAGGTGAGGAGAACTTGGGGTTTCAATTGCATATCTCCTAGGAGTTATCAAGTTTAAAAGTCAAATTGTAAGGTGACCTTGGCTTTCCCATTTAATTTTTTTGGAAATTTTGGGTGGAAGCTCTGGGATTCCTTTTTTCTTGGGTTATAATTTGGGAGGGTGTTCGACATCTAAAAGTAGTTTTTATTTTGCAGGGTTTAGAGATGCTAAATGTTCAAATCCTATAAGAGGAGGTGAAAGACATAACATACATAAACCTTAAACACTACTACAAAAGTGGGGTGTAGTTTATTAACTGAAAATCACTATGGGACCTTAAAAGTGAATAAATTCATTACATTTTAGTGATTTCACCTTGGTTAAAATTATTTCACTATGATACCATTATTTGTGTTTCAATATTAGTTGACATAATTCACTATTATAATTTATTATGGTAAATATATTTATTTTTTATATCGTTCTTTTAAATACCTTAAGGTATTTTAACTATCTTATTATAGGTTTTTTTACTTTAAATTAGTTTCAATCAAATTATTCAACAAATCTTAGGTTATACCTTAAATTATTTTACTGTAAGTTCATATATGTTATTTCAAGTTATACTTTAGGTTATTCAAGGTCATTATACTTTATGTTATTATAAATTATTTTATCCTAAGCATAATAATTTTAAATAATCTAAAATAAAATTAATGACCTAAGGTAAAATAATGTAAAATAACCAATAATAGCTTATAAAAAAAATTTAAAAACCTACAATAAAATAACTACCAATAGCTTATGATAATATAACCTAGAATACCCAACAATAATTTATAATAGAATAGCCACCATTAATCATAATATAATCTAGAATAACCAAAAATAACCACCAATAGAACATCCACCAATAGTCACCAATGGAATAACCACCAATAGCCATGATTAAAATAATCATTAATAGCCACCAGTAGAATAGCCATCAATAACCACTAATAAGATAACCACCAATGTCTTACAATAAAATAGCCATCAATAGCCATTGATAAAATAACCACCAATGGATTATAATATAATAACCAACAATAGCCATTAATAAGATAACCACCAATGGTTAACAATAGAATAACCATTAATAACCACTAATAGAATAATGATTAATAAAATAGCCATTAATAGCCTATGATAATTTAACCTAAAATAACCACCAATAACCATTAGTTGAATAACTATTAATAGTCATTAATAAAATAACCATAATAGCCATTAATAGCCACCAATAGAATAAACACAAACAACTTATGGTAATATAACGTAAAATAATAGCATAAGGTGAAATAACCTTCAATAGCCAAAATTAACTAATAATAACCTCACATAATCGAAAATAACCTAAGATGAAATAATTTAAAATAGTCAAAAATAACTTATAATAACTACAAATAACCTACAATGAAATAACCTACAATAACCAAAAAAAACATAGAATAGCTTAAAATAATTTACAATAGTCGAAAATAACCTAAGCTGAAATAACCTAAAATAATCAAAAATAACATAAAATAACATAAAGTAATCTAATTAGAATAACTAAAAGTAAATTAAGGTGAAATAACTATAAATAACCATAAATAATGTAAGGTGAAATAAGCTAGAACAATGAAAAGTAACCCTAAAATAGTTGAAAATAATTTAACATAGGTAATATTATTATAGTAGCAAAGATTTTATCCATTTATTAAACTTTTTTTTTCCAAAAGAATGGTCATTAATATGTTATTGAATAATAATATTCAAAAAAAAATTCAAATGATTTTACACTTTCAAAAGGAAATAAATGTAATTATGTACATTATTGAAAAAACTTTTAAATTAAACTTTAATCATTTCATTGGGACAAAATTTCAGTAAAATATATAATTTCAAAGTTTATGTTTTTGTAATGTTTAAAATGAATTGTTTGTTAAATAGAATGCAATGTAACACATCATCACAACAAATGTGATGGCTTGATAATAGGGGTGTTTTGCCTTCATTTTAAAGGTTAAGGGATCAAACCTCACAAATGGTGTGTTGGTGTGTTTGTGATCAACAATGGAAGTTGATAAAATATTTTCTTATGTAATTCTTTAAAATAGGTGCCTACTCAAGTTGATTACATGTCCTATGTACCTAGGCTAGGTTTTTACCTTAACATAGGTAATGACACGTGTCAATAATTCATAGGCTGAAAATCATGAAATTATCAATAATATTACATTAAATATTAAATAATTTAAATTTAATTGATTTTCATGCTGCCTAGTTAATTAATTAGCAAGTGAAATGGCTTGGTAAATTTGTATTTCACTAAGTACTAGTGGACCAATTCATTAACCATAATAACTGGTATGTGCTCATTAAAGGGTTGAGCAATTTCATCATGGTGAAAATATCCAAATTCAAACAAAATCTAATGAAACCCAAAGTGAACTAGGACGCATTTTGGTGTAGTGAATCTATAATAACTTCCTTGGACCTTCAATGATGTTATTATTTTGTTTGAACCCTAACACACATCGTAATTGAGATGTGTTATAAATAGAGAAGCCTTCATGTAAAAATGTCGAGGAGGACACCTTTTCCATTGAGGTTCAAAAGAAGGTATGCATTGAAGATAATTACATAGCAATTGAAAGTTTTCAAATGAAATATGTTAGAATGTTTAGGTTATGCAAGAAGGAAATCAACTAATGGATTTTGACTAAACTACCAAGGGTCAAAGTAAGGATTTAAACATGTTTTGAATTTCACCAATTTTTTAATAGTTGATTACATTTAACTGATATATCATTTGATCTCATCTTTGAAATGGACACAACTATGATTGGAGGAAAATCATCTTTAAGAACATGACAATAAGTGGGCTTATCCATAAATTATATAGATTATTTTTTTCTTAAGAGAGCTCTGTATTTAAAAAGCACAGTCAATTATGTCTTGAAAGGATCAAGGTGTACCATGGTTTTAAGGTCCAATATCGATTGTGTAAAAAATGTTCAATAGAAGGTCAATTAACTTGATGAAGAGCTTGAATGAAATTGAACTTAAAGTTCGTGTGTGATAAGGTCTCAAAAGGTTCAAACCATTTTGTTTTCTATTGCATAATGGGTCATGTATGTGTAGTACCCACAATGAATGATCCATTTTAAAATTTAAATATTGGGATATCAAGGGATAAATTGAATTAAGAAAATATTTTTGAATTCCCTTCATATTATCAATGTGTAATATTTAAGATGATATGGCCTCAATCAATGTCAACAAAGGGGAAATATGATTATTTTAAAAAAATTATTATAGTTAACCCATATGTACTTTGGGTGAGAGTTGAAATACTAAATACTCAAGCTATAATCTCATGGAATTGAATATAAAAATATTTTATGTGAGGTTTAATGGTGTTTCCAAGGGTTTTATAAGTGTTAATTAATGGCATCAAGCAAGTGAGTTTCACAACAAATATTTGCATTATTATTTATTTGAAGATTTAACACTGAGTATAAATATTGAAGCTAAATTAATCATGCAAAGGTATTAAGAAGGGGGGAAAATTGAATCAATTATAGCTTTTGGAATTTCCTTTAAATGTAATTATAAAGATGATTCAACCTCAATTAGTGTTTGAGTGGGAAGTGGAGTTTTTTCTTTATGGTGGGATTCAATAAGAGTGGATTCAACAATAATGTTTTATGTATAGTCTAGGGTGTCCCAAAAGTCTTAATGACTACTAACAAATGAAATCTTACCAAATGAGTTTATGTAGCCGAACAACTGGTGACTGGACAAAAAACTCCACGGGTTGTGCTGTTTGTGTGAACACAACACTGATCAGGGTAAGCTGGTTGCTTCTATTGATGAGTGGCGGCGGATTTCATCTTCATTAGTGTGAGAAGGGATCTAGATGTGCATGGGGTGCATGGGAGAAGTGTGGTCTGTCTTTGTGGGATGGGCGGACAGGAAGATGACGGCGTGATTGATGAGGAGGAGCGGCGCCATATTGACGAGGCCTGGGAAAAAAAACTGAGGGTGAGGAAAGCGAGGAGGACGAAGCGTGAGTGAGAAGCTGGATCCAAGGATGTAAAGAGGGGAATGATCAGTGGAAGGCGAGGTTTTTTTTTTGGGGTAGAACGGACAGGAGCTCGGAGAATAGGAGCTGGTCACTTTTCTTCCGCTGCCATTAGTGACTAGGAACCTCTAGCTTTTGAATCAAAGAGAAATGAGTGGAGATTTAGGACCAATGCAACGAAAGAGAGGATTTTGGGGGAGAAGGAGAAAAGCTTGTGTTGTCGGGGTTTTTTTTTGTGATTTATAAGCTATGGAGTTCTGTCATTCAATTTCTCTTAGTCTGAGTCGTGTTAGTAGGAACAAGCTCTGAGAAAGCTCAGAGGAAAAGCTCTGCAGCTGAGTCATGAGATCCCGATTGGAGATTGGGAAAAGTCGCTTGTTGTGTTGTGTCCTTGCTGTGTGATTGCATTGTGCTCGCTCTGTCAGAGCGAGACAGAGAGGAGAGGGTTGCTTGTTGTTGTGTTTCGTCTGCATCTCTCGTCTCCCTTCTTTTTGGTTACATTTAATCATAAGGAAATTGCAAATTACAAATGCCTTAATCATATATGATTAAATTCACAATGCTGAATGATTTCTTTAATTGTAGATATGAAATTGTACATAAAGGTAAATTGATCAAGGAGGAGCATTATGAAGGTGAAAAAATTAAACTAAATATATTTTTTGATATTCCTTTTGTATTATCAAATGAATCATCTTCAATTGATGTTAATTGAAATCGAAATAAACTGAAAGATTTCCTTTCCAAAGTTAAGTTAGGCCATCTATACTTTAGATGAAAGAACATAAGTTGGCATTGAATTGAATATAAAAATGTTTGGTTCCAAGTTTAGGGTCTTTCCAAGGCCTTAATAAGTGTCGAATGATCACTTAATGCAAGGTGGTTTTAATAATTTTCTAGAAACTTGTGGATTTAAAATTGTATATGATTATAAATTTGTCATGGAGGACTATTATGATGGTGGAAAAATTGAACTAATTACATCTTTGGGAATTCCTTTCACAATATCGTAGGTAACAATAAAGTTGATTTGGCCTTAATCAATGTCAATTAATGGCATCAAACAAAGTGAATTTAATAATTTTGAATTTGTATTATTTCATTTTTGTAAATTTGACATTATATTTAAGGTTAAATTGATCGTCGAGGAGCATTATGAAGGTGGAAATATTGAACCAAATACATCTTTTGGTATTCCCTTCATATTATTGACTAAATATTAAGAATGATTTAGCTTCAATTAGTGTTGACCAAATGGGAAAAAATTGTGTAAAATCTAAGTGGGAGAATGGATTCTATTTTCAATGGAATAGTGGATTCAATTCTAATTGAATGAAGGTGCTAACAAAATATAATGAACCAACATGATCACTTTAGAAAAGGACTGCATGTCCTTTTTCCCAAAAATCATTTTTTTTCATATGAATGAATTTTGAAACAATTGTTTTTGCAAGTTACTATAATGAATGCTTATAGTTGTCCCAATACATGAAATATTTTTTTGTTTATCATTTTTGAATAAATATGATTTTAAAAAGTTTGATTATTTATAAATTAAATGTTTACTTTATAAAAATGGTAAGAATTTCAAATCATAACCAAAAATTCATTTATTACATTTTATGCTTTTTTTATAATTATTTTAAAAAAAAATTACGCATCATGTAGATTATACTTCATTTATATGTGGTAAAAACTTTCAAAGTTTTAAAATTCTAGATCAATTTTGGAAAGTTATTTAAATTTTTGAAGTTTTAAAATTTCGCATATTTTAGGGTATGAGTGTTTTTTCAATGTGGCTAATAGGTCTTTATCCTTTTAATTTATTTCCCATCAATGTTTTTAATTATATGAGTCCTTTTGATAGTCCTTTGAAAAATTAACTCCTTTTAATTCAATAGGTATTCACTTTCAAAGGTCCTAAATCAAAATTTAAAGCTAAAATTTCATCAAATGGATTTTAATTTTAATTTCTTGACATTCATATGTGTGAAAAAACAACTTCCATGATTTCCATGGTTTTAAATGATAAAACATAAATATTTCTCTAATTTTAACCTCTTTTTTTTGTGCGATTTGATGCATTTTTTGGCTCATTGGATTGTGATTACACTCGTGAATGATTTTTTTTTTTGGTTTATTTAACGTTATATTGGCATTTTGAATACAGATCTAGTGACATTGGAAACTAGTAAAGAAGGTTCAAATTTCTTTGATGAAAATTGATGGCCATAGAATTTAGTCAAGTGAAATGAGTTGAGTTTTCTTTTAAAAACTTTTGCCACCTTTTATACATATTCACATCCCTCAATCGACGCCAACTATTGGCATAATGCATAATCAATTTATAAATGATACATAATTTGTAAGGAAATTAATAATCACAAAACTTGATTTCATCTTTTTTCATTTTATCAAATCCCATCTAATATCAAGTTCAACCCAATTAGTTTCTCCAAACAATTGTTACCCTTTTATCAAACAAGTTAACATGTTATGGAAAATATTATGTTTTTCTTGGTCTTGTCTAAAATGCATGGACAAAGATCTTTTGGCTTCAAAGTAATTTTATGAACAAGAACTTCATGCAAGACACAACCTTTTGTGACACATTACATCGCATCTAGAAGAAGAACAAGTTCAACATTGATGAGATGTTGGAAAAATTAAAAATCTACCCCAAGAGGAAGGTGAAGATGAACATCGTGTTGCATCGTTTGATTGCAATGCTAAGTGTTAGGCCTTCTCTAAATATAGATGCCTTAAAAATGGAACATGCTTTCCAAATGGGCTACAAAGAATATGAAAAGGTATTCTTTGTCTCCCCACCAATTGGTAGGGCGAGGAGGTGGGAGCTTCCACATTTGTGGATTCTTTGGAGGGCCAAGAATTAGGTTTTAAAGGAGTTCTTATGAGCAAATCTAAACCTAAATGTATAATATGGCAAGATGTTCCATGTTTAGGAAGGAACCATAAACTTTATGCATGGTTCCCATATATAAATCATATTGGGATGAAGACTAGCATGCTTGTGAGACCATTTTGTGCTTGACATTACACTAGTAAAAATTGGCCAAAATGTAACAACTTTATTTGTGACTACATGCGACTATTAATTATTTGTAACTACATTTGGACATTTTTGCAACTATTTCTTATGTTGGTCATATTTATGACTGCACTACAAGTAGTTTGCGACTATTTTGGTGTTCATCCTTCCATGTGAATAACATTTATATAGCTAATAAATTAAGTAATACTTAATAAATAATAATAATACAATTAATTGAATATTCAAAATATATTGATGATTATTAGCATAAATAATTAGTTAGTTTCTAATTTAGTTGTTAAATAATTAGCAAATTAATTAACTAATTTATCTATATTTTATTCATTAGATAATTAATAATTTTAAATTGATTGATTTATTATTAATTAATTAGCTAATTAGTTAGTTGTCACTTACTTAATTATATACTTTTCAAGATGAAAATGAAAACCAAAACATATGGGATAATGTTTTTAGTTACAAGTAGTTTGCAACTAAAAATGTCTAGCCACAAATGACTTGCAATTAAAAAGTTTATCCCATATGTTTTGGCTTTCATTCTCATTTTGAAAAGCATATAAACAAGGTGTTTTGTGTTACATTTTCATATTTTAAAGCATGGGCATATGGGATGAGCCAATACAAATGATTTAACCCAAAATAAAATAAAAGTATTCATGTACTTACACTTAACTACCTACTTCCTTAACTTACCTACCTACTTTTCTACCTACCTACCTACCTAAGTAGGTATTTTGCCTAGGCAGGTAAATAGGTCCTATCTAGATAGGTGTTTAGCCTAAATGGGTAGGTAGGTACCTTGTTCAACTTACATACCTAAATATTGATTTAATTTTAATTTGAAAAAATTCAATCAATATGCCATGTGGCAAATTTTTTATTGCACCACATGTCATAATCTAAACCATCCAAACATAAAAATTAAACATCTTAGATTATTTCAAAATAATAATAAAATATTTTTAATTATTAAAAGTTGGGACATGTGGCAACACATAACTTGTTCCCATTGTTCACCAAAAAAATCACATCCTAGTTACAAGTGACAATATGTATACGACAAGTCAAAGGATGAAGGCATATTTTATTGACTTTGTGTTTCATCCAAAATTTGTTGTCGTTTGCGATTAGTGTCAATGCGACTATTAAGATTTTAGTTGCAAATGTCGCTTGCAACTAAAAATTAATCATAAGATCCAATTGCAAAATGCCATTTTCTACTAGTGTTAGGAATAATCTAGTCGAGCTTTTGATTACAATGACTAACCTAAATAAGTAAAAGACTCTTGTTGTTGTAAGTCCATCAATACATCAAAATGGATATTTTAATATTTTCCTCACATATGTTTGACTTTGCTAATACAAGTCAATGGAGTTGGACCATGTGAGGCCATCTCTTGTTCGTGATTTTTTAGGATCCAAAGTATTAGAGGGTGAAAATCCTTTAAGGTGTACCACATAGGACAAAAAGGGCCTAGTCCTTACTACAATCCTTTTTTACCCTATAATTTGATCCCCATAGAAAATAATGAGCTAAAAGTTGTAAAAAAAATTAGGACTATAATTTAGACCATTATGATTCTAGATTCCATCATAATCATCCATAAATGTGTCTTTACATGGTAAAAAAGAAAAAAAAAAGGTTACATTATAACAAGATTTTGGTACACCTTAAAGAATTTGGACCCTAGAATGATACCATTGTAATAGTTTAAGGACATCATTCTAGAGAAGTAGTACAAAAAATGTGAGCCAAAGATTTGCAAGACTTGGTACAACTTCACACAAAAAGTTTTTTTAAACTACATGTATAAGATGAGTTGATACTTTTACATTATATTTGAGAGTGAATACCATTTGGGGAAACCTTAATCGTACTTGTGTGACTTGCATTTTATCAATTTTGCAAAGGGAGTTGGCAATGGTAGTTGACATTGCACATCAATTATATTATTATATTGTTCGTGTGAGTGATTTGGCTTAAAGAAACCTTGACCAACTTGAAACCTTCAACAATAAGGCAATGGATGTGATATGTAAGGAACATATGATAGCCTTCCATAAACATCTTCTAGTATGTGATCCTTCCTTGGGCTCAAAATTCCTCTAATAGGTCCATGTTCATTACAATATGAACCTTGAAATGTTAAAAGAAAAATTGCAAATGTTAGTTTCTACATGTGTTAGTAACAAGTAGAAACTATAGTGGAATCAATTTGGAGTCCTATGAGAAGCACATAAGTTCCCAAAGCAAGACTTATTGAATGCCACATTTGACAAGTGGTTCCATAACGCCACATTTTGGCACAAGGTCTGGCTTTTAATACTTCATGATTTGATTCAATTTTTTAAATAACTTTGTTGAAGGAAAAGATGAAACTTCATGGAATGTAAACTTGATACAAATTTTCCTTCCACTTTTTATAGTTGGAGGTGGAGGCAACAAAACTGTTTGATTCCATTCACTATGACCTACATGTCTCCATTGATCAATCAATGGAGCTCCCTTTGTTCATTAATTATGTTTAGAAGTGGAGACATGAGATTTGAGAAACTATTTTCTACAAGGAATTCAAGGTGAAAGGTGGAATAACAAAGGGGAAGACATGGGAGCTTCAAAGTGGAGCCAAGGAAGCCGTTAAATGTGTATTTTACAAGTAAAGTTATTTCCCATTTTTTCATTGGGTTTCCATTCATACATACCTAGTTTGACCTATTGGAATGAATTGTTTAGGTCGACATTGACTTCAAATCAGCTTGGACCCTTAGTTGGTATCAACTGGCTAGTTTGGACCTTGGGAAGGGGCCAAATATTGTGGATCAAGGTTGAAGACATAGTCAACACCAACTAACATGCCATCCTTGCCTATTAGCCTTGGTTGGGGCCAACTATGGCCATGCGTGATGTTGACGTCAATATGGACTCATGACCATTCCTTGCCTACGCCTTTAAATATTACTAAAGGTTCTTACAATGGTCAGCTAGATCATGGTGATATGTCTAGATGGTTAACTAGTTATTCTTTCACATGTAAACCAATTTTCCTTCTTGCAAATATTTATCTTACGTTTTGTTTCCTTCAAGTGCCATCCAAAAAATCTCATAACTTTTCCACATTTGGAGCAATCTTAAGTTTAATTGTAACCAAAAGTGAGGGTCTAGAAATCCTACAACCCATACACTACTTCATGTGGACCCTTCCTTCCATGCTCAACAAATCGATCCCTCATCTACTTACACCTAGCTTCTCCAAACTCGAACTGTCTTCCTACTCTCTCACTGATTCGTTGCAATTTGAAGACCGACAGACTCAACCACACAACACTCTACGCAATACACATTTCTGATCATGTCTTCCCACACATGTGCATCAGAGAAAATGCTTGTATCTTATTCACAGATTATACACATTCCGAAAGCACATGCATGTTCCTTCAACACGAGTTCTTGCAAAAACCAAAGAGTCTGATCATTCCTGAAGTTCTTGTTCC
>Ga0209208_10012232_pt1 | contig 10892 bp, 5 predicted proteins | sample S1TSphfallax_3_FD_187694 | JGI IMG/M metagenome (GOLD analysis project Ga0209208, IMG submission 187694) | Host-associated microbial communities from peat moss isolated from Minnesota, USA - S1T2_Fd - Sphagnum fallax MG (SPAdes) (version 2) | ecosystem: Host-associated > Plants > Peat moss >... | reverse complement strand
AAGGATCCTAATGATGCACCAAAACAAGATTGACATACAAAGTTCAAGAATAAATAAATAATTTAGAAATAATTTATTAATAAATAAATAAAATATTTTTTTGGACATTAATTATTTCTTTTCTAAATGATTAATGTAGATTGATTATTTAAATAATTTATTCCTTTATATTAATCATTTTCTTAAAATAAAAAAAAGAGGACAACCAACAACTATCATTGCCCTTTCTTTTTGCAATAGTTTTAATTTTAATTTTTAAGTGACAACAACCACCATTCATCATCATTTTCTCTGCAAGATGACATAGAGGATGAGAACCATAAACATATCTTGGCAAGATGAAATATAGTACGAGAATCATAAGCATAGTTCATCATCATCATCTTTTCTATAACAAAAGACTAACACAAGCAGACAACAAGGGCATTACCCTACACGCAATGCCCTCAAGGTGAAGCACTCCCAAAGTAAGCAATCCTTGGCTCCACCCTTGGGCAGGCATTTACCCTAGTACCTTTACCATTTTGGCATAAATTAAATTTATTTTTGTTATTGTCAGGTTTTGAATTACAAGCACCTTTACCATTTTGGCATAAATTAATTTTTTTCTTTTTTAGTTTCAGGTTTTGAATCACAGACACCTTTACCATTTTGGCATAAATTAAATTTTTTTTTTTTGTTATTCTCAGGTTTTGAATCGCACACACCTTTACCATTTTGGCATAAATTAAATTATTTTCTGTTATTGTCAGGTTTTGAATCACATAGACACACTTGTTTGTTCTATAACACTGAAAAGACCAAGTTTATTATTTGCTATAATCTGTCGAAAATTTCAGAATTAAGAAACTAAGTGCCAAAATTAAGATTTCAAATTTAATTAATTATTCGACAATTTGTTGCCAAAATGGTAAAGGTAGTATGGTACTTTGGGAACCGATATCAAGAGCCCACTCCCACTTTGGCTCCCAATAGGTGGGTGCTACTTTAGTACCACCCAACCATTCCTTTGACTATTAAGGAGTAGGTATAAGATGCCTCCAAAGACCCTAATTGAGATCCCTTTGACTATTAAGGAGTAGGTATAAGATCCCTCCCAAGACCCTAATTGAGGTCGCTTTGACTATCAAGGAGTAGGTATAAGATCCCTCCCAAGACCCTAATTGAGATCACTTTGACTATCAAGGAGTAGGTATAAGATCCCTCCCAAGACCCTAATTGAGATCCCTTTGACTATTAAGGAGTAGGTATAAGATCCCTCCCAAGACCCTAATTGAGATCCCTTTGACTATTAAGGAGTAGGTATAAGATCCCTCCCAAGACCCTAATTGAGATCGCTTTGACTATCAAGGAGTAGGTATAAGATCCCTCCCAAGACCCTAATTGAGATCGCTTTGACTATTAAGGAGTAGGTATAAGATCCCTCCCAAGACCCTAATTGAGATTCCTTTGACTATTAAGGAGTAGGTATAAGATCCCTCCTCTTTCCTTTGTAGGAGGGATATTGGTGGTTATAAGGTGACCTTGCCACTCTTGTGTGGGCCCCAATCACTCTCACACACACACTCTCTCACTCTCTCTCCCTCATCACACAAACTCAACACCTGTGCAGTGCACCAAGAGCAGCAGGATTAGGGTTTGATACCACAAACAACAAAAAACAACAACCCATCTGCCATCTCCCCTCAAGTCTCCACTGGTTGTCCCATCACAGGAGAAGCAGGAGAAGCAAGGAAAAGAGAGCTTCAACAACCATGGCCTCCAAGCTGACTGCGTTCTGGAACCATCCAGCAGGCCCCAAAACTAGTGAGCCTCCTTTTTTTCTTGTCCCCATCTCTTTTCTTCTGTACCCCTTGGCTGCTTGTTATAAATCAGATGTCCTTTCTGTGGTCACTTCAATTGAATTGGGTATTGAGTGCAGTTTTGGCAAGTAAAAGAGTTTCTAAGTTCCTCGTTGTTTTGTTTTGTTTTCGGTGTTTTTTTTCTTTCGTCTTTCTGGAAACCCTAACCTAGTTCTTTTGTTTCTAACCATTTGAACCCCACCCATGACCTATGTAAGGTCATGTGAACAAATCTACCCAGCTATTGTAATTGTGTGAAGGAAGAGGTGCCACTTTCATCATTTGAAATTCTTTTGAAGCAAATAATTTTTCTGCCAAACAATCCCACCAGAAGTGTCTGAGGTTCCATATCAGCAAACATGAGCAGCTATGTATTTTATGCAAGCGACAGGAACAAACACATGATGCTCCTTTGTGTCCTGGTGAAAAGGAATGTAGTTATGTTTCTATCTCACATAGATTCAGCCCTAAGGTTGTATTGTCATTACAAGAGTTCCTTTTTGTGGGCTTCCAAACTGAATTCTTCACCACTGATTTTGGGTGTCAACTTGATCCTTCTGGGATGGACTAGAAGGTCCCAAAGATTTTTCATCCATCAAATGGTGGAGGATTTGTGATATGTACTAGTCAACATCTTGGTCTCCAAAAAAGTCAAGTGGTTGCTACTAAATTTGTCAACGATGCTTAGTATTCCATCTCATCACAGTTTAGACATTTATGAAAGAGAGAGAGATGAGAACGAGTTTCAGCAAGGCGTTGTGTTCATCTTTTCTGTGTTTCGGGTTTTTTGTGTGGTTGTTGTGGTTTTATTGCAGTTCACTTCTGGGCTCCAACTTTCAAATGGGGCATTTCTATTGCCAATGTTGCTGACTTCTCCAAGCCACCTGAAAAGCTCTCATACCCTCAGCAATTAGGTATGAAGAGACTTCACCTGAAAATCTTTTTACCTCTTTCTATGTTTTGAGGTTCTAAAGTCCTTGAGAAACATCTGGTGTTGCTAAATGTGGTGGGAATCTGTAGCTTACATCAGGTAAGGATGCACCACTTGAGTACTTCCTTTTTTGGTAAGGATGATGGACTCACAAAATGGTCTGGTGTCTTGCATGCAACAGCTGTAACAGCCACTGGAGTTGTCTGGTCTCGCTACAGCACAGTAATCACTCCAGTAAGTCTGCATCCATCTCTGCAGTTGATTTTATGAACAGCCTTCTTGAGTTTTCCTTTCAAAAGAATGAACCCATGGATAGTGCCAGTCGCATAGAGGGGGGATGAAGGTTCCAAATATCTTGTGACTTGACCTCTCAACACCCATTTCTTGGTATCTCTGACCTGAACTCTGGAGCTCTACTGATGCCTCTACCAGTGCAACCATAGCATTGGAAATTGAGCCCAGACATACAAGTTAACTACACTTCCACAACAGTACCCGACATGAATTTCTAAAGGAAGACCATCCATCACAATGTTTTTTGGTATTCCTGGTATGTGCTTCAAGATATCAACTGGTGTTGTGTGATGGCTGTTTGTTTGTTTGTTTTTAGAGTTTTACTGAACTGATTGGGCTATTTATGTGCAGAAAAATTGGAACTTATTTAGCGTGAATGTAGCAATGGCTACAACAGGGATCTATCAGCTCTCACGAAAAATCAGGTTGGACTTTTGTTTCTACTTGGGATTGATTTTCACAAAGAAGTTCTTATACTCTGTCCATTACTCTTCTTCATGTCCAGCATGTTCTCTTTTTGTGCATCAAGCACCCAAGAGTTCTCTATTGCAATGGAAAGACATACACAAGAGTCTTTGCTGTTGTTGTGTTATCTCTGCTGGAATTAAGCCAAAATCCTTGTATTGTTCTGAGGGTTCATCTAGGAGTTGTGAAGTTTTCCTTGGGTCAAAAGTTGCTGATGAATTCTGGAGAGCCATTTTGTGACCAATACAATTTTCTTTTAGTCTTCTTAGCAGTTCTGCACAGTTCTTTGTTTTTTCCAAGTACCACTTGGGGTTGCACTTGACCCATGTTCCATCTTATGTGCATGTGGACTTCAATGTTGTCTTCAGATGTCCAAGCTGGTTCAGTAGAGCTGAAACAGTTTTAGAAGCTCTTAAGGAAATGCATCTAATCAGAGTTCTTGGCCAATGCAGGCAAGACTACATGAGTGTGCCAGAGGCACCACTGAACAAGGTTTGAATGGGAGTTGCTAGAATCACATACACATACTGCCTATGTGTATGTTACTGGTTCCAATTCCCAAATTCATAAGCTGCACAAATAAGGCTACTAATGGGGTACATTCTTGGGTTTGGACACCTCAGTAATAAATTATTTTTGTAACATTGCCATGGCAAAAAACACATTAGTACTCCTGTCTTCAATCCCCTTTATGGGCACTGAACCAGCTCTCTTGATGCATCTGCTCTTCATGAATGTTTGTTGTTTACAAATGATAGAAACTGAAGCTGGTAGTAAATGTCTCCAGACTGCTTGCTGTTGTGGGTCCTGGTGATAGGATAAACGTGAAACCTTGCCTGAACAAAACCAACATGTTAGAACCAGTTAATTAAAAATCACAAGGACGAACATAAATATGGCTTCAAAGCCTTTGGTGAACATTGTGCTCTGAATGTCCTTGCAACATTGAAACTGCTTCTGAGTATTGCTTGCGCAAGTTTTGTTCATGACAAGGCTTCTTGCATTCTCTCAAAATACTTGCCTGCCTTTGAGTGGCCACTTGAAGGCTCTTTTGTGATCAATTCTGTAATGTTCTTTGTAAACCCCAGTAGCAAGATCCATAGTACTTCAAAAGGTTCTAACCATGAAAAAGGCACTTGCAGATGAATATGAATTCTGAAGGTACTGGATATGACAAGAAAAGTTGCGGGCTAGCAAGTAATATCCAGATGATTTGAGACAATTTAGAAATTAGGTGTCATTGCATCCAGCTACAGAGAGTTTTGCATTGACTGCTCCAGCTTACTCAGAAGATCAGCCATGAGGGTGTGCTGGCCAGGTCCAAGCTCAACCAGGTGCACATGGTTGGACTGACCCATCCGATGCCTCAAACACACCCACCATCTGCCAGCCAACACTCCCTTGCCTGAGTTGTTCAGAAATTACTGAAAGCAGAGCTCTACTGGCAAAGAAAAACCAGAAGAACTAAACAAGTGCCCAAAAAAAAATGCAACCTGTTCAAACAGATCTGTGTGCCAATTTCCACTAGATGTAACTAAAGATCCAACAAAATGTTTAGATTTCCATAAAACCCTTTTGTCATAAAACTTGATGCAATCAAGCCATGTAGATGCACCTCACCAAACATTTGGCTGATGTCAGGTGATGTGGCAAACTCCCCCACAATGCCAAGAAAATTTCGATTCATGTAGAAGCACACAATAGGGTTTGTCAGCACTTCTTTCATGTATTCAGTCACTGTAATTGGACCCTCCTCGAAACTGCAATTCCCAGAGACACATAGACACACAAGTCGCAGTTGACAAAATTGCATGACACCCACATGGGAGAAAGCTGAACCATTCACAAGTCTTATCATCACATTCCTAATGGAGATAGGAAACAATTGATTGATCAATTACAATAGAGTCCTCATCAATTCCCCTCAAGAAACAACAAATGCACTTACTTGGATCAAGGATTTGATGTGTTTTGCCATGGCACTCTCCTCATCAACCTTGGCAAAATTAGCCTCTACCTCAACACCCCCACACCCTATTCACTTGATCCATCATCACTGTCCCTGACTCCAAAACCTCTGAAGTCTTCTTCTTCTTCTTCTCATCTGCAATGTTGATGTTGTTGGCAAATCAGTAGGTCTAGGAAAGCTCACAAGGCTTTTTTTCCACAACCTGGAGAATCTGCAGTTCAGGTGTGACCTCTCCTTTGTTTTGTATGAAATGGTGCAAACATACCCAGGGGTGACTGTCTGTCATGATGGGTTGGTTATGTGCATCCACACAACGAGAATCAGAGATGTTGTTCTGAAATGTTTGGAAATTACAAGAGCAGAATGAATAGCGGATCCTGTCTTGCATTATATTCCAAAGCCCCTGAGGGAGGTGAATCATGGTGTGAATCAACATTTATCTATGAAGAAAGGTTGTTTGTTTGTTTTGTATGTTTTGTTTGTTTTGTTTGTCATGTTGAGATCTCCCAAACCACATGCAGGAGATATTGAATTTTTCAGTAGTATTGTCAATGAAATTACGCAAAAAATGGTTTTGGAAGGAAAAATTAGTTGGGTAACCAGTTCGCACTTGGGCCAATGGCACAGGCTACACTAGTTCTTATGATGGGTGGTTGCCCAGTGGTTTGTGGAAAGACAGAGATTGTCAGAGGAACTTGCCAAATTGCCTGTGCATCTTCTTTTTCTGAAGGGTATGTTGCTTCCCTTAGGTTCTCAAGTGTTTAGCAAAAAGCAGGGATGAAAATCCTACTATTTTCTTTTTCAATGTGCTCAAGGTAAATTTTCTGTCAAAAGCTTCAAGCACGAGCTTCAAAGTCTCTTAACAAACCCAAATCCTGCAGGTACTGGAGGCAAGAAACTTCATGTCCACAGATGTAGGCTTGCAGGGCTTTGATGAGGAACAAACCATCCAGGATTTAGGGGGAAAAAATGGGTTTGAATAAAATTTCAAATGGAAGCTGAAATGATCAATAGTTTATAACCTATAATATTTATGAATTCCATGGTGAACAAAATGATAATACGTGATTTAAAAAATGACTCTAGAGCAAGAAGTAACGCCCCTCACTGAGGTAGAATTACCTTATCATCAAGATCTTCCTTTTCCTTTCTTTCCAGCCTTAAGTTCATCTTCCTTATATGACTACTCATCTAAATGTCCTTGCACAATATCAATGTATTCTTTTGTGAAGGTCATAATCTTTTCTTCTTTCTTAAATGTTGATTATTTGTTTGTGAACTAGCGTGACTCTAACTTCTACCAACACAACAAGCTTGATCATTTGATTGACAAACCCATAGAACCCAAACCTAGAAATGTGTGGCACCAGGTTTGGGCATTTTGCTATAGCCCTACAAGAAATTCTTCATCATTTATATATATATGCATGCTTGATTTGCATATGAAGACATTGGAGTTGGATACATGTATTCTTGGCTTGTTGCTCGTAATTTCAAACACATATGCATGTAGCTTGTTCTACATTGCATGCACGTAAAGATGATCTTACATTTTAAACATCACATTTAGATTTGAAAGATCGATTTCATCTCCTTTGATTTTGCCACTTTTTTAATACTTTCAACTTCATAGGCATTTTGTTGGACAAGGGTGAAAGCACACTAAGGATGAATCATTTTTCATCAAAAAAAGTTATTATATAGGTGTATAATTGAGTGTATTACTATGCTTATGTGTAGACTACAAGGAATGAAAACTATTGTGAAAGGATGTAACTAGTTTCTTGAGATCTCCTAGCAATGCTTAATGTAAACAAGTGTAACAACAATTTAAGAATGTGGGCTTGTTCATGAGAAGGAAAGAAAATTGCTTATCTTGACTCTGAATTTTTAAAGAAACCTAAATGCCATGTCTTCTCACATGTATGACCAAATGTTCTCACATTTGGAGTTCTTACAAAATTCACATTGTAAGTGTAATAGTTGATGAGTTGCATGAAGCAACAATGCCTTCGAAAAAAGGGATGAACTACGAACCATAACGCTCATGTATGCAAGATATCTTTGCTTGGCCATGTATTGAGAGTTTTTGGTAATGTGGTGATGATGGGTGCCTTTGCTTACAATTTGTATTATAATCTTGTGGGCTATATGTGCTCCTATAAAAAATCTACACATATGTTGATGTTGTTGGCAAGTTTGACATTAGTGCAAACTTCCAAATTCAGAGCATGCAAACATGGGATGTGATGTAACAATAAGAGGTTTACTTGAATTCACATGTAAATACATTCATGTTTCTATGGGAAAACTGAGTCATCCTCATAAATGATTGAAAGTTGTTCACTTTTGGATTTTTTTCAAGGCAAATGAACAATGTTGGACATATGCCAACACCCTAAACCTTATTTTGTGTTATATGATGTAGAAAAAGAAGTGAAAGTGTTTCATTTGTGTCATCCAAAATAGAAAGTTAACCAATCCGTTGGGTTTATTTTTAGCTCGCCTTCCCATCTTCAATTTTATATATAATTGGACAGATCTTTGTTGGGACTTCTCATACCAAGTTCATGGTAGGGTTGGTGGAGAGTGAGAGTGCAATTGTAGTACAAGGTTTGAATCAAAGAGGTTTGTTATTGTGACAAGGATTCTAGTAGTTGTTTACATGGTCTCAACGGGCTAATGGAGGAAATGCATTTTACTTTATACATGTCTTATATGTGCAACAACTATGGGATGTATATGATTACATCATGGGAAATCAAAACTAATGTATTCTAGCAAGGTAGCAAATGATCTCAAACCAAATGGTTAGTTCTATACTATGATGGGTAACTTTCCGAAATTGCCCATTCATTATATTGTATGGGGACTTCACTTATTTCCAACCCACCTTGTGGATCATTATTTTTATCCACTATTGTTGTGGTTTGTATTTCTTTAACAAGTTGGTAGATGTCATTCTTCCCTCCCAAAAGTTGGAGTTGGTGATTTGGCTTCAAACATAATCTTCATGTTTGCACTTGTTGTTCCTTTGAAGTTGAGATAGATGTTCCAATAATTCCAAATACTTGGTCAAGTTTGCAATTGCTCCTTTGCCATCCAATTCGGTGATGATCATTGTCATATACCCACAAATGTCCTTTCATACTCATAGCTTTCACCATGCCACCCAAAAGGAATATGGAATTAATTCAACATGGGTGCCAGCATGACATTAGATTAGGGATCTTTGTACCAATCTCTTTTTGTAAAGCTTGCAATGTTATGGAGGTGGAGATCCTTGTTTTATTAGCAAAGGCTTTCCAAATTTTGCAATGATGCCTATCTTATGGAGTTGGAGAATATTTGTAATAAGTTAGTACCACCAAGGCTTCCATCGACATCATCATCCTCTGTCTCCATTACCATGTTGAAGCACACCTCCCATCGGCCTTTGGTAGCCTACCAACATCCAAAAACTAGTATGTCATTGGTCAACAAATTTGAACAATTGATGTCTAGAAACAATTTGAAACAAGAATTGCTTCTAGTCTTGTAATAAGATACAAACTCTATTACATGTGCTACTACCTTAGTCCAAGCCCTAATTGGTGATATGGTGGTAGCGAGAGAGGACTGATATTCATTGGTGAATCATGATGGATGGATGGTAGGTGGATAGGAAACATTTTTTCATTGGATTCCAATTCCCTAGCTAACCATAGGTAGTTAGTTCAATTTATGTTTTTACTACCTAGCTATTAACAACCCATTAGCCCTTACATATATACTAACAATTTATGTGCATCTATCTACTTACTAACTAGTCACCTACTTTCTTCATACTTACCTACCTATCCTTAGGACCTATCTTTTATAGGTTAGGTCATCAAGGTGAAAACCCCAACATCATCTCAACCCTTAACTATATAATTAACCATCTACATGTTTCTACTTATTTGCCTACTAACTTATCTACCTACTTACCCCTACGACCTATCCTTTACATGATGATAGGTTATCAAGGTGAAACTCAACACTAACTCATACATGATTAAGTCATAAGGGGCTTCCAATTGATGGTGCATTGGTGACTATTGGTTCACTCTGGTTTAGGGGCCTTTAGTTTGTAGTAGTGTGTGGAAACTACTCGGGCATCTACAAAGGCAAGGTTATCCCAAAATGCTTACTTTCCAACTGAGATAATCCTTAGGATTTATCCGAAATTTTGCAGATGTATCTTGACGGTTTGATTTTGCTGAAGCTGATTCAAATGTGAGCTCTAATGGCTGGAAATCCTTCCATGGGGTGAACCTAATTGGTCCTGTTCTGACCCCAACATGAACAAGTTTTTCCCAGTCGGTAGTAGGGTCAGACTTTTAAACACCCACTTGAAAAAAAAAACTTAAAAAAAATGGGAGATGTGCAAAAGAACTTAATTAGGGTTTTCTTTGAAGGATTTGTTTTGAAATTGGGACCTAGTTCAATGTGAACAAGGTTGCAATTTTTTGGTGAATTTTGGGGCTTAATGTGGCTACTATGGAGTCTCATCTTTGATGTTATGAGATTCAATAGCATTGTAAGTCTAGTTGATATTAGTTTTTCTTCTTTCATTGGGCTTGGGCTTGGGCTTGAAGGTTTTGCAAGTATGCCAATCTAGTGGCACATGACAAGATAATTGCAAAGGAAAATTGTGTAAGTGAAATGTTTACTCATCATTTGCATGTCTTGCACGTCCTGGATGAGTCCAACATACTCGACTCTCCTTCTTTGTCCGTGCAAAAGAATCCCTAATCTCCAAATACCCTTTTCTAGTGGCATGCTCCTTCAGCTGCTCCCTAATCAAAACACCTTTTTTTCCTTCCCTTTTTCTTCCTTCTTTCCAAGCAAACCAACACTAACCCACATCTTCATTTTGTTTACATGACTATCTAACTATCGAATCAAGATTTTGAACTACTCTTTTGGGTAGTCTACTAGTGTTTGTGATGGAAGCAACATACCGAGTGTGATTTGTCTTGTTATTTATCATTTGTTACTACTCTAGAGAACAAACAGATCATTGTGTGATGGCTCTACTAGTGAATTTCTTTATAACAATTTATGTTGTCTTCCAACCAAAAAAGAGGAAATTTTGGGAAATTGGGTTTGTTGTCCTCTAAATTTTATTATTATTAGTAGTAGTAGTAGCAGTATTTTTGCACAAAAAACTATCAGATGTGCTTTGATTCTGAAATTTAAGAAAACAGAACCAGAGGTTAACAAAATCAATGCGAGCACACAAAAAATTCCACATTTTCTAGAATTGGGCACTTTATTATTATGACTTGGGGATTCCAAGATGGTGAATCAACATTAAGGAGGCAAAGATACTCACAACGTTTGTTAACTTCTTGTATGCAACTCTATT
>Ga0209208_10012231_pt1 | contig 10892 bp, 6 predicted proteins | sample S1TSphfallax_3_FD_187694 | JGI IMG/M metagenome (GOLD analysis project Ga0209208, IMG submission 187694) | Host-associated microbial communities from peat moss isolated from Minnesota, USA - S1T2_Fd - Sphagnum fallax MG (SPAdes) (version 2) | ecosystem: Host-associated > Plants > Peat moss >... | reverse complement strand
AGATTTAAATTGTCTCTCACTATGCACAGTTTGTGTTTAATTTGACATGTGTTTAGGGGTTGGGTACGGGAAATAATTAACACCATGTGTTGGATGTCACAAACACTGGGTGAAATAGGAGGTGGATCAGTGCTATTTTTTTGGTCAAACAATTTCCCAAAGGAAGACAAGAAAAAAACTGATCCCAAATTCCAAAAATTCCGTAAAATTCTCCCCTCCACCCAACTTTTTTTTGAGGAGCATGTTGTCACAGCTCTGTCTATTGGATAATGTTTTAATGATCCGCTAGGAATGTGTCACCAAATAAGGCGAAATATTTTCCAGGATGCTTGCAAGTGTGTCCCTGTCACAAAATTGAATGAAAAGAAGCCTAGTTTGGGTGCAAATATGCTCTCAATCACATAACAGTGCAAAATTGGACATCTAGGCACATGTCCCAAACTATGGAATATTGCTGGGCTATTTTGCCAAGTTGAGTTGCGCCAAATCCATGTCGCCAAATTGCCAACTCCATGTCACCAGGGCTACAGTGCCAACTTTGTCAATTCCACTTCATATTGTGGACTCCCTGAGTGCTCTCCAAACTGCCCCAATATGAACATCTTTAAAGGTTGCCCACTGCCTAGGCTGGTTTTGCAACTTATTAGTTATTTTTGACTATAATAATGATAATAATAATTTGCAATTCAGCATTGTACCAAAAAAACGAAGCTATTGTGCTCCAGAGTTTCATTCATATTTTGGACATGACAGGCATCATTTTTCAACACTTCTGGCAAATTCCAAAAAGTAATTAGCTAGCACCTAACCAGTCTTGGTACTACTGTAATATACAGAGGGTGTTGAATAGGCTTGTGTGCAAGTATGAAAGCAAATTATGAAATGATTTTTTGTGGAGAAAATATGAACCCAAGCAATCCATTTCCGTGGGTGAAATTAATTATGATCATTGAACCTATACCCGCTCATTCAATGAATTGCACATGTGCATTATGTCTAAAGGCAATGATGTGAATTATTTATTGATGTAAACTGATCCAACTACATGAAATTCATTGTAGATGAATAAAACAGTTGCATAAAATTTCATGCTGTTTCAAGCTGAAATATGTTTCATCCATGAAAATGCATTCAAAGTTTACTTTGTCCAGGAAATTTTATATAAATTCCATCAACGAAAATGCACACGATCTCCTTAGTGGATTTTAATTGGTAAATGGATGAAACTTCATCCATTTCTCTTGTGAAGTAAGTTCTTCGAAGAAATATCATCTATGTATAGTTATATTTCATCCACACAACATAATTCATTAATAATTTCATTTCCTTCATTAAATTTCATCCATGTTCAGTGGCTGAATATCCATGAAATATCATTTTCTTATGGATGAAATGGGATGGAAACTCAAGATGAAGTCAAGATCTTCCAAAACATCGTCCATAATTTATTCAGTTATAAGATTTCATCCATGATTATGACAGAGAAACATTGGGCGTAATTTGCACTATAATGTAATTGTTGCAAACTTTGTGGCCAACAAAAGCCTTCCTACTGATGGATGTCTATTCCTGGAATTTAGATGAATTCTAGTGGAAGAAATAAATTTTGAATAAATTATTTCATGGATGAAATATAACACTAATTTTTATTCCATAGATGAAGCTTATTTCATTTGAAATAACATGAAATTGCATCCAATTATTTCATTCATTAATTAGAATGAAAAAGAAATCTAGTTCAGTCATCTCATTGCAATTGGACGTAATGCAGACATGGAATTCATCTAATCAAGGGGGTAGATTCATCATTCAAAAGCACTTTCATTGCAAGACATATATTTCTTGATGTGCTTACATCTTATTTAATGCAATTAAATTCCACCTTGTTTATAAAGATTGGGCCAAAACAAATTCAAGTTCAAAAACTTTCTAATTGGTCTCAAACTATTCGAAGCCCTTGGAAGGGTTCGTCTACAACATAAGGAGCCATTAAAATTATGCAAACCCTCAAAAAAACAGACAATTAAACCTTTTTTTGAACTCATCAGGCTTTCAAAATTGGACACTGTTTCTTTTGGGGGCAGAAGTTGGGGCAGAAAAGGAATAAATATCAGGCCCTGGACATACTAGAATTTCGGCAAAACTTAAAATAATCTGTCAAAAACTTTATGTCAAAAAAGTTCAAGATTCAATACAGGCAGCTGGATTCAAATCAACACAGTCCTCACTGAACCAGTACTGTTTTTGATTAGTTTGGCCTAAAATACAACAAATACTTTGTGAGAGCAATTGTGATTTTATTATATTTAATCATGATATGTCAAAATTTTCAAAATCAAAAATTGTGATGCTGAAACTGAAACTTCAAATTATATTAATTATTCAACACTACTGTGCCAAACCTGTAAAGATACTATGGCATAATATATCTCTACAAAATTTGTTGGTGCTTATGGAACCCATGAAATTTTCTGAGAACATGAAGTCAACAGACCTAGTCTAGTATCACTACTCTGCATCAAAGCTCAGGACTTAGAAAAACTTTGGATTCCTACTATAAATCTTTTGTGCTATGGTCATGCCTCATGTTAAATTATTTGCCCCCTTTTTATTTTTTTACCCTAACCAAGGGTATATGATAAGTTGTACCCGAACCCTATGCATCTATCCAAAATTATACAATTTCTGTACCCAGACCCTACACTAATGGGGAAAAAATAATAATATGACCTTACCCATTGAGTAAACAATTAGTGTACTCCCTATACCTAGGCTGGTTGTGCACCTTATCAGTTATTTTTGGCCATAATAATAACAATAATAATTTACAATTCAGCATTATACTAAAAAATGAAGCTCTTGGGCTTGAGAGCTTCCTTCATATTTTTGGCGTGGCACACATGCATTTTCCAGGATTTATGGCAATTCCAAAAAGTAATTAACTAGTGCCTAACCAGCCTAGGTACGACTGTAATAAACAGAGGGTGTTGAATAGGCTTGTCTGTAAGGATGAAAAAAAATGTTATGGCCAATGAAATTGCTGGATGTGGTGGTCTGATCTTTCTTTTCCCTTAGTTATCTTCAGTGTACTAATAATCTATCGTCACTGATTCAATGAATTACCTGTGTGCATCATGTCCAAAGGCAATGATGTGAATTTTTTTATTGATACCTACTGATCCAACTAGATGAAACACTGTGGATGAATGAAATAATTGGATGAAATTTCGTTTTGTTTGGAAATGAAATACTTTCATCAATGCAATATCACTTGGTGTTTTATTTCATCCACAAAAATGCATTGAAAGTTTCATTTGTCCATGTAATTTTATGTAAATTCCATGAATGAACAGGCATGCAATCTCATTCATGAATTTGGGCTGATGAATGGATGGACCTTTGGTCATAACTCTTCATACATTCAGTCATAACTCTTGTGATGAAATTTCATGATATTCTAATGTGAAATAACTTCATTGAAAAAAATTCATTGATGTCTATTGATATTCCCTCCACAAAATATAAGTCATTCATAGTTTCATTTCCTCCATTGAATTTCATCCATGTTCAATGCCTGAATATCCATGAAATATCATTTGTTTTATGGATGAAATGGGATGAAAACTCAAGATCAAGTCAAGATCATTCTTTTTTCACCATTAATAAGATTTTATCTGTGATTATTGTAGGGAAACATGAGGCTTAAGTTGCACTATAAACACACCGCACATGGACTATCCCACATGTATTAGACGATTAAATATATCATTACAACTTAAATTTGTCCCCAAATGTGTTTCCGAATTTGAATGCGATTTCTACAAATAATATTATTTCTGTTGAAACTACCAAGGTACTGTGGTATAACTTCAACAATTTCAGGGTTTTTTTCTTTTTTCAAAACTATGTCTTGCACTTATTTTGAAGGGAGGGAATTTTTATGTAGGCCTAGACCAAAGTGATCCATGTTATTTTCTTGGAAGGATTCATTAGTATGTAATAGTGGAGTGTCAAATATTTGATCTTTGGAATTGATTTTTTTTCCCCAATTTCAATGCATTTAGATTTCATTTGTTTAATTTGCATGAAAACAAAGGTGCATATGAAAATTTATTATTATTTTCATTAATTCATCACACAATTGGAATCAAATTGTGGAGGGGGGCGATATAATTTTTCTATCTTGCTTGACTTGAGATAATTTGAGAATATTGAGGGTTAGGCCATAGACAAATTGGTCGTCTCCAAATTTTAATTTGGGACATAATTACAAGAAAAATTTAACATTCCATATTTCATGTGCATATTTTGACATCATAAATTGAAAATCCAAAAGAAGGGGCACTTATTTCATTGTTCTTCTCATCAACTTGAAATGAGAAATTATTTTTTAATTTAAATATACTTCTAGAATATATCAGATCAAATATTTTATCTAACATTACATGTATGATAGTTCAAACAAATTCAAAAAACAACATGAAAATATTGTTTTGTGCATGGGAAAGCCTCCAAAAAATTAATTCTTAAGGTCACAACCATTTACGTCATATGTGGACCACAACTAGTTATAATGAAAATTCAGGAAGGTGAGCCATTGTGATTTTCCTTTTGACTTGTTCATCTTGTGTGATTTTAGCTTCAACTTTGTATACAACGTCAAGCCAATTATGACATTACCAAATACAACATGTTTGCAATTGAACATTTCAAAGTAACCCAAAGTTTTGTCAGAATTATATAGTAGAGAATTGATTCAAACCTTTGCATCAATGGGTTGGGATTGACCATTCATTAGGTATGGCTCTTGTTAATGTAACATTGAAACAAAAATATAACAATATTGTTGTTTTAGCAATGTTTGTTTGCTAAAAGCTTTTAAATGGTTTTTTCTTAAGTCTTGTGCATTGATTTTAGGTGTATGCAAAACCAAATATATTTGACATCTCTTGTCAAAAAATTCATGGGATTAGCTAGCTACAAATCCTTTGCCACACCCCTTCCCATTTATTTATTAGTTGTCTATGTTTAAGAATATTTCAATAGATTGGAATGTTAATAATGTCTAATTGCAATTTGTTACATCTTAACCATACCCACAACATCTACTACTACATGTTGCCCATTTAACTTATCCATCCTCATGCATGAACAATATTCTAAAACCATCAAAAGTGAATTATATTGACTAGCAAAATTGGTCCCCATGAATAGGTCATTTATAATCAATTTCAATGGCACCCATTTTTAAATTATTGCTTAAGCATTTTAAACTAATAATGCCATCTAGTTTGGATGGTACAATGGATGGATAAACAGAAATTAAATAATGTTTCAAAGGCAAGGAATTGTTTTCTATTACCATGAATTCCCTTCCCCACAAAGAACAATGCACTTGTGTGAGGTTTAAACATAAACTATAACTTTAAATATAGTTGTTTTGATCTGAAAATAAAATGTGTTACAACCCTAGCCTTGAGCTTACAACCAAGGCCAAAGACATTATATAAAATGAATCCAAGAGCAAGCCAAGATAAGAAATGAGTTAACTTGAGTGAAAAAGGGACCCCACCATCCCTTTAAGATGTAAGAACTCTTTGGGAATAAAAGGAGAACATCCCTATTTAATTCCTATGGTGAACTCCCTATTTTGAGAGTTGGGATTTGTTAGTTAACCTAAATGTTGATTTCAAAGGTTAAATCATCTAGAAATTCAAAAATAAATATGTTACTGAAAAAAAAATTAATAAGGGAAATAGGAAAGTGAAGTTGCATGCTCAAAACTTATTTGTTTTGAAGGACTAAAGTGACATTTAAGGATTTGGGACAAAAAATGTGGAAGTTTTGAATTCCCACTTAAAAATCTCAAGCTCATTTTGGCTAACCCTAATAATGAAAGAAATTAATGTTTTTTTTGAAAAAACTCCACCTTCAATTAATTAGATTACATTTCTTAGTTGGGAATTGTCAAACTTATTGATTGAATTTCAATACCATATTTTACATTTATGGAAAATCCTAGTGTAATTATGAAAGTAATTAATCTTTTCCATCTCCATTCAAAAAGTATTTTTCATTTATATTATGTTATTATTGATAAATAGATTCCATCTCATTTCATAAATTTCCTTAGTAATGTTTCTTACCAAAATGGTTAAAATTTTGACAAACTAATTCCTTGTGTTTTATCATTTCATGGGATGGAATCAGTCATTTTCACTAGAGGGCAATAACTTTTCACCTGATGCAACAAATTTTGGCTGTTTTGGGATTTGTTGTTGGCCTTGGCTACCAAGGCAAGGATATTCTGCTTAGATTCATTATAGAGTACAGTAGCTTAAGGGATTTTGGCCCCTGGGTAATAGGTCTATTTTTATCAGAGGATGTTTGAAAGATTAATATTTTGGCTTGTGTTGAAACTTGAGATTAGTTATATAGAGATATAATATCTTGAATGATTTCGGTTTCATTTGGAGAATTTCTTCAAGATTATATCTTTGCATGGTGATGCATTTGAATTTCCATAATTCTTCTTTTCCCTTAAGATACTTTATAATCTTATAAATGGCAAGGCCACAGTGTGACACACCCCTTGTTAATGGTATAATTTGTATACCTAGGTATTCGACATCATTTAGTGGGAGCAAATGTTGACGTAGAACCCAACCGTTTTCCCTCATTCTTCTCATTATCAGTTGTGCAATTATATTTGATAGGCTGGTTAGAATTATTTAAACCACATTTTTCTGTTTTCTCAAAAGTCACAACAACGCATAGGAAAATCCAATTTGGCCTATAAGTCTGCTGGAGCGTTCTTTAAATCAAAGGAATTTTGCAACAAAATGCTGTCCTTTTTCTTTTAGTGTGACCTTTTGACGATTTTTCACCCAAACAAATCACTGGTACTGCAGTCTCCATAGGGCTTACTATTGAAGAGCATGTTGCCACAGCTCTGTCTATTGGCTAATGTTTTAATGATCCTCGTGGAATGTGTGGCCCCAAATAAGGCAAAAAAAATTCCCCAATGTTTGCAAGTGTGTCGGCATCACAAACTTGAATGAAAAGAAGACTGGTTTGAGTGAGAATATGCTCTCAATCACATAACGCTGCAAAATTGGACATCTAGGCACATGTCCCAAACTATGGAATATTGCTGGGCTATTTTGCCAAGTTGAGTTGTGCCAAATCCATGTCGCCAAATTGCCAACTCCATGTCACCAGGGCTACAGTGCCAACTTTGTCAACTCCACTTCCTATTTTGGACTGCCTGAGTGCTCTCCAAACTGCCTAAAAGGAACATCTTTACAGGTTGCCCACTGCCTGGGCTGGTTCTGTACCCTATCAGTAATTTTTGGCGATAATAATATCATAATAATAATTGGCAATTCAGCATCATACAATACAAACGAAGCTATTGTGCTTCAGAGCTTCATTCATATTTTTGGCATGGCAGGCATGCATTTTACAAAATTTGTGGCAAATTTCAAAAAGTAATTAGCTTGCGCCTCACCAGTCTAGGTACTACTGTAGTACACAGGATGTTGAATACTCTTGTGTATAGGTATGAAAGCAAATTATGAAATGATTTTTTATGGAGAATATATGAACCCAAGCAATACATTTCCATGGGTGAAATTAATTTTGACCCATGAACCTATCTATACCCACTCATTCAATGAATTACACTTGTGCATTATGTCCAAAGGCAATGATGCAAATTGTTTATTGATGTAAACTGATAGAACTAAATGAAATTCATTGCGGATGAATGAAATAGTGGGATAAAATTTCATGTTGTCTCAAGCTGAAATACGTTTCATCCATGAAATATCACCTAGTGTTTTATTTCATCCATGAAAATGCATTCAAAGTTTATTTTGTGCAGGGAATTTTTATGTAAATTCCATCAACAAAAGTGTACAAAATCTCTTTCATGGATTCAAATTGATGAATGGACAAACCTTCATTCATTTCTCTTGAGATCGAATTTGATGATATTATAAGGTGAAATAAGTTCTTTGAAGAAATATCTTCTATGTATACTTCTAGTTGAAGAAAACATTTGTTAACATGCTACAGACCACCTAGGTCAGTCGCCCTTTTAAACTGAGGATCCCTTGCCAGTAATGCTGAGGGTCCTTCCCAGTGGACCCAATTGAATTTGGGGGGAAAGTCCGCGTTCCACACGGCCATATTGGTGACTGTATGTTTACCGATAGTGACATTATTGTTGTGCATTCATTTCTCTTAAAATGCTTGCAGTCATCCAGCTGCAATAGGAACATTACAACAGTTCGGTGCTTTTGTAAGGACTTTTGTTTTGAAGCCACATTGGCCATCATCCAGAGATAGATTTCCAGAAAACTGGCGATCATCATGAGGAAGATTTAGCCAAGTTAAGCTATAAACCAAAGATGAATTAGAAGTCCTTTGTCATCCTTCTATACATTTGCCTACACACTGACAATCGAATACAGCAATCTGGCGTTTAAAAAATATATATCTTCCTCACTTCTGGTGAATGAAAACTTTAAACAACACATCATTTTGATAATTTTTAAGGATAATCTGTCAAAATTTTAGAAAATTGAACCTAGATCCAAACAGAAAATACCTTTGAAACTTGTTACTGCACTTAGCATACTTAAAGATTATTATTGAAATTCTGATTGGATTCTTTAGCATCAATATTACCACAAAGCACATAGCAGTCTATTTTGTAATGCAGCCAAAGTGGAAAGCATTGCAAAGCAAATTTGGCATTACCTGTGACATGTCTATAGAGAACACTTCAAAGTTGGTAGCTAGTAGCCATAAATGTCACGGCAACGCATAGGAAATTCCAATTTGGCCTCTACAGCTGCTGGAGCGTTCTTTAAATAAAAGGAATTTTGCAACAAAATGCGCTCCTTTTTTTTTCAGTGTGACCTTTTGACGATTTTTCACCCAAAAGAATCATTGGTCCCCCACTCTCCATAGGACTTACTAAAAGAAAATGACTGCTTATTATTGGCCCAACTGACCAGTAGTAAATTATCTCTCACCTGTGTTTCATTTCACATGTGTTTAGGGGTAGGATTGGGGAGATAATTCACACTATGTGTTGGATGTGACAAACACTGGGTGAAATACAGTGTGGGTCAGTGCTATTTTTTTTGTCAAAAAAAATCCTAAAGGAAGACAAGAAAATAAAAGTAAATTTTTGATCCCAAATTCCAAAAATTCCCTAAAATTCACTCCCTCTTTTTTTGTGAGGAGTACATAGTCACAGCTCTGTCTATTGGCTAATGTCTTAATGAATCTCTACGAATGTGTCGCCAAATAAGGTGAAATATTTTCTGAGATGCTTGAAAATGTGTCGGCATCACAAAATTGAATGAAATGAAGACTGGTTTGAGTGCAAATATGCTCTTAATCACATAACAGTGCAAAATTGGACATCTAGCCACATGTCCCAAACTATGGAATATTCATGGGCTATTTTGCCAAGTTGAGTTGTGCCAAATCCATGTCACCAAATTTATGTCACCAGGGCTACAGTACCAACTTTGTCAATTCCACTTCCTATTGTGGACTGCCTGAGTGCTCTCCAAACTGCCCAAAATGAACATCTTTACAGGTTGCCAAATGCGTAGGCTGGTTTTGCTCCTTATCAGTTTTTTTGGCCATAATAATAATAATAATAATAAGTTGTAATTCAGCATTGTACAGAAGAAAACAAAGCTATTGTGCTTCAGAGCTTCATTCATATTTTTGGCATCGCAGGCATGCATTTTACAAAATTTGTGGAAATTTCCAAAAAGTAATTAGTTTGCGCCTAACCAGTCTAGGTACTACTGTACTACATGGAGGGTGTTGAATAGGCTTGTGGGTAGGCATGAAAGGAAATTATGAAATAATTTTTTATGGAGAAAATATGAACCCTAGCAATCCATTTCCATGGGTGAAATTAATGAACCTATACCCACTCATTCAATGAATTACACATGTGCATTATGTCCAAAGGCAATGATGTGAATGTTTTATTGATGCAAACTGATCCAACTAGATGAAATTCATTGCAGATGAACAAAATAGTTGGATAAAATTTCATGTTGTTTCAAGCCGAAATACGTTTCATCTATGAAATATCACCTAGTGTTTTATTTCATCCATGAAAATGCATTCAAAGTTTATTTTGTCCAAGAAATTTTATATAAATTCCATCAACAAAAATGCACACAATCTCTTTTGTGGATTCCAATTGATGAATGGATGAAACTTCATTCATTTCTCTTCTGATGGAATTTGATAATACTCTAAGGTGAAATAAGTTCTTTGAAGAAATATCATCTATGCATAGTTATATTTCATCCATAGAACAGAATTCATTAATAGTTTCATTTTCTTCATTAAATTTCATCCATGTTCAATGGCTGAATATCCATGAAATATCATTTTTTAATCAAGATCTTCCAAAACATTGTCCATAATTTTTCCATTAATAAGATTTCATCCATATTTATGATAGAGAAACATGGGGCTTAATTTGCACTAGAATATAATTGTTGCAAAATTTGTGGCCAACAAAAGCCCTGCTGCTGGTGTATGTCCATTCATGGAATTTAGATGAAATCTAATGGAAGAAATAAACTTTGAATAAATTATTTCATGGATGAAATATAACACTAGGTGTTATTCAATAGATGAAACTTATTTCGTTTTGAATAACATGAAATTGCATCCAATTATTTCATTCTGAATAACATGAAATTGCATCCAATTATTTCATTCCGAATAACATGAAATTGCATCCAATTATTTCATTCATTAATTAGAATGAAAAAAAAATCTAGTTTGGTCATGTCATTGCAATTGGACATAATACATACATGGAATTAATGTAATCACCA
>Ga0209208_10012230_pt1 | contig 10893 bp, 8 predicted proteins | sample S1TSphfallax_3_FD_187694 | JGI IMG/M metagenome (GOLD analysis project Ga0209208, IMG submission 187694) | Host-associated microbial communities from peat moss isolated from Minnesota, USA - S1T2_Fd - Sphagnum fallax MG (SPAdes) (version 2) | ecosystem: Host-associated > Plants > Peat moss >... | reverse complement strand
GTTGAAAGCATTCAAACCTTGAGAATGGATCATCTTTGTTTTCTTCAAACATCTTTTTTTTCTACCAAATGTGCACCATTCCTTTTGAAAATTGGAATGGATTTTAAGATTGATGATTAGAAGGGAACAAAGACTTGAACTAATGAATTTTATTTTATGACCCGTTTGAGCACATTTCATTCAAAAGTGCTTTTGATCTTGAAAATTATGGAATTTGAAAATGTGCCTTTAACAAAAGTTGTTCATAATTATGTGATAAGAGGCATGAATGCATAATATACATGATATAAAATTATTTTTTAGTCAAAATGTATTTATATCTAAAATGCATTGTTAAATTGGGTACTTAATATACAAAATTTAAAGTTATAAACCAACACAAAAATGACATGCACCATGTACAATCCTTGAAAAAATAATTTTACCTTGATGCCTTTGGTTCCTTTGAACATGTCTTCATCCATCAATAAAAATGATGATGAACTTGTCTAACTTCTCTGGAAGACGTAATTCATGAAAGTGATAAATGTTGAAAGTGCATTACACAATCAAAATAACATGACCAAAAATTCATAAAAGTCATACCTAATATTCATTACCATCTTTTCAACATCCATATAATGTGAATTTGATAATAACATAACTTCAAGTTCATTCAACTAACATAATAAACCCCATTTAAACAATCAAACAAGACAAAAATTTGGGGCAAGGGGTAATTATTCTTTATGGTGATTTTGTTCCAAGTGTAATAGTTAATGCAAACTTGCAATTTACCATCCTTTTTGTCCACAAAAAGAATTGAGTTTCCATGAGGCAATTAATTTGGCTTAATGTAGTTTTTTTTCTATTAAGACATTTATTTGATTCTTAAGTTCCTCAAGTTTTTTTTTATTAAGTCTATGAAGAGCTTTAGATGGTGGTGCCAACCTTGGCACAACCTTAATTTTGTGATCAATATCACAACAAGGAGGCAATTGTTTAAGAAATCCATCTTTAAAACCATGAATTTTTTTATTAAGTGTGTTTGAAATACAAATGGGTCATTGGTTAGCCCTTTTGACTTTTGTTTTAACACCAAACTCATTGCATGCATAAAAATAAAAAATGAAGTTTCAATTCTTATAAAATGATTAAATGAATATCTATTGAAACTAAATTAACCTAGTATTCAACATTTAAATTAACCAACTCATCAACTAACCTCATTATGACTTTCATTTTATAGTTGCTTTTCAATATGTCAACTTTGTAGAAGTTCAAAAAACTATTACTTAGGATGGCCTTGAAATCATCTAGCTCATACATTGTGAAGTTATTTTTTAATTCAATTCCAACACATTTTACACCCTCAACATTATTTCAAGTGGTGGTTTTGTGTCATGTTGTATTATTTACACCTTGATGGGTTTCACCACCTTTGTGGTGGTCCATCCTAACTACTCAACCAAATTTAGTTTTATGAACAAATGTGTGATTCCTAAATTCAAAAAATAGAAAATCATGTGTTAATTCTCACTTTACATTTAAGAAGAATTAAATTTGGCCCCAATTTGGCCACATTTGCCTTGGTGACAAACTGCCCTTTTGTAATTCATGCCTTACTTTAATGGGTTTAGGGTAGTCTTTTATCATGTGTTCCAACTACTTATAATTAAAACACTTCATTTTGCTCAATTCCCTTTAGGTTTTTTCTTTTCTCAAAACTCTATGCCTTTGTGGGGAAACTTATCCCACTTTCTTTTTTTATCCCTTTTAAAACCACCTTGGGCTTTGGAAATTTCGCTGAAGATGACCACTTTGGTGGCTAACCACTACCATTTTTGTGGAATGTGATATCATTTTCCATATAATCCACCACTTTCATCATTTCTTGAAAAGTGTTTAGGGTTCACTCTTTTAATGGATTAACTTGTGAATTGAAGGTTGCAAGCCATGAATAAAGACACCGTTCAAGCATATTATTATTTCACTAAGAGAAGGCTCAATAATGCATTAAAGGTTTGGAAAATGCACCAAGTCCTTCCCCTTGATGCAAGCTCAAAAGTTCTTGCCCATCCTTTACGAATTAGTTATGCGAGGTGAATATCTCATTCAACTTGATATTGAAATCATTCCACAATAACATCACCATTAAATTTGGTTCAATGTCCTTTTGCATTGTCCACCATTCCATTACATCCTTGCAAAACAAAAATTGAGCCATTCAAAACTAATCCACAATTCACAATCATGATTCTTGTTTCAAAATAGGCCTTCACTTGGAGGACCCACCACCACACCCTTTTTTCCTATGAAAAGTTCAAACGTTTGGGCTAGCAACATCCCCTTTGTATGTTTCTACAACTTAAGGTTTGTTTGCCTTTGTCAAAGCTTCAACTTTCAAGCAAGTTTTGATTTATTTAGCTTTGTTGTAACAACATCATTTGCAAAGTCTTCATTATTTGTGACATATCTCCTAAGATTATTAGGTACTCCATAGCTTGGGAGTTGGCTCCTTCTTTGGCAAGGTTTTTGGCTTCTTCCACCACTTCCTTCTCAAAGGCCTTCTATTTTTTGTTGCCATCCTAAATACTCCTTTGCAAAATTAACATGTTCCAAAAACATTCCATTTTTTTGGCTAGGTTTTTAACACAAGACCTCATCTTTCTCATACCACCTTTTCATTTAGCCCAATCTTGTAATTCGAATCCGAGCTTGAGTTTGAATTAGAAACAAGGGCATAAGCTCATCAACCTTGGCTTTAAACAAATCCTTTTTTGTGTTATTCGGACTTTACTTGATTGGCATGCCTTGTGTTCCTTCTCCTAGATTCGCATCATCCTTCTTGTCCATTGCTAAAAAAATGACTTTTGGGATGGCAAGCCTAGTTCCATCCTTAGTGGCTTCCTTGGCCCCTAGTCCATTTCCATTTCTACAATGATTTTGTGTTCTTGAAGTTTCAACTTCTCTTTTGCCTCATTCGTGATTTCCATTATTCATGCTAAAAGATACCAAAACTTGTTCTAATACTAGATGAAATGCCCTTTTTGATTTGGGGGTGAATAATTGTGAAACAAGTTACCAAGCTCCTAAATGTTTTGTCACTTTTAACTTCTAATTAGATCTACGCGTCCCATGACACACATGGTTAACCAAAGTCTTTTTGAGCTCAATCTAGACCCACTTGGTTAACTGAGTCTATAATCACTAGGACTTAGTTTAAGTGCAACTTCTACATGGAGCCATTTTTCCGGAATGATTATAAGTTATTAAGGCTCCCAGAGGACAACATCAAATGATGTCCCAAGACAACATTAAGTTATCCTCAGGACAATACTTAGGATGTGTCTCTAAGGAAAATGTGGGACAACACGAAGTGTTGCCTTGGCCCAACATCACTAAGATGCCCCAAAGGATAATTCAAGGTGACACCAAGTATCGTCCTAGGACAACCTTAAACCCTATGTTTGTCCCCAGGTCAAGCCTAGTTTGCCACAAGTCCAAACCCTAAAACCCCTTGGCCCGGTCCACAAGGTGAACTAGATGTGAACCCCAATCCATTGACTTGACTCATCTACCCATGCTGCCACGGTGCCCCATTGTGGAGGTCTTGATGTGAGGCCTGCCCCACACTAGTTGAACTCGCGCAAAAGGGCATGTCACCTGCCCAACACCAGTAATAACTTTGACTAACATGGTGTATGAGTTTCCTTGATTCTGTAACATTAAGGTCTGGTGTGGCAGATTATATAATTTTCTTGACCATCTTATATGACATAGTCTTTGGATGATGATCATACACATAATTATTATGACCCAAAAAATGAGTCTGTTAAACATGAATTTCCTTTTAAAATTGTTCATGGAGCCACTCCAGACCTTAATGTCAGGGAATGACCTCGCCCTGGCCATTATAATGTTCGGTGCATCGCGTATCTTGCCTGATGCTTCACCCAATATAATGGGCAGGGGCTTGACAATTCCATAGTACCTACGTAGAGGTAGCCAAAATCCTATATGGGTGTGCTATCTGTACCAACAAAAAACTGTAAATTGAAGTTTTGCAGAGTACCCAACAAAGCAGTTGAAGAGCAAACAAAGCAGAGAACAAGTGACCCAAATGCACACAGTTTCTACACTGAGCCACTTTCTAGAACACTGTATTAAACAAAAGCCACCCACGTTCTTCCCAAATGTCATTTCTCCAGAGTCGGTTAGGGTTCAGTTAGCTGCAAAACATATGCCAAGGACCCACACATGGTCCACAACTTTGTGGAAGAAGTTTTGGGTACATACAAGTCTCTGATGGCCCGATTCTCAGTTTTTTGTTTTTTAAAGGAATTCAAATGAAAGGCAATGTAGTAGGACCCCCTGGGGGCTTCAGATACTTAGTCTCTAGCTCTCTAGCTGAAGAAGTTAATATACTACTTTGCACACATGAGGTTTGCAGTTGCATCCCACATGGTAGTTCCACTGTTCGTTTCACAACCAACCAGACAGTTCTTTTGGGGAGTGACAAATTTAAGGTAGAGAGAGAGAGAGAGAGAGAGAGCGCTTCTGAAACTGCAACTGAGTTGCCAATGGCCCACACCAAGCACACAATTTTGCCAACAACATCTGATTGGGAGAAAGCAAAAACATTGCATTCTCATGCACACTCTCAAAGCACATTCGTTTTCCAAAAACAAGAGAAAGAGACTGGTAAGAGACTACCTAGTAGAGACTAGTTGGGGGGTTGGGGGGCAGAATTGCAGGCAAGTGCACATGCAAAGCTGAAAATGGCGAGATTGCATTTCAGAGGGGATGGACTAGATTCTGGACTATTGAAAGGTTTTAATGTGTTCAGAAGAATAACATGAGCTTTACACTATTGCAACCTTCATCTCCCAAGTGAGTGGGTCATCTGGCATAATCGGTAATCCAAAGGGGACCAGAGAAGCTCCAAGTGGGTCATCTGGCTTATTTCATATACACAAAGGGTACCAGAAATGCTCCGAGTGGGTCAACCGGCTTATTCATTCATATACACAAAGGGGACCCAAGATGGTCCAAGTGGGTCATCTGGCTGATTCATTCATATACACAAAGAGGACCAGAGATGGTCCAAGTGGGTCATCGAGCTTATTCTCATACACAAAGGGGACTGGAGATGGTCATCTAGCTTATTCATGTGCTCAATCAAAGGGACCCGACAAGTCAGAAGGACATCAATGTTTTTGTTTTCCTTAAAAAACTTGAACATTTTTTTGCAGAGTTTTCCAGTTTTGGCAAGCCAATCCACAAACTAGACATAACGGTAGCAACTGCCTACTACTTACACACTTGTACTGAGAAAACATGGAGGTAATGGGGGCGGGGGGGGGGAGGTGGGAGGCCACTAACGTGTCTTCTTCCACCACTCCACAACCTCTTACTAACACCCTTACATCTTTCCCTTCAGTTGGAGACTGTGCCTTGAAAAGACTAGATCCAAGTCTAGTCTAGTCTAATCTATGCTCTTGAATCTTCTTGGCCCATCAGCTTAAAATATTGTACACTTTGATTTTCTCATTGGCTTCTGCCATTTAGGGTAGGATGCATTTCAGTATAGAGCCAAAGTTTTGGTGTCCCTACATTCTAAGGTCATGTGGAGTCCACTAGAGACACATGGTGGATGGGGGGCATAACTCAAGGATCCACTTGGGTTTCACCATACTAACCACCATAAATGAACTCCCTATCTTGGCCTCTACTAGTGTTTATCGGATCCACCATAGAGTGTTAATTATTGCCCCAGCCCCACCCAGAAATAGGAAAAATTGGACACTATGAAGTGAGACACTATTTAGATGCCACCACCACCTGGGCAATTCCTTATAGCTGGCCAATCAGAAGCAGTCATTTTTGTTACCGGGCCTTGTGGAGACCACAGTATTTAATGCAAAGTTTACAGGTTCAAATCTGCTTTCCTACAAATTTCTTTCAAGTTCTCTCTAAAGGATCCTTGGGTAGTAGGCATTGGAATATAACATTATTCCTTGAGTTAATTGTATTCATCATAGAAGTTAAAACTAGTGTTGGGCACAGCCATTTTTTTTGTGTGGTGAAATTTTGCCATTTTGCTATACGAATAGTCCCAAGCAACATGGTCAAGGGAACTTTTCAAAAAAAATCCAAAAAAAATCATCACATTTTGAGGAAGAAAGTTATGAAATCACCAAGATTTTTTTGAGGATTTGGGCAGATTTCTATCTTCATATTTACCTAATAGGTTCTCATGGTTTGCCAACATGTAATAAGATTCCTTGTTTTTTTAAATTCTCAATTTGTTTTGTAAAGCAAAAAAAGCACACGGTTCTCAATTTTTAAAAAACACACTGGTTGGTTGGGCGGTTATTTGATTTGCTTAATATCTTCTTAGTTCAATTTTCTCAAATATTTCAGAATAACCTCCAGTTCTGATGTGATCAAAACACACTCCAAGAACCGATAGACCTCCAGAAATAACCGGCAAAGAACCAACTGTTTTATAGAAGGTATTTGAATCATGGCTATTATATCTTTAAAGAACTGCCATGGTAACTCTTGATCCAAACCCATCGGATGCCTTTAAAACATCCTACTAGCTTTCACAAAACTTCAAAGTTGGATCAAACTTTAAATGCCTTTGAAGGGTTTTTTAAAAAACTTATTTAAAGTATATGGTGGTTGAAAATGTTCATATTCCATGTGTGATCCACATGAGATGTACACACCAAAACCATGTGATTCCTGAAATAAATCACCATAATTTGGCAAGCACTCTTTTTATATCATGTTAGCTCTTAGTAGCATTTTTTTAAAACAAAATTGTGTTATTTTCATTGTCCTTTGTGGCAACTTTTCAATTGTGTCAACAAAAGAAAAAGAAAAAAGGTTCCTGCACCATCTTTGACATGCCTTTGCACATGCCCAGTAATGCTCTTGTGAATGTGTTTCCAACCTTCAAACAATTAAGTAATGCATCTTTGTTCCTGACCCATGTTTTGCTCTGACACCCATTTCCCACATTGTAACCAATTTAATTGCACCCCATTAGTTATAAATAAAAAGAAAGGCCACTTGTGTTGGGTGTGTTATTGACCTATAATTTCTTGAATTTAAAAATAATAATAATGATAATTTAAGTTTAAATTTTAGTTATTTTGTTTTTTGAATGGCACAAATGAAAGAATTCATTGCAAGGAGGACCTATAATGTTTTAAAACAATATGGTAGCAATGTGCATGAATCACATGAATATATTGTCTACCACTAAAAAACACCATGAACAAGCATTTTAATGCTACATGTGCTTGGGAAGTGTTTGTTGAAAGGAAGTTCATCTTGCATGTCAGCATTATGGATGTTATTTTTTTGGGTGTTGCAAGAGGACAAAAATAACCATTTATTAATTTGAACATTCTTGCTCACAACCCACTTATAAAACGACAATTCTCTTCATGGCATTTTGTGCCTAAGGAAGCCATCATTTGTGGCAGCTTTTGTGTAAATGTAAGCTGTTTAGGGATCATGACAAAAAAATAATTTGTGAAGGTATTATTACCACATAATACTAGTTTTTGTCATGATCCCATTATGGTCCCAAGTCATAATTGGGTCAATGAGGCTTTTTCTAGTTTTGTAGCCAACATCTAAGGTTGGCTACTTATATGTTTTGGTTTCCCTTCTCCATGGGAGTTGCATTAATGCCCACATTTAGTTTAATTACCTATGATTCAACGATGATGTTTATATCTTCAACTTCCATTTATTTTAGTCACAATATCCATGTGATTGTTAATAATCTTTTTCATACACATCCACATGACTTCAAACATTTTGGACATAGTATTCATCGGGGTCAAAACATGTAACTAGCAGCCAAAAAAGGTATTGGATGTTAGACATAATCAATCAAATTCAAATATTTAATTTTTTATTATCATTTAAAATCATAGTATTCATGGCAAGTTAGTCAGTTTTTTCTCATATTCTTAAAGTAAAAATCCATTTGATTTAATTTTAAATTTTGATTTTAATTTAGAACATTTGAAAATGTACACTTATTACATCAAATGGAGTCAATTTTGCAAAGGACTACAAAAAGGACTCATATAATCAAAGAATTTTCATTGAAAAAAAATATAGAAATAAGAACATATTAGCCACACTCAAAAAGCACTCATACTTTAAAAATTGTGAAATTCTAATATTTTAAAAATTCAAAGAATGTTTTTAAATTGCTTCAAATTTTCAAAACTTCAAATGTTTTTTATCACATATAAATGGGTTATAATGTACATGATGTATGAAGAAAAGTTATAATTTAAAGTATAATAAAACTAGAAAATGTGATTTTTAAATTTTTGGTGATGCCTTAAAATTTTGATCATTTTTCAAAATGAAACATTGAATCTGTAAGGAACCTACACAAATTTTTAATTAATATTTATTCAATAATGACTAACAAAAAGAAATTTGATGCATCCGAGAACATTTAAATATGTTTTTTTTTTATTACAAAAAAAATTCATTCAAAAATTCATTTGCATTTTTTTAAAAAAAAATTGGGAAAAAAGATGTGCAATCCCTTTCCAAAGTAATCCCTTTGGCTCTTAGTTACAAGTTTTGACCCATTAAGCCCCTAGTTTGATGCCTGAATTATTAACTTTCCAAGCATGTGTTCTTATATGTGCCAATATTTCCTTATGTGATTAATTGCAATTCCATCAATGCTAATAAATTTAAAGAAGTTTATATTACAAAATTTTGTACTTTTGCACCCATTTATCAACATCCAACCATGGAAATAACCCAATGGATCATATTGGGGATGTTTTCTTTTGCATGCACAATGTTGAATTATTAATGATATGGATGTTGGTTTGCCATAAATAGGCATACTACAACATAAATAGATAAAAAATAATTGGACTCTTGTTGATGATTGAGAAATGGTTGGCATTATCAGACATACTTATAGTGGTTCCAACAAATTTCACAATTTAACACTTTCATACAGGGTTTTGTTTTTTCCAATTTTGTGATGTAGCTAAAGTGATGATCATCCATAAGATGATTTAGCCAAATTTGGCTACAGACTAAATATGAAAGTAGGAAAAAACCAGAATCCTTCTATACTCTTGGGTACCTACTGGAACTTATCGTCAAAATCTGGCACAATTTGGAAACTTTTTTCCTTGAAATCTGGCAAATTTGGGCCATTTTTTCCATGGAAAATCCTTTGGATAGGTCGAAATCATATTTTTCAAGTCAAACTTGGGCAAAATGTCGCCTCAAAAAAATAAAATTGCTTTCATATATTGAAATGATTTTGGCACATGTATAAACAACATAATAAACCGCTTCTATATATGGGACCATGCAAAGGAGTTTGTGGCATCAATTGGAGATGCTCGTTAGCTCTCAACTTAAGTTTTAATCCATTCAAAAGCTTCACAAGTTTAGACTCCATTGACACTAGTACATTAGCCACCTAGCCATTGTTGGGTGGGAATCTGATTTTGTTAATAACTGCTTGTCCAGCTCTTTTAATATTTCAAAAATAGAGAACCGCCGGTTCCCAGCTATTTCAAAAAGAAAACTGAGGGTTTTCATGAATGAAACCCCTAAAGAATCAAAATGCTAGGGTTAACAAAATGATCAACTAAGCTAGTGTTTGTATATGCTAGTTTACTTTTTAAGTGTTTGTATATGGAGTTAGATTAAGTAAACTAACACTTAAATGTTGTACCTAAATAGCCTTGTTAATTCTTATGAACTAATTTTTATGATAGCTTCTGTGGTGAAGCAGATTGTTCAAATTATTGCCTCGAGTGAATTCTTCTTTTCAGACTTGCTTTTGTGAACTCATCCTCACACATGGTACATGCAAAAGACATGTGAATTGCAAGGAGTTTTTACTTAGAGAGATTATATTATAAGAGGTGCACAAACCCTAACAATTATGTATATGGATTTCAACCTTCCGACCAAGGTTGGTCAGTTTCAAGTTCCTGGCCGGGTTTAGGTTCAAAAACTGATTCGGGTCTATGAACTGAACTCAGCATATCTATGCAGGCCCAAACCTGGCCTAAAATCAAACCAAATGGGTCTTCATTGGCTAGGACCTCGAGTTAAAACTGGACTTATTAGTGAGTCTACGTGAACTCAAACTCGGCCTTAGAATTGGACCCAATGGATCTACATGGACCTAGACACAACATGTCCTAACGTTTCTTTTATAGGATCAAGTCATAGGGTTAGGTAGGGGCTAAGATTTTAGGTTTAAATTCTAGGATTCTAGGTTCTAAGGTCCTAAGTTCTAGCCTTAAGCTTTTATATGTACAGGCATTGCTAATGACAGCACTAAAATGATGTTGTGATGTTCCATATGTTGTTCTTTATTTTTCCTCTTGGGAATATGTTGAGGAACACTTTGAGGACTCTGGGAAGTTAACCTGAAACTTGATAGAAATACCATGAGAACTTTTTGAGAATTTGATGGGAACAACATAACTCAAAAATTCCAAATTGCTCCAAAACATCAACTTTAAAACCATCCCCAAGAATAAGTTGAAACTAGCTTCAACCTAAATCTGGAAGCAGCAGTTCTTATTATAAAAATTGGACTTGTCAGATGCTAGAACCATTGATGAAGAAAATTTGACCCAAACCTATATACTCAATGGGTTTTAATATTTGCAAATATTCTCTAAACAACAAAGTGAAGGGCCTTCCATTTCAATTTTAGAAAAAAAACTCTAAACCCAAACCCCCCTCAGTTCTTGTAAAACCCAAGAACCAGCCAAAACTGCTTCAAACTTCCTCTTTGTACTAAGAAGAGACAGGGTTAAGGCAAACTACGAAGAGACGAGTGCTATTTGGTGTTTCAGGGAGGTCCCACTGCCC
>Ga0209208_10012228_pt1 | contig 10895 bp, 7 predicted proteins | sample S1TSphfallax_3_FD_187694 | JGI IMG/M metagenome (GOLD analysis project Ga0209208, IMG submission 187694) | Host-associated microbial communities from peat moss isolated from Minnesota, USA - S1T2_Fd - Sphagnum fallax MG (SPAdes) (version 2) | ecosystem: Host-associated > Plants > Peat moss >... | reverse complement strand
CCTGTCATGCTGAATCAGCTTTGTATGGTTGGGCCTAAAATTAGCCCAACATGGCTGCATTTGATAGGCTCGGTGATTTTCCAAAGCTGAATCAGCAGGCCAAATTGGCACAGCCCAGCCAAATATCAAGCTGAGTCAGCAGGACAAATTGGCATGGCCACCCAATGATCAAGCTGAGTCAGCAGGACAAATTGGCATGGCCAGCCAATTATCAAGCTGAATCAGCAGGATAAACTGGCACGGCCAGCCAATCATCAAGCTGAATTGGTGGGTTACGCCCGTACATAGTGTAGTGGCCAAGTGCCGAGTAGTCACGCCAAAAAAGCCTCTTTACAAAAAGCCACTTTAAAACGTAGAATAAGACAATTTGTATAAAAGTGGTCCATTTTGTCGAGTACGAGATGATGAGCTATTTCTTTCACCTTTTATTAAAGAATATTTTGTGCCCCAATTACATACATACATACCTACCTACTTACCTACCTACCTATTTACCTACCTACCTACTTACCGGCACCTATCGGATGGCAAATGATCCAACGACGTAATGCCAGAAAACGCCTCAAAACGAGGCGGAATTAGACAAGGTGGTGATCTTCACATGCTATAGAGGGGGGAGCCCTTTATATATATAGCCCATTTTGGGTACGGCAAGTGGGAAAAAAAGCTTGGAGTGTGGCCATTCCGATAGGCCCTATCGGATACGGCAAGTGGAAAAAAAAAAGCTTGGAGTGTGGCCATTCCGATAGGCCCTATCGGATACGGCAAGTGGAAAAAAAAAAGCTTGGAGTTTGGCTATTCCGTAGCATTAAAAGCCCCCCTTGAGAGTTAAAATAGAGGAATAAAAATTGTAATACACGTGCGTTCACACCACTTGGTGTTAACGACTTTTGGTATTACGTCCCCCCCTAACACCAAGCTAGTCATTTAGAACCTAATTTTACCTATTTATCATCAATGAAGATTTTTTTAATGTTAAGTTAACATTCACTTAATATTAAATAAATCACCCATTTAACATTGGGTGCCACCTAGGATGCCACCTAAGATTTTCACTTCACACTCACTTAACATTAGGTGTGAATGCGCCTTTAAACCCTCACATCATCACAATGTGGCCTAGTTGTCGGCCAATTCACATTTGTTGTGTGGGCATATATTGTGTTTGTAATTGCGAGCTTTCAAGGCATCCATCCTACCATGTTTGTTGCTTGGGTATTGATATAGGAAAAAAAAGATGGGCAAAGAGGGCAACAACACACAAAGGACATAAGAAAGGAATGATGATGGTAAGACAAATATAGGGTTTATAATCGGTCTTCACCATGACAACTATAGTCATTGTGCACTTGACAATTATGAAAACATTTCATAAATACTTAACCAAGTCACTCCTTTCACCAACTTCATGTGACAATTATTAAAATATTTCATAATTATTTCATTATTTCATTCCTTTCACAAACCCACTTACATGGATATGAAAAAAAAATTAGCATGTGTTTTTTTTTAATAAAAATTTCATAATTTGATTGAATTCAACTCAACAAAATTAAGAAGAGAATTCAATTTGAATTCAACTCAACAAAATTAAGAAGTGAATTCAATTTGAATTCAACCAATTCAAATTGAATTTGATTCAATTCAACTAAGTCTAAATTCAAATTGCATTACATTCAATTGAAATTTCAATGAGAACACTAATCATCTTGAATGCAAAGGAGAAAAATATTGTGTTTAGTTCAATTCATTTCAATTTAAGAATTTGAATTCAATTTAGATTCAAGTGAGTTGCATTATGCAAATTCATTCAATATTACCATCGTTCAAATGGAACTTAATTTTTACAAAATCCACTCATCTTTTTTATCATTTCATCATCATTAGTAGTGCGCAACAACATGGAGCCCAAATGAGGGTAGGAAAAATGCAAGAAATAAAAATAAAATTAACAATTTTTTGGTTTGAAAAGTGAATTAATTAAATTTTATTTATCCAAAACAATTGTTGGTTGTATTCATCTCAAATATGCCTACTTGATTAGACAATAAGAATGGTTGAAATTTCATTATTCTAATGATGATGAGTCATTGGAACTGGATTAGGTAGAGCAACTTTAGGTTCCATAAATCATCCTTTTGGAGGATAATTTCAAAATTAATATTTGTTTAATTAAGTCCCAATCGAAGAGAAATGGAAAAGTGTTTTTTCAAATCTTAGTCTTTTAAAAAAAATGAACACCATAATCACAAAACATAATTCAATACCTTATGCACAAATTTGCATCTCATTTATTTTCAATTGAATTTGAATTTAATTTACTTTAATGTGATTGAATTTAATTTAAAAAATTTAATTGAATACAATGTGTTTGAATTAAATTTTAAAATATGAATCAAAGTAAATTAAAAAATTTGAGTTGAATTGAATTGAATTCAAGTTGCACGCAAGAGCATTCAATATTTTCATGCAAATGGAACTTGATTTACACAAAATCAATTAAAATTTTCCATCAATTGATGGTAGTGCACAACAACATGGAGCCCAAGTTCAATAAAAGAAGACAAAACTAATGAATTTGGTGTTTAATTTTATGCAAGGGGGAGGCTTGTTCTTGAAGGCCTCCATTAATTTGAGGGTCATAGCCTCAAGGACAATTGCCCTATGGGTGTAGGCTAGCCCAAAAAGTAAGGGGGACCCATGGCAATAGGCCGTCCCCCACATAAAGCACAAAAGGTTTTTTGATCAAATGGCAGAAGATTTACATGTGAGCTTCTCCTTCAATTGATGAACAAATCTTTTGTGTAGGAAGGAAGGTGCTTTCAAATACAAAGAAGATAACCTTGCTTGTTTCTAGTACCTTGTGTTATGTACCATAAAAGGTTGGAAAAAATATATCATAGTAACTAGGGTTGTTGAAAGACGTGCAAGTTCAAATTTTGCATGCCTTTTGGCAAAAGTCTACAATGTTTCCTACAAGTCCAAGTTCATGTTGAGATTTGTAATTCACAAGAAGAGAAAGAAATTTGGAAAGATGACATACAAATCTACTTTTTCGATAATTCAAGGATTTGGGTGAGAGTAAGTAAGTAGATAATTTGCATAGCTTTTATGCTTTTTGGTACACAAAGTTTGAGTTCATGTTGACGTTTATATAATTCACAAAGGGAAGGAAATTTGGAAAGATGATACACAAATCTACTTTCCAATCATTCAAGGATTCATTCAGGTATGTAGATATTTGGCTAGCTTTATGCTTTTTGTTTGGCAACATGAAATTGAGTGTCAAAAAAAAATTTGACCTTGGTTTCCGTGTTTTGAAGATGGAAAAGGAAAAGGCATTTCATCACACAAGAGTTTCGACTTTGAACTTTTGGAGACCAACAAACAACTTTAACAATGTAGTATCCCAAGTGAAAGCTTTTTCTTCTTCTTATGCATCAATGTGTGCAAATTGAGCGACATGCTTGTGATGATCCCAAAGTTTGGAATTTACCACTTAATTGGCCAAATGCAATAAAATGTCAAAGATTTTCCAATGCTATGAAATTGCCTTTAGATGAAGAAGCATGGAGTATTATGGACTAGGTAATTGACTAGAGATTGTTGGTTATTCGATATAATCGAACCATGGTAGTGGCGAGAGCATATTTAGTGACTAGCAACCTAGAGCCTATTACTATACATAACCATGGTGTAGATGTGCATGACTTGCCATAGGACCAAGCATATTACAAAGGAGTTACAATGGCCGGCCAATGGGCACATGGGGGCAAGGGAGCGTGGCTATGGTGTTGGCCCGATCAAATGGTAGCTACAATCATGTCATTGGCTTCACAATTGAGGAGATGAGGTATGGTGCATAACCAATCACATGACAAAGGGTTATGGGTTCTAACTAGTGAACTTTGGGCTTCTAGGCCAATGGTGTCTCACCATGCTATGTCACGTAGTTGATTATGGATTGTCACTTGAATTTTTAAAGGGAAGATAGGATGGTGGTGATGATGATAATTTGGTGTTGGTTGTGTTAAATGACATGGCAAAATTGAATTAAACATAGGCTCCATAGGAATTAATTTTATTAAAAATTAAAGTTCAATTTAAATTGAAAACTATTGAATGACATTGCATGCAACTTGGATAGAACTTGAAATTTTACTGAATTTAAATTTATTTGAGTTGGACTGAGATTTAATGGAATTGAATCCAAATTTCTAAACTGAATTCAAACACATTGAATAGAATTTGAATTCCAATTCCAATTCAATTCAATTCAATTCAACAATTGAATTAAGATTCAATTGAAGAGGAATGAAATGCAATTTGGTGGAGAAGATAATGAAAATCTACTTGTGAATATGGTGCAGAGAAAAAAAAAACTTTAAAAAGACCCAAGAATGACAACAAAATCACAAAGAAGGGAAGGTCCAAGATGGTGAAATTCTAATGCTTCTTACACCCCTCAAACACTGCATCTACTGGTGCAAATGAGGTAAAACTGCCTATTCAACAAAGATGACTCAGAGACAAGACAGACATGAAACACTCGTGATGTCACTTGTGGGACATTTTTGTATAACCTTATAACTGATTATGATACAGCGGACAACCTCACATCCAGATTCACAATTTGATTGACCTCATAGATTGTCAACAGTAAAATGATCTAAATGGATGTGATCTTCAAACCTGACCATAATGTGTCAGTTCACTGCCCTGGTGAGATACTCTGAGCATTCCATGCTCTTGAGTCCCTACCCAGCCATTTTCACTGTATTGTACAAACTGGATCTCCAGATTTCTGTAACAAGGGAACCTTGTCTTTGTACAGACTCCTTGCTCCCCAAAAGTGTTTCATAGCAGACACTTCTCTTTCACCTTTTGTCTCTAAATATCCACAGCTACTGAATGTACATGGTTATAATCGTTCTCCAAGATTTTCAACAAGAAACATGCAATTCAGTTCTCAAATTGATGGAATGAAGCCACTTATCTCCATAAGCCACTTGGTTGTTTTGTCCATCCCTTCAAACATGGCTAGCTCTTGTGACTGTCTGAGTTTCTGCTGAGATCGGCTTTCTGTACCACCATCATCAACTACAGCTGCTAAAACTCCCAATGTCTGCTGACTATCATTGGTTGAATCATACTCCAATGGTTGGCTATCAATCACTACTGTCACTTGAGGTCCACCATCCTTCTTACTTGCTGAGGAACCATTACCAACAGCTGCCAATGGCTTGATTTCCAGAGATTCCTCCCTATGTGTGGGTTCTATGATCTCAGACCCATCTGGCTTTGAAGCCTTGCTTGATGGAGCACCCATGTTGACAACCTCTTCATTTCGATGGGAATATACAACTCCTGCACAGAACCAGAACAATCATCATTCACCAGAAGCTTGTTTTATTGATCCATATTATATCCAAAAGTGGACAAAATATGAAGTACCGAGCCATGCCTTACCTGCACTAGACAGCAAGGGATGAAGTGCCGGCTTATTGAGTTTTGAACTTTGCCTTTGAGCTTCTACATCACTGTGCCTGTATAGTTTATCACCTACCATGCCTTCCATGGCTTTGTCATTAGATGTGTCTACAGAAAATGCTACACCATTGGATCTGATTGTATCCAGCTCAACAATGTCATGCATCCCACAGTTGTCTTCTTCGCTGCCTACTCTTTGAGCTGGCTCAGTTTTGACCTGAAGATGGCTATTTGAATTATTCATCACAGTTGTAGTCTGCTGAATGCTTATCAGTCTTTCATCATGCTTGCCAATAATGTCACTTGTGAAGTCTGAAAGGTCCCTGAACAAATTGCTGATCCCAAACAGCTCACCCTTGTAGTCCTTGGAATCCTATAAACAACACCTCAAAAAGCTCATCAGCCCAAAAGTATATTCATAAGTCATTTCAACTTCTCTAAACTTATGATCAAAGTCAACCCCAATAGAATTGAGAAACCACCAAATAAAAGGTTACAGAAATTTTGTATCCCATTATATGTTAGCAAACAAGAAAAGGAGAAGACGCCAAGACTACAAAACACAGACAAACTGAGGAGTGGAGTGAACAATAGCAAAAATCACATAAACCTTTAGCAGTTCAGTCTCCTCAGATGAAAAGGCACAAGCAATTTTCTCAATGCATCTACATAAACAGCATGTCAGTCAGAATTATACCTGGACTCCCTCAAAATAGCGTTTTTCAATGTTTCCATTGACCCCTATGTTGAAAAGCTGTTGTTTATATATTTGGCGAGAATAGATAAGCTCCTCAATAGACCCAGCAGCCAGTAACCGAAAGACAGTGACATGCCTCTGTTGCCCAAATCGAAAAGAACGGTCCTGTGCCTGCAAATCCTGGGCTGGGTTCCAGTTAGGATCAAAGATAACCACCCTATTTGCACTCACCAAATTCAGGCCCAGCCCTCCTGCACGAGTTGAGATCAGAAACACCTGTGTTCCACCCACCATTCCCACACACATGAGGACCAGAACCACCTGTGGACCAATCCACTAGTTCACACACCTAGTACTAGTTACAGAATGTGCAGTACTTAGTTTTACCATGTAAGATGGCATTCTAGCTCCATGGGCATACCAATCTTTGCCCTGATTCTCAAGAAACAAGAATGCTGGAAATGGGTTTTTTGACTTCAAAGAACTCATAGCACTAGCACATGACCATGACTGAAATATCAGAAACCTGAAGAGGTCACCTGCTTGCTGGGGCTGTGGTTGAACTCATCCACAAGAGACTGACGCACACCCATTGGGGTTGATCCATCCAACCGGCAAAAACAGTACCCTTTCCGTATCATAAACCTGTCCAGGATATCCAACATCCTGCACAAAGAAACCACAGCAACCAACCTAAGCTTCTAAAAAGAACAACCTGTACAGAGCAAATCAGCCAGCAAAATGTTTATTAGCTTAAAACAGTGGGATGGTGCTTTCCCCTCCACATTTCCCTGCTGAGAAGGTGCAACTGTACATGAAGCATCAGCATTGAGGAAAAAGCAGTACGCACTTGACAGAGTAAGAGAAAAGTAGCACTTTGTCGCCTTGACGGAGCCAATCTGCCAGCAAAATTTCAAGGGTTTGCATTTTCCCACAGTGCTGAGCATCACTAAGGCCTAGAAAGCTCTCATCCTGCTTTACTCCCCCAAGCAGCAGGGCGTCCTCAGCCAAAGCAGCTGTTGCAAATTCTTCATCCTTCAGCTGTTTCTCTCTGTCATCTTTGGGATTAGGTTTTACAAGCTCCAAATGGTTGCTCACCTGCACATTCAGTTCAAAGCAACATACTTATGCTGTAATGCAGGATTCTACATGTGATGCTCCTCTGGAAACACTGGTACCAAATCTTCTAGCAAAGATCTTGTACATCCATTATCTAGCCCAATTCAAAAGTGCAGTACCTACAGCATGGGCTGGACCCAACCTGCTGCAGCTTAACCAAGCATGGTAGAACCAGACAAAATGGACAGTGATCACAGCCATCAGGATTGTCACTGTGCAAGTAGGACCATATAACTCCATCAGGGGCAATACGGTGACAACACTCCACTCTTGACAAGTGACTACCACAGCTACACGGCAAATCCTTGCTGACCAGCAGTTGAAAATCAGGACTTTGAAGCAATCGACGGTACACACGATGCTGGACATCACTCATTTTACAGAACACCACATTGTCTTCCTTCCCTAGCATCAGATGCCCAATTGTCTCTCCCTTTGTTCGGCGCAACAGATGCTGGCTAATCAGTTTCACCTGCAAAGGATCAATGCTCTCATATAAAACCTTTGTATTCAGTCATGACCACATGCACCAAGATGCAGCCTTGCCACATCTTACAAAGGAAATGAACATCTCACAGTTGTGATTAGGTGAAAATTCCCCTTCTAAGGTTACTCCATCATTATACTGCAGTTCGGGATCACTTACAAGGTGCTCTTTGCGCTCTGCAGCAATTTTAACAAAGCGATCTGGTGCACTGATGCGCTGTCCCTGCTTGATGGGCTCATCATAGTATTCACGGAAGAATTCACGTGGACCCAAACTTCCTGGTGCAGCCCACTCAAAGACATTAAAGAGTTCAATATACTTGTTCTGCATTATAGTGCCAGTCAACCCAAATCGGCGCTTTGTGCTTATTTTTGAGCAGGCCTGGTAGAGCTTTGACTTCTCATTTTTTAAGCGGTGAGCCTCATCCACTATCACACAGTCCCACTTGATTGAGGAAAGCAACATGCCATAAAGGCGGAACATGTCATGGCTAGTCAAGACCACCTGACAAGCACAACCATAACAATGCTCAAAGTTAGAATGAAGATAGCAGATGCCACCTTAAATCCTCAATGTGACATCTGTGCCTATAGACTAGCTCTGACATATTATGTGGGTATCCCATCCTCTTTTGACAATATCACTGATTCCCTTGATTAAGCTTCATCATCTAATGGATCTCAACATAATCAGTTAATCATGAGGCAGCAAGTTCAGAGACAGGTTAAGAACCTCAAGATCACCAGCCTCTGCTTTTGCCATTACTGCCTCCCTCTGTGCTCCATGATAAATGCCCACACGAAAGGAGCCCCAGGCCTGAAACTCCTGCTCCCAATTTCTAAGCACAGAAGTTGGGCAAACAATTAAGAAAACTTTTGATGATGATCCAACATAATTCTCAACACCACTGCCCCTTGTTTTGCTCACCATGCTTGATCCTGAAATAATATGACCACCCCTTGCCAAGCAGTCCAAGTCTCCATCCATTTGCAGCAGCGCTGCAAGGAGTGCAATGCTCTGTATCGTCTTTCCCAGACCCCTGTCAAATATTCAGAACTTGTGAGCACCTCAAATGAGAGACAAATGAGGATTGAAAGTCTCCTCTGCTAAAACTAACAGAATTCACATGCATAGCATTTCCTCCTATTAGACTTTTGTCAATTGTGCCATTGAGGGATGTGAATTGCTCGAAAATTAACTGGAACGTGTATTGCAACAGCTGAACCTTTCCTCCTCAACAACTGGACCATGACAGAAAAGAATGTGAGGACAACAACATACATGTCATCTCCAAGGATGCCACCACGATTTTCTCTGTAAAGCTTGTACAGGAATCTCACACCCTCTCTTTGATGCTCTAACAGCCTGCTGTTGATAGATGCCGGAACCTGCACCACTTCGTCTCCACCATCGACCGGCCTATCTGGTGGTGGCCACAGCACGAGGGGCTCATACAAACCCTTGCTTTCTGCCCGTATAAAAAGCCCCGCTTCACTGTCGCGCTTCACATCCTCCTCTCCCCCTCCTATTTCTTCATCCTCTTCCTCTTCATCATCCGAGCCCAGCTGCATCCCGCGTCTGTCATGACGCTGCTCTCCAATTTGTCGCGCTTCGACAGCACCGTTTTTCCGTTGCAGGACCTCCGAAATCCCTGAAGGAAGCTTACGTCTCTTCCGCTTCACATCTTCCGTATCAAAACCTAACCCTAATCCATTCCCCCGTGTCTTCTTCGCTCTGGAGGGCTGCTGCTGCTCAAGGCAACAATCCAAAGCAGGCGAGGGGACATTTCCCGTGGAGAAGGATCTAGGCTCCAAAGCTACCCGTGCACCGCAAAATTTCTGCTGCGAGAGAACCGTTGCTGGAGGACAAGAGACGAACCGCGTGAGCGGAAGAAGCTTGGTAGCACCTGAGTTCTCACCCTCAAAAGACTGGAAGGAGAACGCCAATTGATCCCGCAAGTTAGTCTTGGGCGGCAACCTACGATTGTCGACTTCCTGCGAGACTGAAGCCCTGCTACCAACAGCAAGAACTGATCCCGAACCTGGTTCTATTGGTACTGTTGGCGCTACGCTGCTGCTGCCGCTGCTACTGCAGGTGAGAATTCTGGTACTGCAGCTCTTGAGAGACTCCTTCAAGTCCTTCAATGACATAGTTCTTCTCCGCTGTGATCAACAAACGACGTCGTCTTGGGCGTGGTCCTGCCGAGGCCGCCGCTGCTTGTCCTCGTCGTCCTCATCCTCCGCAGCGTTGCCGTTGGTAGTGTCCATGAGCAAGCGGCGAAAACAAAGGCAGGCCGCAAAACAAAGGAATTTGGGACACCAGCAACAAAAGGGAGGGAGGGACCCGGCGGTTCTCTTCTTCCCAACTAGTTTGAACAACCGGATCAAACCAGTTGCAGGTTCTAACCAGAGTTACACCCACCCACTGGGGTGATGCCACGACACCCAAAAAAAACCAGTTATGAAAATATTTTCAAATCAGAGACCCTCCTCGGTCCTGGTTGTAAAAAGAAGTTTTGGAATCAGAGAACCGCCGGTTCCTCTTTTCAACATTTTTGCATTCAGAGACCCGCCGGTTCGTTATTTCAACATTTTGGAATCAGAGAACCGCCAGTTCCTATTTTCAACATTTTGGAATCAGAGACCCGCCGGTTATTTCCAAACCCACGAAGAGTTGGTGGGGTTTAGGTTTCTTACAAGTGCTGTCCTGCTGAGTATAGGAAAATGAATCTGATAACCTCCGGTTCTCAATTACACACCACCATGGGTTTTCAAAAACCAGTCAAATATAACCTTTTATACAACTGCCCATCCTTTGATTACTATTTTTTGAAAACTGCCCGTTCTTTGAAAACCCTAGAACCAAGTGTAACCAGATGATGTTCTTGGATTCTTCTGGAATTTTATTTTTATTTTTTTTTCCAAAAACCCGAACAAAAGAGATTATTAAGAAAATCAAATAACCAACCCCAACACTGGATTTCTTGTGATATAGCGGCCACTTTTCTGATTTTCCTAATAACCTCCGGTTCTGGTCCTTTTTTTTCTTTCTTCTTCTTTTTTTTTCCCAAAATTTAGAAATCAAAGAAGATCTGGTTTTGGG
>Ga0209208_10012227_pt1 | contig 10896 bp, 4 predicted proteins | sample S1TSphfallax_3_FD_187694 | JGI IMG/M metagenome (GOLD analysis project Ga0209208, IMG submission 187694) | Host-associated microbial communities from peat moss isolated from Minnesota, USA - S1T2_Fd - Sphagnum fallax MG (SPAdes) (version 2) | ecosystem: Host-associated > Plants > Peat moss >... | reverse complement strand
AAATAAATTTTTTAAATTAAAAAAAAAAAAAAAAAAAAAGTTTGCATTATTAAGTCTTATAAAATGTCATGGATAATTACTATAAATGTTCAAAGGAGATTGGATTCAAAAATTAACTGTAATATATCAAATGTAGAAATACAGGGTGAACAATTGCAAAATAAATTTGCCAAATTAAACAATGTTAAATGTGTCAGAAGTAAGGAATATTTAGATGTTAAAAACATAAAATGGAGATCATGAGATTTTTGTGCAAGAATTTCTGGAATGGCAATGCATTGAACCAAGGTAGTTGTTAAATCAACGAGTTAGAAAGGCTACAAATATACCTCTAAACCACAACAATAATCCTACATAGGGATATGTTGGGTGTTGAAACTTCTACTCATGTCACTATGACTATGGGAACAATTGTAACCACTGGGAGATCGATGTGTGTGAGTGGAAAGGCTCAATTTGGTTGTTCCAAAGTTGTGAATCAAAGACTTGACCAGGTGTGCAATTTGGCATTGAAACAAAAAAAAATCAACTTGGTGATCTTGGACACCCGTATATCAACAACAAAGTTTTGAATGATTGGAAATTTCCCTGAAGCAACAATAAAAGAAATTTAAAAAAGTTGTTGGTGATTAAAACATAAGAAATACTCAACTACCACATAATTGGATAGGCTTTCTACGTCAAAACAAAATGCAAGACCAACAATGGCTAGAATGTAACTAACTATGTATATCAATAAATTGGATTCAAAATCTGATTTTGGATTTGGATGGTGTTCAATGATTGGATTTTATCCGAATTACCATTGATTTCAATTTGAATTTTTATCACAATTGCAAGTAGGAAAAATTTATGTTCATTAATTGCCGACATGTTGATGTACATCTTTGACAAATGTTAATTGAAAAGTTTTTCATGGAACAAGACAAAATTTTCATGCCTAAACAACATGTTGGACTTCAACCTATTCCTTCTACATTACAACCCAATAACAACATGTTTGGTTTTATATCAATTACTCTATTGCCGATGGGAAGTGTAATACCAAATGTTACCCCTGCCACTTGTTTTGCAAAATACGTGGGAGACACCACCAACTTTGATGATGAAAATTCATGTGTCATCATTGATGGGAGTTGCACCAATCCAACCATTGTGACAAGGTTCTCAACATTAACCTTGTCGTGTCATATTAGTCATGTTTATTTTGAGGTTAACCTAACCATGCATCGCATTAGTCGTCAACCTATGTTGAGTACAATATTTTTTGTATCAAGGATGACATAGTTACCCCTACAAACATAACATGTGCAAATTATGTTTAAAAAGTTATGATGGGTACCCAACATGTACTTTTAGTTGAACATTTAAAAGAACATTAAATGTTGCAACAAGAAAGTTTTATTGGATTTTTTTTAATTTTAAATTTCAACTATTCGTCTAACCAGTTACATCAATATCAATGGTTCTTAACATCATGCAAATAATATTAGTTGTCCAAATTACAACTAAAATTCAATCACAATATATTTAACCTTCTCCATGGATTGATTGAATTGCTACTATGTCTATCAAAGGAACCACTACCCCTATCCACCCTTGTCCAAGTAACAATCACCTTTATCTTAAAAATGTAACCGAATTTATCCACCCTTGTCCAAATAGTGATGCCCCTCTCCAAGGAATGCGATTAAATTTCATTCATCTTGACAAACGATTGTACTTGTCCAAGTCGGTCTATGGAAAGGTGTCAACCAAATTTTGGTTGTTATTTGGATAGGTGGCAATCAAATTTTGGTTGTTAATGGCGACCAAATTTCCATTGGCACCTAGATAGGTGATAATTAAATTTTGATAACGCTAAAATGGTGGGAAGTTGCTATTGTGATTAGTTTAAACCTCGTTTCTTGATAGAAATGGACCTAAATATAAATTGGCCATTGTCATCTTAGTTTATCATCTTTTCAACCCTTGTTTCTCCCACATTGGGGTCTTAGTCTCATTGCTCTTTGCAATCAATGTGAAGAATTTTAGTGCAACATGAAATGTTGGAAAAAAAGGTGAACACAATACATATTAGATGGTTTTTTTGCCTAATTTAACCTTGTAAGACTATGATCGCTTCTAAGAATTGTTGTTTGGGAAGCCAAGGTTGTGGGTGAAAGGAGTCAAGATGTGTGCACAACATGTCTAATTCAATGTCTAAGCACCTTATAGCATATTATTTCTAGACCTTACATCCAAGCACCTTCAAAAATAATCTTCAAGGAGGAAAGAGTTTTAAAGTGGGTTGAGTTTGAAAAGATCTTTTCATTGATATAGAAAAGTCTCAACAGAAAATCAGCCTGATCCAAAGAACACCATGGCAATGTAGAAAGTTATAATGTACTTCGTTTTACAAAAGGATAGTCACCTTTACGGTGTTGAATGCTACCCATCAATTGGAAGGAATATCAATACAAGATGACCGTGCAAAAAAACTTTGGGAAGTTTTGGATGCCCGAGTTTTAAGAGGATCATAATTACAAGGACTATTCAATATGGGAGGATTTGACTCTAAAGGATACTACTTTCAACTTTGAAGTTAAAGGGATGCTCTCCAGAGAGCTTCCCAAGAAACTCAGCATTCAGAAAACAAAGAATCCATCAATTAACATATGTTGTTAGTTCCTACTACCCACTTTGAGGAAATGAACTGAAGAAAATGTGGCCTGGAGTGTAATTTTCTGACGACCATTGTCTGTTATGCATATATTGAAGTTTCACCCTTCTTGTCATGTATTCCTGCTTCTTTCTGACAGTCCAAATGGGACGAACAGCTCAGATATCAACTGCAATTCAAAGCAATTCCCACCTGTGAATTTCCTGCATCTAGGGCCATAACCCTGCAACAAAGCTATGGCATATGCAAAGAACCTGATAGACCATGCACACATTGATGCATTCATTGATGAGGCATTCAGAGGGAACCCAGCAGCTGTGGAAGTGCACATTGTGCACTGTCCCAATAGTGTGTAGCCAAGCTTGGTAGAAAATACTCAAAGGAATATGAGGCATCCAGCTTCTGTTCACTTGAGGGTGGTTGTCCTATCTCCTACCATTCTACTCTCATGGCAGGGATACAAGAATGTGCATTAGATATGGTATAATCGAATTGCCATCACTGCAAAAAACACTGCAAATTTCAGATTCCCCTAACCTAACCAATATGCAACAAGGAACAAGACCACAAGCAACAAACATGCAACACATCTTGTGGAATCATCTGATCAGCACTCTTCTAGAAATGTTTTGTATTTATCCCTTTCAAAGACTCTTACAATGACAAGTCTGAAAGATTGTATTCTTCCACATCAAATGTTGATGTGTTTCCCTTCCTACATCTGTCACCATGATGATGAAGCCAGCATGCCAATGTTCTCCTGCACATTATAGTGCCAGTGTCAACTAGCAACAGTTTCACAATAGAAACAAATGGTGTAAAAACCTCCACATGCTGCACCACATAGAGAACAATGACCAACATAATTTGACAACCATTAAAATGTCAAAGATAAGCTTGTGCCTATCCATTATTCCTGAAAGTTAATTTGCAATACTTTTGCAGGACACAAATAAGTAAAAACCAACAGAAAGGCAGAAGGTTTGCACCTCATCTTTACTCCTGTGAGAAAAGTACCAGTGTCCTAAGCTTCATCAGGATGAGATGAACTGAAACTACACTGGAACAGGAAATTGGGGCCAGCACTGATTCAAGAAATCATTAACCTTGACAGATGTCATGTGACAAATGTCATGTCACTGTGGTACCTGCCATACAACAAGAAGCTTGAGTCAACAGAACAGACATGCAATATTAGCAATCCATTAAGGTGGCTTTTTTGCATATTTGGTGCCCACTTGCTGCTCTGGGCATTCTTCTCATGCCTCATCAAGGATAAAGATTGGTGTCAGAGAACAGTAGTTTTCACACAAGAGTGCCCTAAAGAACCCAAGTTTCTCAAGGCAAGTATATCTAATGGAGAAGGAAGCACCGAATTCAAACTTGTCATCTACAACACATCCACTGTTCTACATCCTTAGGTGGCCAGAGAATGTACCCTCAAACACTAAGAAGGAAGAGTTGACATTGTCAAATGATCCTGATCTTCATTCAAAAAGTCACTGTGGGAACTTTCACCCGCCTTGCCCTTGCCTCTGTCTGTAGAGGTAGCCTCATATATCCCTGCACAATTGAGGACAACATGCAGTCATCATTGATGCTGTCCATTATGGTGGAGGTTTTGCCTGCCAGCACATCTGCTACAATGAAACTTCTAGCAACAGCATTCTATCACAATTTAGGACATGTAACTCAAGTCCAATGGTCATCAACTTGATTATGGTTTTCCTGAGGTATAGAATCTTACTCCTCACCATATCCTAAACCAATATTGGCCATACACTCTGTGGGAATCTATTGAAATTGAAAACATCTGCTGCAATCTAGGAGAAAGTGGTCAGGAAATAGAAGAAACCTCACCTAGGCCCAGCACTGAAGTGCACAGGGTGAAACCAAGCAAGGAGAAGTCCATGCCATAGAGCAACTCTAGAATGATAATACCTGCTGCTGTTACCAGCAAATGCTGTGGAGAAGCCACCACAACATGCAACCTTCCAAAAGCCAACCCACAACATGACATTGAGGGCCAATTGCACATCACTGGGCACTTGCAACCATTCTTTCAATGCAGGCAAGCAGTGATGGAGTGACAGGTTTATTCACATGCTGACCTACACCAGCTATCAAATCTATGTGGATCAGGATCACAAATACATGGGGCTGAAAGATGCACAGCCTCTAAGAGACAGTTCTATGTATTCAGACTTAGATGTTAACACCGTCCTCTGTGTCACTCTCTTGGTCTCTCTCTGCCTTTCTTGCACAATTGCATGAACATTAATAGACCTGGAACAAAGACAACCAAGAGATCAGCAGCAGCACCTGTCTTCAACAAAAGAATCAACATAGAAAATGAGGACAATGCCGAAAAGAATAGTGCTGCTATACGCCCATGCTGGTGATGCATGATGCTCTGGGTGTGCTTGCCCCTTTGTCTGTCAAAAGGCACAAAAGAGTATTACCCTTCTTAACCAGCAGCAGGTCCAACATGTCTTGACCTCAAGGACCTTATGCACTGAACTATACTACAAGTCATATCCAAGAAGCTTCCATTGTCTCACTTGCAAGCTAGAAACAAACAAATAGCCAAATATAATGAGACCCATGGACAATAGAATTCAATGGCACTTCAAGAAGGGTGCTAAACACTGGCTTACCAAAGCTAAATGCACTAATGCAAATGGGAATAGGCAGCATGCTGCCGATGTGACTGTCACTGCATGAAGGCGCTTCTTTGACAAACTCTGCACACCATAACAGATTTAGCACTCATCCAGTAATATGATATTAGTCATTGCTAGTAAGGCCCACTCATTATCAGTGTAACATTTTCCAAGCTCAAAAGTTTCCTCTGCTATCCACAGTTCATGGAACCTTTCAAGTAAAACTAACCATCAAACTCAATTTCTCCAACAACCAGATCTCCTTGAATTGCTATTACAGACCGCACCATCAACGTAAGGATGAATTAATGTACCTTTAAAGATACGCGTCTGCTAATAATACGGCGCAATGCAGCTAGAACACCTGATAGAGCTGGCAAAAGCATGGACCACAGTCCAATATGCCTAACCTCCTCTTCTCCCCTCTGTGATTTTCCACTTGCTTTGAAAGGTAACCAAAAGTCATGGACAAAACTATTACAGATGCATGTGGAGCATAAGGATTTTGCTGGAATCAACTACAGAGGTACTAAAACATTACTCAATCTCTAAGTAGCAAGGAGTCACCATTCAAAGCAGACGTAATGTACTCTGTATGCAGATACCAAATGCTAGAAAAGTAGGGGACAATATATCTTAAAAAATAATAAACAACAGTGCAGGTTGCCCTCCAGAAAAGCAGCAGGGATACAGAAAGGAGAATTGCTTGACAATGCCCATCCTTGAGACAGGAAATAGAAAGCCGCCAATATTGCTACTAGCCCAGCCACCTGGCATATTCCAAAATTTGATATCAGTATGAAAAGTTTGTGTCCTATCTATCTGAGATTCTGCTTTCATCCTCATAGCCAGGATGCTAGTCATGCAACTGACTGGTCATAAGTCATACCACAAGTATGCAATACATCAAATAGGGTGAGGAGACTTTGACAAGTATTTTGAAGAGCATCTGCATTGGTGGGAAAACTGACTATATCCAACTGACAGAGCCAGGAGCTTGACAGCAAAAATGAGAACCATGTCAAAAACACTTTTGCTTTATATTAGACTTCGGATAAGTTTGATTAAACCCTAAGATCTTACCCGTCTCCAGATAAACCCACTACGGCCAAAGAGCAATGTGGAGATTGCACCCAACACTGCTCCTGCATACTCAGCAAGTATGGTTCTGCACAGCCAACACAATTCCTTGTCACATTCTAACATGATGGCTTGTGAACATGTTCGCAACTATTTTGCACACTTGTGTTGTTGACTGGCACAGCATCACCACCTAACACCTGGAGTAGACATTGCACCCAGGGTAATTCATGATTTCTCTTGCCACAACAGAACAAAAAAGCTACAATCCACTCAACATGCAGAGTTCCACTAAATTTGGATACCTATAGCAAATGCCATGGTGTCCAGAGTCTTTCAAAAAGACACAAAAGCACACCTGACAGGTCCACAGGTACGAAGGCCTCTGCCCCATAGTACAAGGGATAGCGCCATCACACCACCATTGATAAGAGTAGGTACGAGCTGCCATAGACACCCTGCTCCCCATCAACATTACAACCTAAGACACATTTTGTATAGAAACAACTCAAACATGAATGTCCATGCTATAGATTTAATACTGTGCAAGCATAAAACCAAGAGCCCCTTGTCAAATGTTTGCCAACTTAATACATCTGCCTGTCTGCTGGTAATTGCACCCATAACAATAAGGATGAAGAAAGAGCAAGTTAGTGACATTAACAATGACGCATAATTGAGAAGGAAAGCAATGTCAATGCTAAATGGAAAAAGAAAACTCCATATAACATTACAGTAACCAGATGACAAAATGTTACATCAGATCTGGCCAAACAAAACAAAAATTACAAGAATGAGTTTGGCCATCACCTTCTGAGTTTCACTCACAGTACAAGACCATCACCTTCACCATGAACAGCGGTGACTAGCTGCCATTACTCTTCACTGACTTTCTCAACCTCCCAACAGTGGGTGTTGATAAGTAGTAATGATCTGCTCAAACTTAGGGAGGACAATTGTACAGAACTCTGCATCCTTAAATTTTTTATCACATTTCCAGGAGTGACTGGAAGACTCAGTCATGATGTCATAGTAAGGGGCATTTAATGCAAGAAACAATGACCAGCTTCAGAGATAAACCTCCACAACAAATGTGAATTGATCAACTTCTAAATGGAATTCAGCAGTGACTGAATCCCAACCTGATGATTCCATCAGCTCCCAACAATGGGTTGAAAGGAGTTGAGTTTCAGTCACTGCTGACCCCAAACAAATGCCAAGAATTGGTCTTGAACTTCAACAGTGAAGCTCCCAGTTGGTGGGGAAGACCATTTTGACCAAAAAGAAAAAACATAATCAAGTGGGATAAAAGCTCCCTAGAAAACACTGTCTTTTATCATGATGAATTGAGGAGAGGCTGCAACACCAGAAACATGAATCGGGTACACAGAACAGTCTCCAATGACCTTTCAGCACAAAATAGTCAGGAATCCCTTTGTCTGAGAAATCAAGGAATGACATAGCTGGCAAGTCTAACTATGTAACAGTGGCTAGTTTTACAACCAAATGTGACCATCTAAAAAACTGTTGACATGGGGGACTCACTGTTTGTCAAAAACATCAATCTCCAAACCTTCTTCATGGCACCTAGCAGCAAAATTCCGAACACACCATAGCTACTTGCTTATCCAACTTGTCGTTGTAGCAGAGAAAGAAAGTACCAGAGAAGAGGACAATGGTCGGCCTCGCCAGGGACGCTGAAGAATGAGAAACAAGCCAGCTGAGCCAAGCAAGCACACAAACATGAAGACCACAACAGAGATGCCCTCTGTCACCAAGTAGCGATATGCTGCATATACTGAGAGCAGCCGCAAAAAACGGCCTATTATATGGAACCCATGTTGTGGTGCTTGCCTATACCAATCACCCTCCCATCTTGTCAGAACATGATAATGCACTGAATATGCTTTCTGTAACAAAGGCCAAGATAATTGAGCAAAGAAGGCTGATTGATACTTAGGCTGGAATAATTGAGCAAAGGTAAAAATTTGATTGTGAGAAGTACTCTAAAGGACTGTCCCAATAATTCTTTTTTTTCTTGAGACAATGTCAGATTACCAACTCTGAGAATTACCTTTCTTGCTCACAGTCTAAATTTGGCATCTTCACTGGTGTCTAAACAGAAAAGAGTGGTCGCAGTTGGTGACATGAAACTTTTGGTCAAAAAGAAAAAATAGAAAAGATCCAGAGAAATCGAGAAACAACAACAATTTGTGACTTCATGATCCTGCCTTCCAGTAACCCTAAGAACTGGAATACAGTGTGCATCCCAAAATTTTAGGAGAGGATAAATGGTGACAAGTGGTAAGAATCATAAACTGCAACATTCCTTATCAGACATGAACCAAAAAAAGAGAAAAGAACAAGGTTAATTATCAATCCTTCCATTGCCCATGCATCCAGGTAACCCTAGAACAGGAAGAAAGGACCTTGCTCCCCATTTTGAACACTAATTGCAGTTGCTAAACAGCAAAAAAGAGATTGTAATTAAAGACTTGAAAATTAGATTCTTGATCACCAGAAAGCAAGGATCTCAGAGGACAAACAAAGGCACAGAGAACAAAATTCTGGCCACTCCATCCTCATGAAAAAGCGGAAACCCTATAATTCGAACAAAAGTTACATCATTTTCCCTCCAACACACACACACACACATTCCAAAATGAGAGAAATCTATACAAACCTGGCGGAAAATGGGCCCAAATTGAATGCTCTCAAAGCCCCAGTGGGTGCCTCCTGCCGTGAACGGTGCATAGCTAGATCTTTTTAAAACGCAAAAAAAAGAATCACTTCCTCCGGTGCTACTCCGCTTTGCTTCTGATTTCCAAAGCCCGCAGGCAAAGCAAATAAAAATTCCCAAAATTTTCGAACCGAAATGTTATGCTCCAAGTAGAACCAATCCCACAGAACCACATAAGCTTGACGACGAACTTTGCTGACGGAAAACCACTGCTATACAAGATGAAATTTGGAACTAGTGCTTGTATCTGAAGGTGGCCGTCCACTGCACAAGATAGCTTGCTCCAATTCTAGCTCCAACAACAAATTCATCAAACAATTCCAACTCCATCGCCATCTTCTTCGTGCTCCTGTTGTTGTTCTTCTTCTTCGACTAACCCTAATTCTTCAGCACGTAGCGCCCTGGTTACGGCTCATGATCATCTCTTAACCGGTCGTGGGTTCAAATTCCACTGACGACATATGGGAGCTGGTATATAGCATAAGGTCCCTTTTACACTAGAGCCTGAAAACGTTCATGATTATTGAAATAGAAAGTCTATGATTGGAAAAAAAATCACTTTAAATTTTAAGTTCACTTGAAATCTTTCTATGAAGCAAGGTAATTTGTTTTGTTTTCTCACATCCATATCTCCCAAACCACAGCACTTCATGTCACACTCTATGTATCTTCGAAAAGTTCTCAATGAATAGGGGTGCACCAACTTGGTTTGAAACCATTTGGAACTACGGTGTGGAAGCTATTGATTATTGAACTATTTTCTCAATGAAAACAAAAGAAATTTGAAATTGAAACTTGCTTTGGAATTTGGGGCACTATTGGTGTTGTTGGAAAGCTCTTAATGAGTCGAATTTAATAGACTTTATTTTAAATTTTCAATGCTAAGGTGTGGAAGATATTGATTTTTGAGTAAATTTTGTTGATGGAAATTCAAACAAATTGCAAAAATTGGGTTTGGAAGGAAAATGTATTGGTTGAGCTGTCAAGGTGTTCACACTTGGGCCAACATAATAGGCTACACTAATATAAATGGATGAAAAATTAACATTAAATGTATTATGGATAATGTTTCATGATCCATGGGGCTTGTTGTCATGCTCATCTTATTTGAGGTGGGCTTAAAAGCAAGCCTATTAGACCATAAGTTCAAAAAAACCATGATTGATCAAATTGTGATAATTCAAACTCAAGAACTAAAGTGCATAAACCTATAATTGTTAGTGAAAATATTTGAAAATAAATGTTATATAGTAGAAAGGGGTCTGAATCACCCAGCACTCACTAGTGCACCATCCAACCCTAGGACCATGTCCCTTGGGGTGAATTTTTGTTTTTTTACCCACTCCGCCTTGATCCGATAATCAGTCCTAACCCCCTTCCTTCCTACATGCCCCTTCTTTCCTTCCAAGCCAACCTTTTTATTCTTACCTATCCTTGTTTCCTCCCCTTCCAACTTTTCTTGTTTTTTCTTGCTCTTCCTTTTTTTCTTTTTGAATTTTTTTTCTTGCTTTTCGTTTTTTCTTTTTGAGAGTTTGTTTTATTGCCTTTTCTTTTTTCTTCTTGAGATTTTTTTTTTGGGAGGGTTCTTTTTCTTGTCCTTCCTTTTCATTTTCTTGTGAGTTTGTTTTCTTTTTTTTCCTTGAAAGTTTGTTTTCTTGCTCTTTCCTTTCCCTTCTTAATACTTTTCCTCTTGCTTTTCCATTTTTCTTTTTTAGTTTTGGTTTTTTTAGTTTTTTGTTCATTTTTTTTTT
>Ga0209208_10012226_pt1 | contig 10896 bp, 4 predicted proteins | sample S1TSphfallax_3_FD_187694 | JGI IMG/M metagenome (GOLD analysis project Ga0209208, IMG submission 187694) | Host-associated microbial communities from peat moss isolated from Minnesota, USA - S1T2_Fd - Sphagnum fallax MG (SPAdes) (version 2) | ecosystem: Host-associated > Plants > Peat moss >... | reverse complement strand
AAATTACAACTTTTGAACATACCAGCCTAGTCTTGATAGTGGGTATTTTGAAAAACAAATTCATACGAGCCTGGTCTTCAAATTAGGTCCACTTTAAACTTTTCATACCAGTCTTGAGTCCAAAGAGCAAATTTTTGTTGAAGGAAAATATAGAAAATATTTTGACATATTTGGTTGGGAATGTGCTATTTCTCAAAATGAAATCTTCAAAATTGAGTAATTATTTCAGTTTAGATGTTGGTGGGATGGAGAAATGTTTTTTTGTTTCAACTTTTCCATGTGTGCAAGTTGACAAGTGTCTTGGAAACAGCCAATCTGAGAGTACTGTTGCCCTTAGACATGTGAAGGCTATCAACAGCACATGATCAAACCAATAGATCTTGAAAACCTCTCAATAAGAAAGAAGGATTAACATTTATGACTTTCATCAGTTAATTCTTTCATTTACCCTGCTGGGTATTGGTTTGAGTAGGCCAGGGTGAACCAGCTCCTACACTCGTACCTTCACCTTCTTGAGTGAGGCCTCTTTGTGGCTACATTTAGCCTTGGAAATGCAAAAATCTGAACTCCCTGAGGCCCTGATTTTAGTCCAAAAGTAAATGATATTATAATGTTTAGAAGCAACCCAATTTGGTGGGGGGGAGAGTGGGTACCATGGTACTATTGTAAGTGTTGATCCTCCCAAGGTGGATCTATACACACCATGGGCCCTTGAAGACAAACAAAATGCCAAATCAAAATCCATTCATGCTGTCTATTCTTTATCCAGAGTTTGCACAAAATGATTGATCATTGGAGACAGATCTCTGTCTGTATTCTGCACAAGCTTGACAAGTTTTATTAAGTAGTTTGTGGACAAAATGCATGATGATGACAAAACAGGAGGACCATTAGCTCCTTCATCAATCATTTGCACAATTTATTGTGCAACCAGCTTCACACATGCATTGAAACTTGGGGTATACATACTCATCATACATATGTAATTTTAAAATATATAAATAAAGGAAAAACACCTAGCAAGGGAACAAGAAAAGAAAAAAGAAAGGACCAAAGTCCAAACAAAAGAACACACCAAAAAGCACAAAACGCACAATGGGGAGCCCAAAGAGGAGAAATCAAGAAACCTAGAACCTAAACCCATCACCAATAGCACGAAGCAAGTTGTGCAAGGACGTGGGCAAAAAACCTAGAAGGACACCAAGCCTAGAAGAGGCCTCTCCTATAGCTACAACTACTTTTCGCAAGATATTGGTAGCTTGAACTTTTTGAAGAGCCATTGACACCCTCTACCTATATAAAATGAACATAAAATTGAAAGAGGAGGACCTCTAGAACCCTTCACCAACCATGCCATGTTGGCACATTGATGAAAGAAGTCATTTGCCTATTGGTGTAAACATCCAAATATCTTTACTATTAGAGGGATGAAATCATCCTCAAGGTGTTGGTCATGATATGACACAACCTTTGCTTGAGCTACAATTGTCATAGCCACTCCTAAGAAGAAACAATTCACAAAACAAGATTTGCATGAATTGGGTTAATAATGATTACGTTTGCCAAAATGCAAATGCCATCTATTATAAACACAATATTCACTTGTCATTGTGACAATTGGAGAGATGGTGTTGGGGAACATGAGTTTGCTCATGCAAAACATGGAACTTGACATCCCTAGCAATGGAGGCAAAAGAATCGTGAACTACATCATGGGCAACAATGCACTTTCCCTAATGATGACAACAAAGTAGGTGTATTGTTGTCGAATCTATGGCCTGACTACATATGCATTGAGAAAGACTATGAACTATAGGATGGGGGAGGTTCAATCTAGTGCATAATGTTGACGATAAAATGTCAAATGCCATCTTAAAAGATGGGATGATTGGGTAGGCATAAAACCAAACACTTGAGCCCAAGCTTGCGTAAGATTTTAATCGAACCCAATGACAATTTGAAGACAATTCTAAGATGATGTTGGAAAATGAGTGATCATGCACGTTTTCGAAAATGTTTTTTTGAAAACAATTTGTTCTTTTTTTGACAACTATTCAAATGGAAGGATGGAAGTTTAAGCAATTGGAAGTAGGTCACAAGCCCACCTAAAGTGAGTATGGACTGGAAGTGGACCTCATGAATTACTAGCCCCTATAGTCCCCAATAAAAATGAACATCCATGTTGCAAAAAATTGGATGCAATGATTGGGGCAATAAGCCCCTAGCTCCCCAAGTATGTTGGGGTTATCATGATAACTTCGACATAAACAAGATGTGTATCCCATTTTTAAAGATGGGAAAAAAAAACCTATCAACAAATTAGAGGAACCTTTAGACACTCCAAAAAACCTAGACCTAATAGTCTCCCAAATATGTGAATGAAGGTTGAATCAAAGGAGGCTAACTAGTGTTGAAAATTTGAAAATGGAAGGAAAGAATGAAGAAGGTAATAAGGCCTTTGGGTGAAACAAGGAGTGAGAATTCCAAATGTCACTTGCACATCCTTTAACCTAAAAAGGGCATCTATGTGCTAAACAACATTGTCCAAAACATCTTGGAAAAAAATGATGTGAAGGAAAAAGATCCCAAAGGAACACCCAAAACCTTAATGCCTTCAAAAAGGGTACAAAACCTTAATGTAGGTGAAAACCTTGAAGGTAACCTTAAAGGAGACCAAGTAGCACACTTGTGGGGTTGAATTGCAAGGCCTATCAAATCTAATTGGGAAGAAAAATGATGAAAAACCTGAGATCAATTGAAAAATGCCCAATGATGTGGGTGTCATCTGTAATGGAAAGAAACAAAGAAGACGGGAAAAGACCAACTAAATTATGAAAGGCATGGGAATGAGCTAGGGTGGAAAGAAGAGCACCCAAAAGATCCCCTTGATAGGTGCCAATGAAGGATTGAATAACAAATAAATTTTTTTGAGAAAAATGGTGATTAAAGAAAAGAAGGAGTTGTAAGGCATAAAAGGAATGGACAAAAGGTGTGATTTGAGACAATTGCCCACCTATAACATGTAACCTTTAAAATATAACCCTATGGGGAACAATGTTGAAAACATTTGTAATGTTTATCTACAACACCACTTAATTGAACATGTAAATCTATTCAAATGTTGTGCACGAGTACTTCACAATCTACTTTGATTGCAACCCCAAATTAATGGGGGGACAAGTGGGCTAAAAATGCGTTGCAAAATTGGAAGCAAAGGGTCATGTTCACCAACCGACAAAGAACCTTGTTTATTATTATTGGTTGAATGCCACTAGAAGGCTTGGCCAAAGCTAACAATTTCGCATCACCAAGGGCTTTAGTTATACTCTTGGGGAAGTTCCTTGCAATAACATAAAAATAAACAAAAAATAATTGGGAAAAGCCATTAGTTGAGTCCTTTGGGACAAGTGAATCTTGAAAGCGTTTGAATAACATGCCTAAAAGTCCACTAGCTTAAAGGTGAACCACATGGATGAGTGCCAACCTAAACATGTTTAAAGAAAAATCTAAATCTATTTATGGCTAAAATTCCATCAAAAATTTTGAACATGGGAGGGATAAATCTAGATGATGAAAAGCCTACAAAGAAGTAATGGTCTTTGAAGAGGCTAAAGTTGGGCCAAAAAAACAAAGGCCTTTGCAACACAAGCATATTCTCTTACTTGCCTTAGGGCCAAACTTTCAACACACTAAGTTGTTACATTTTGGATGTCTATGAATCCATTTTTCATAGTTTTTAAATTTTGAATATTAATTTATTCCAATTGATATGTGCAAATGATGAAATGAGATTCACGTGAAGAATGACCTCATACATCAAAACACTATGTTAAAATTTCATAATCAAATCTTTGGTATTCATTTATTATGGACTTTTAAAATTGTACAAAAACACATGTCTGGTCAAGGATAATTTAAATGGACTCAATACACCTTAATATAATGTCTTTTATGAATAAATGAATAAATGGTAATATAATATTGTGGAAAATTGATATTAAATAAAACAATTTGAAAATATTTGATGATTAAATCTTGAGATGTATATCAAATATGAAGCTTCTATAGGAAGTTTTTCATTTGTTGAGAATAATGATTTAGATGTTCATATTTTATAAGATCATCATAAAATAAGCTAAAGATGCTTAAATCCTTTTGGAAAAATATTTTTTATAACACCTTGCCACAATACCCATTTGATTCAAAATATCTTGTTTTTGCTTGTTTTTGTCATATTTTCCTAATGTATTTAATTTCATAATGGACTAAAAGTGGACAATCATGATGTGCCATTTTTGTTCCACCCTAATGTGTTCTCACCCCTCTAGACAAAGGGCATTATTTGAATAGGGGGAATTGAAAGTAAAACAATTGTTAATGCTTATGCGCATAACAAATGCTCCGTTTGAAATTTCTCCCAATTGTTTGAAAGAAACCTTTGTAATCAAATCTTAATCTCTCTATGTTTTGCCTACCTGCCTTGAGTAGGCATAAGAAGGCACCACTAGGGGAAGAGTAAAAAAAGATGCCAAACAACAACATTGTTTAGGTCTTGCATTATGTAATCTATAGGAAATTTGAATGCTAGTTGCACTTCATGCCTCAAAGCAATTGGGATGCACAAATACAATCAAAGCATGAGGAACCTTAACAAAAGAACTCCAATGGGATCCAAGTTCAATATCCACACTCAAGCTATTCGAAGGGGGAAAGGGGCTTGGAATGATGGGGCTCCATCATTGCCACTTGAATAACTAGCTAGAAAAACTTGACACTACCTTTGATGGCACACCATGTCGAGACGCATAAATGAGGCACCACAATAAAGGAACATGGGGTATTGCGTTGGGGGGGCTCAATTTGTATTTTTGATATGCAATGAAAGTATGATTAACCCATACTCTCAAAATGCCTTAGTTGGACAAAATGGGATAAAAACAAAATCACAACGACAAAAGGGAAAGAAGGAGGGGGCCAAAATTACACAATGAAACCCATGTCAAAGAACAATAGGTTAAGGGATTTCTATTAAAGGCCCATGTGGGGAAAGGAACTAGGGACACATCTCCTATAGGTGGAGGAACTTCCATTAGATAAATTAATCCCCACACACCACAAGGTGAGAAAAGAGGAAGGCTTAATAACACTTACCACACAATGGCAGACCATCAAATGAATGAAATTGCACTCTTTGTTTTGTGTCCCTAAACAACCTCCAAAATGTAGGTCTCCAACACCACTAAGACCTATGACTAACCCAATGATGGTGCTTTATGACACTATACCAATGCTCTTAAATGTTCCGCTAACATTCTTACATGCTCCATTGACATTCCTAAATCTTGCATTGCTACTTCTCCATGCTCCATGGATGTTTGTTAAAGAATCACAAATATTTTATGACCTTCCATTACCATTTTCAAAAGTCCTAATTGGTTTTAAACCTTAACCTTAAACCTTAATCCCTTTAGACTTCAAAGCCAAAAAAATCTTTAGGGTAAAAACATAGTAAAAGGAACCATGGTGACCAAGGTCAGAATCTTTACTAAGGCATGTGTCCTACATGTATTGGTTTATTAAATATCAAAATTGTATTTTAAATGTAATTTCTAGGACTGGATATCAATATTGAGACCAAACATAATTCATATTATAGCATGAGGACCTAGATTATAATCAAATATATATAAAAAAATTTAACCATGATAACAAATTTTGAACTTTTTTTTATCATTAAGGACATTCAGAATCAAAATCAACAACATATGTTAAAAAGATTCAATACATGTGCATTAAAAAATATAAACACATGTGGTTCTTTTTATGAAGTATGTTAAAGCCCATAATAAATTTGAAAACATTTGATGAAGGTTTGAGTAACAAAAAACATGCTCAAATTTTAAAATCCTTAAAAGAGTTTATCAACAAGTCCTTTGTGTATGACAAAGGACTCTACTAAAATAGTGAAATGACTCCAAATTCATAAGAGTCCAACTTCATGAGCACCAAAACACAATTACAAATTATGGAAAATAAATTCATTAAATACAATTAATGGTGATTTTCCAAAGTAATGTATGTGCAATTTTAAGCATTGTTAACAACTCCCTTTGCTCTTTTTACTGTGAATGTACCCTTATGTAAAACCTTATTCCTGGTTAAGCTTCAAAACTTAAAACTTAAAACCCAAGACCCCCCAAATATGGCCCCTTGTCCCTTGGAACCTCAAAACCCTAGGGCCTAAAAAAAGGTCCCCAAATATGTGGCCTCTGAAGATTGCTCATGATTTCAAAATTCTAGTGGCCATGTACAAGGTCATTTGAAAGAGGGTTTATCTTCTCTTGTCATAAGTATTGCTTTCATTCCATTCATTCACGGGCTTTTTGGGGATGAGGATGCAACGTTGCAAGCCAGCCTTGAACCCCATTATCTTCTTCCTCAACAAGCAAGTAAGAGTTCTTATTATTCTAGGAGCTGATTCGGCTAGTCTTCTTGCCTACCACCATCTCCCTTTGAGATGTTTCCTTCTAGTGCAACAACATGCACTCTTGAACACTTAAACATGTGCAAATTGCCCCCACATTCCCTTAAGCAAGGCAGAGTCACAATGGCAATAATTACCATTATAGAATCCTACATTCTAATGTTGGACAAGCCTTAAAGATCATGAATAAGAGTTATAACGATTTGTGCCTTGCTTAAAATTTGCTTCACATCATTGATAACATCATTAACTTTCTTCTAAAATTCAATCACCAAGTTCTTTGCCTTGTTTATGGTGGCATTAATGTGATTCGAATCTTGGCTTAACAATTTTCTGTTTGCAATAGCATTTTTAGAGTTCTCTCCCAAGCTTCCCAATCCTTCGATTTCCTTGGTACTTTTTTCCACATTTGTCGCAATTGGATTTTGTGACTTGTTCCCAAAATCTTGTACTTTAGCTTTTGCAACCTCTATTACACTATTGCTACATGGTTTGTTAAGGAAATTTTCTTACTAAAGATTCCATCAACCACATGTCATTTGGTCTCATTCATTGCATATTTAGTTGCACTTTGTGCATTCTCAATTGCTCATTGTGGGTGTTTTTCTAGCAAACCCACCTTCCTCTCCCGACACATGGCCTCCATCTTCTTTTGTACATGCTCCATCTCCCTTTGTACACGTTCCATTTTCTTGTATAAATCTTTTAGAGAAGTTTCAATGATGATGTAATTTCAGTGATGATGATTCATTAAAGTTGGTTTAGGTAGGATAATATTAGTTTTTATGAGTCATTGTTGTAAATGTGACAAGTCCAAACTAGAATTTATTTAGCCCGTTCGCAAGTGAAGAGGCATGAAAAGGTGTTTTTTGAGATTTTTGTCTTTTTAAATATTTTTTTGAAACACTATATTCATGAGAAGATTTTCAATATCTTTTCCACCAATTTGCATCTCATTTGTTTTCCATTCAATTTAATATTCTAATTGTTGAATTTAATTAAATTGAATTTCAATTTCTTAATTCAATTGAAGTTGCATTACAATGTTATAATTCACGTTGTAATTTCATATAGGAATGAATTGGTGTTTCTTGCTTCAATAACATTTCTATATTTGGGCATGCACTTTTTTTTTCCCTTTCACTATGGTTTGCACTCACTTAAGGTATTACACAAGTGATGTTCACCTCACTATCTATGCATCATATGAAAAGAAACTATTGAAAGAATTAATGCACTCAAAAAGGAAGGATTTACTATTCTTTCTAAAATGTTTTTCCTAAGCATTTTTTTGGTTAAAAATTTATTTTGATATGTGTTTTGATAATTTGATTAAGTTTTATGCATCACATCATTACTATATAGCACAAGCCATATGATATCAACTCATTTATACCTTTGCAAGCATTTTAAAAATGAAATGAGTATTCATCTTTCAAAAGAAAGGAAAAAAACCTAAACACTTAACACCTAGATATTTGTTAAATTATTTAAACAAGATGAAGAAAAGATAAAACAATTTGACAATGTAATAATACAAAAGAAAAGTGATCAAATAATAACTAAAGAAATATATTTGTGAATAATATTATCTTTGAAATCCACATTTGGCATTTTGTTGCTTCTTTAAATCAATCTTCAGCAAAATTTAAAGATTTATGAATGTTTGCAAAACATTACATATCCAAAATGCAATTTAATCATTTTTACAAAATTATTTACATAATATGAATAAATAAACTAAAATAACTTTTTGCATGAATCTTCTATTGAATAAAAATAATCTTTCCATGTATTCATGATCGATTAAGTTTGTGATATTTTCATTAGTGTTTTTTCTGGATATTCATTAATTAAAAATTCAAATGGTGTTTGGGAGGTAAGACATTAAATTAGAAATGGGTCCTTAGTGCAATCCATTCAGGTACTTTGGAGTAATGCACTTGGAGAAATTTCTTAAGCCAGGCCAGTCTTTATACATATTAAATTATGCAATCCAAAAAAAAGACCTTATATACATTAAAAATGCTTTCTCCATTATATGTGTTGGATAGGCCTTCTACCTATAAGAATGTAATCATGGGATATGCATTGCACATTGTGGTAGGGGGGATATGATACTAGGTATATAAAAGACTAGTAGTGTTTATCACATTGAACATAAAGTGTCAATTCTTTGTTGAGCCCCACCCATCAATCTCTCTTTTATTGGCGATCTTTTCGGAAAAAAAAGAGATTCAAAATATGAAAAAAATAAAAATAAATTATGAAGTGATTTTGAAGGGCTTCCATCACCAAAAGGTGAGGAAAAGAAAATAAATAATCACCAGATTTATTTATTTATTTCTTGATTTGTAGCCATAAATATAAAAGGTCAATTGGAGATTTGTTTTTCATATCTAGTTTATAGCCAATTTTGGCTAAATATTCATAGGGATAGACACCAAATTTTTCTACATCTTCCTATGGATGATTAGCACTAAAGTCACACTAAAAAAATTCCTTAAAAGAAAAAAACACTACCAACTGTTAGGGGTCTTTTTATTCAATTTTGTGAAGTAGGCAGGGTGACAATCATCCAAAAGAGGACTTATTCAAATTTGTCTAGAAGTTAGAGAGGCAATTAGAGAAACTTAAAAATCCAACTAAGGATAGGTGACAAGCTAAGACCTATTTTATAAGGTATATTAGTGGGTACTTGTGACCTTCGGACACTGTGAAGTCCCCTGGTTTTTTAAAACCGTATTTATTTCGAAGAAGCATTCTGTTTTAAACAACTGCACGTCGTGAATGTAGCTTCTCGTGCTAACCCTAATCATAGCATCCTGGGCATACTTATAGGCATCAATTTTCTTTCTTTGGGCTAAATTTAGCCAAATGCCAATTTATTTCACCATCTCTTTATTAACCAAATTTTTAATGTAAGAAAAATATATTAAAAAAAAAACCTCAGCATTTACAAAATTCAGTGTACTTTGGTAATCTTTTATATAGTAGGCCATTTTTATTTTTTTTTTGGTTCCAATTTTGTGATGTTACTCAAGAGAGGATCATCAATAAGTATATTTACAATTTTTTTGGTAATACAAATATGAATATAAAAGATTCCAAGGACCCATTCATAGCATATTGTATGTGATTGTGACGATTATTGAAAAAAAAGTTAAAATTTAATTTAAAAAGAGAATTTATAATAGAATATTCCCTTTCCAAAAAACTTCCCACAAATTTGTCAAAAAACAAAACAAAAAAAAATTAATCAAACCCTCTGCAATGGGGAATCAATCTTGAGGTATCATTTGTGTTTCTTAGTGGTGACTTTTTTGTATCAAAAGATGAATTTTTCCAAGGAAACCAAAAAAAGAAATCACCCAATAGAACTAGCAAACAAACTGTAGTAGTAAACTGTAGTACTACTACATTTATAGAAGCAGAAAATCTGAGACTGAAAACATTGGGGTTTGGAGAGAGGAATCTTGTTCAGACACCATGGGTTGAAGGTTTAGGTGGCAACTCTTTTTTTCAAATTCCTTTTTCATCCAAACCAACGCAACCTTCCTCAAATTTTTAATTTGTATATTCTAGTACCTCTTCATCCCATGAAACCAAAATTGAAATCATATTATCTTCTTTGAAGCTTTTGAACCTTTGGAGTGCATACCTTGTTGTGCTTTTGGTAACACTTGATAGTCCTCAACAAGGGGGTGAATTAATTAAAATTATAAATTTAATTTTTTGAACCAATCAATGCCTTTTTGTGATCACACCTTCTCAACTTGTGGAAGTCTTCGTTACACTTTTGGTACTCTTGAAAAGCCCTCAGGAAGGGCAACGTGCATAGGGATGGTTTTGCAAATTTTGAACAAATAGAGCAAAAGTTATGGAATTTAAAATGATTTTTTTGTTTGAAAATTAATCTTAAATTATAAAATAATAGATTTGAGTTTTTCAACCAATCAATGTCTCTGAAGTCTCTTCATCATATTGGCCCATTTGTGTGCTCTTTTACATCCCAAAATCCTAACACTTGGGACCAATGACATTTGAACTAATAAGATTTCACTATTGAGATTTTTGAAAGGTCATGTCTCTTCCCATTGTATCCCTTAAGACCTTAAAAGTAATTGCATTTGGGCCAACGGCACAAGGGTCCACTACCATTGAAAACTCAAGATAATGCATTTGATAATCAAATAATGTTTAATGATAAACAGTTCACATCCAATGGATGTGAGTTGAGTTGAGAATTATTGTGATTAGGTAATTAGTGTTTTGATTAGGCCCCAATTTGGTAAATTAGAAACTAATACCTAGAATCCATTAAATTTTGAGCTCAGATGTTGTATGGAACTAAATCACTCACACCTACCATTGCCACACATGTACCTAGTATAATTTTGTCATATATAATG
>Ga0209208_10012225_pt1 | contig 10897 bp, 4 predicted proteins | sample S1TSphfallax_3_FD_187694 | JGI IMG/M metagenome (GOLD analysis project Ga0209208, IMG submission 187694) | Host-associated microbial communities from peat moss isolated from Minnesota, USA - S1T2_Fd - Sphagnum fallax MG (SPAdes) (version 2) | ecosystem: Host-associated > Plants > Peat moss >... | reverse complement strand
TTATAACCATGAAAGTTTCTTTGTAGAGAGAGAGAGAGAGGAGGATCTTTTCAGATTTAGAATGTTCAGTAGCTGTGCTTTATGTACCCTAAAGACCTTTAGGGGAGGGCATTCTGAGAAGAAGGAAAGCCACCTTCACTTTGCGTTATGTTATGTGGGCCCCTTATTATTATGAGAATGTGCTCTCCATAAGGCTTCTTCACCTAACACATACAAGACTAAGTCATACTACATTTCAAATCCTTCATTGTGATCGAGTGTATGCACCAATGTTTAAAAAATCATAAAAGACAATGTCACACATTTGAAGCCCGACATTTTGATGTGAATGTGACTGAGGTAGTGTTCACATTACGAGCCCGTACAAAGATTAGGTCACACGTTAAAAACCCATCATTTTGAGGGGTATTCTGATAACCGTTAGAACCCATACCAAGATTAGGTCACACATTAAAAACCCATCATTTGATGGGTATTCCAATAACCGTTAGAACCCATACCAAGATTAGGTCACACATTAAAAACCCATCGTTTGATGGGTATTCTGATAACCGTTAGAACCCATACCAAGATTAGGTCACACATTAAAAACCCATCTTTTGATGGGTATTCTGATAACCGTTAAAAACCCATACCAAGATTAGGTCACACATTAAAAACCCATCCTTTGATGGGTATTCTGATAACCGTTAGAACCCAAACCAAGATTAGGTCACACATTAAAAACCCATCATTTGATGGGTATTATGATAACCGTTAAAACCCATACAAAGATTTAGATTAAACATTTAAAACTTATCATTTGATGAGTATTCCAATAACCACTAAAGCCCATACAAAGATTAGGTCACACATTAAAAACCCATCATTTGACCGGGCTTTTGATAACCGTTAAAACCCATACCAAAATTAGGTCACACACTAAAAACCCATCATTTGATGGGTATTCCAATAACCGTTAAAACCCATACAAAGATTAGGTCACACATTAAAAACCCATTGTTTGACGGGTATTCTGATAACCGTCTAAAACCCATAAAAAGATTAGGTCACACATTTGATTTGAATTCAATTGTTTTGTTGTTAAATGGGTATTTCAACAAATGTTAAAAAAAAAGGCCATACAAAAATTAGGTCACACATTTGGAGATCCATCAATTTTGCATGTGGTGTTCCAAAGCCATACAAAGATTGAGAGGACTGAGGCATTTGGATGTGAAACCACATTTGGATGAAATGAAGTGCCCATGTATAATAATGTATACAAAATTTGGACATTAGAAAATATATAGAAAATTCCCCTTGAATTAAATAATGGAAAGAAAAAAAAATTTGGCCCAGAAAAACACAAAATTGCAAATCTATAGGCACACGCCAGAAAAATGTGGGATATTTCAGAAAAAAACATAAGAAAATATTTGGATGAAACATGGTACACACATGGGATGAAAGACCAGCAGTGGATGAAAAGGATGAACTATTATTATTTTCATACTGATTCCACAGTACCATAGCTGTCAGTCACCAACAGTATTCTACGGAGTATGGATACAGTACAATACTAGTCACCAACAGTATTCTACGGTGTATGGATGCAGTACAATATTAGTCACCACCAGTATTCTACGGATTATGGATACAGTACAATATTAGTCACCAACAGTATTCTACAGAGTATGGATACAGTACAATATTAGTCACCACCAGTAGTCTACAGAATATGGATACAGTACAATATTAGTCACCACCAGTATTATACAGAGTATGGATACAGTACAATATTAGTTACCACCAGTATTCTACCGAGTATGGATACAGTACAATGTTTATGATATTCATACAGAGTATGAATACAGCATTATATCTGGGTATTTGAGTATAATACACTAGTATACACCACGAGTAGTAGATACATGTAGAAATGTACAAATAGGTAGTCTTTTGGTGGCTTGTTGTGTATACGAATACAGTACGATAGCAGTCACAGCTAGTAGTAGTAGTAGTCATGTATATGAATACAGTACAAATACGGTAGTATATTGTTGCGTGTATGAATACAGTACAAATTGTTGTCCAACCGGTAGTAGGTAGTCATGTGTATGAATACAGTATGTATGCATACAAACAACGAACGAACGAACGTTCGAGCGTTCGTTAGTTCTTTCGAACGTTCGAACGTTCGTTAGTTTTTTCGAACGTTCGTTAGTTCGTTCGTTCGTTTATTCGTTCGTTCGAATCGCGAAGTTCGAACAAAACCAGCGAGTCGCGACTCTTCTCTCGTCTCTCTTTTCTCTCTTTTGTGTGTGCGTGTGTGTGGGCGCGGCTCTCTCTCTCTCTCTCTCTCGTGTTCGTGTCTTGCAGCGCGGCAAAAATCTACGGGGAAAATCTAAGAGGAGTAAGCACGCGCATTGGGCTATCTCCATTCACGCATGAGCTGTGGGCGCGACGCATCATGAAGCGCAGTAGAGATGATGGTAAGGGTGGGGGAGGTGGGCCAAGAATTAAGCGGCCATCAGCCGCTGTTGGTGGTGGTGGTGGTGGTGTAGGGGAAGGGGGAGGTGGTGGTGGGGAGAGGGCGGAGATGGGGGCTCAGCAGCAGCAGCAGCAGGGGTTGACGGCGGAGCAGCAGAAGTTAACGGCGGAGGATGCGTTGAGCTACTTGAAGGCTGTGAAGCAGAAATTCAACGATGAGAAGGGCAAGTACGAAGAGTTTCTTGCAACCATGAAGGATTTCAAGGCGCAGCGGATCGATACCGCGGGGGTGATCGAGCGTGTGAAGGAGCTTTTCCAAGGTCATCGGGAGCTTATTCTGGGTTTCAACACGTTTCTGCCTGAGGGTTACGAGATCACGCTTCCGGCTGAGGTGGTTGTTGTGCAGCCGCAACAGCAACAGCAGCAACAACAACAACAACAACAACAACGACAGCAGCAGCAGTCGCATCAGCTGGAGGAGAAGAAACAGCCGGTGGAGTTCGATCAGGCCATCAACTACGTGAACAAGATCAAGGCCAGGTTTCAGAATGATGAGCATGTTTACAAGGCCTTCTTGGAGATCCTCAACATGTACAGGAAGGGGAACAAGAGCATCAACGAGGTGTACCACGAGGTGGCTGTTCTGTTCCAGAAGCATCCCGACTTGCTCAAGGAATTCACTTGTTTCCTTCCAGACTCGACGGGCTCTGCTGCGGGGGTGTCCAAGGTGAGCGGACATCAGCATCATGCTCCTCCTCTTGCTAGGTCGTCGCTTCCTGTGAAACCGAAGCAGGAGGACAGAGCTGTTGCCTCTGGTGCAGCGAGGAACCCTAATGTGGACAGAGTCGTGGTTCACAAGACAGAGAAGTTTGCCTCCTCGGATCGAGGGTTGGACCGACATGGCACTACTACTACTCCTGGAATTAGGATTGACAAGGAGCGCAAGAAGGGGGAGAAAGAAAGGGACAAGAAGGAGGAAGTGGAGCGGAGCAGGCCTGTGCGGGTGGAACGGAATGAGGTGAACAGCCATGTGGAGAAGAAGGAGATGGAGCTGGATGCCATGCACAGATTCCCTCAGAAGCGACAGTCTGCTCGGCGGGCAGATGAGCGCATTCGCAGTCAATCAAAGGCAGAGGAAGCAGGGGAAGCAGCAGCAGCTCCTCCTTATGCCAGGCAGCCAGGAGTTGCTTTGGCCTCATTGGATGAGCTTGGGAAGGGTGGCTCCAGCTTGCCTGCCTTTGTTGAAAAGGTGAAGTCAAGGTTGCGCAATCGTGAGACCTACCAAGAGTTCCTCAAGTGTCTCAACATCTTCAACCAGGAAATCATCAGCCGTGCAGAGCTGCAGAGGGTGGTGGGTGATCTTCTGGGGAAACATACAGATCTCATGGAAGGCTTCAATGAATTTCTTATTACTTGTGAAAATCTGGAAGGAGGAGGAGGAGGAGGTGGAAATCTGACAGGTGTATTCCACAACCGGAATTCAGGAGAGTTTGCAGAAGAACCAGGACTGAAGCCAAAGGTTGAGAAAGACAGAGAACGAGACAGGGAGAAAGACAAGGAATGGGAAAAGGAAAAGGAGAGAGAACGAGATGGTGAGCGGCAGCAGCAGCAGCAGCAGCGAGACAAAGACAGGGCCCGACACTTCAACAAACCTAGCAAGGAAGCGCTGCATAAGGTTTCTGCAGTACTAACCAAGGACAAGTACATCAACAAGCCCCTGTCAGAGCTTGATCTGTCAAACTGTGAGCAATGTACTCCCAGCTATCGATTGCTTCCAAAGCATTATCGCAGACCTTTATCCAGCCACCGCAACACTTTGGCTGATTCTGTGCTGAATGACAACTGGGTGTCTGTTACTTCCGGCAGCGAGGACTACTCCTTCAAGCACATGCGCAAGAATCCGTACGAAGAAAGCTTGTTCCGTTGTGAAGATGATCGCTATGAACTGGATATGCTGTTAGAGACAACCTCGAGCACTGCAAACCTTATTGGTGAATCTATTGAGAAGAAGTCTTCAGATGCAGTGAAGCGAGAGTCTCCTCTTGCTGAGGAACTCTCAGCCATCCATTTGAGGAGCATCGAACGCATTTATGGGGATCATGGCGTGGACATGATTGAACTACTACAGAAGAACACAGTTCATGCCATACCTGTCATTTACAGTCGCCTCCGACAGAAGCTGGAAGAGTGGATGAATGGCAAAGTGGAAATGAATAAGGTTTGGGCTGAAGTGTACAGCAAGAATTCGTACAAGGCTCTGGATCACCGCAGTTTCTACTTCCAACAGCAAGACAAACGGAGTCTTAGTAGCAAGGGTTTGGTTGCAGAGATCAAGGAACTGAATGAGAAGAAAAGAAGTGAAGATGATTCATTGCTTGCTTCTGCTGCTGGGAATCGTAGGCCACTGCTTCCAGACTTGCGGTTTGAGTATACAGATCTGACAGTGTATCAGGATTTGTATCAGATTATTGAGTACTTGTGTGAGGAAGCTTGCACAACAAGAGAGCAAGCAGAGAAGATATTGCGAATCTGGACAACATTCCTTGAGCCAATGCTAGGTGTACCTCCCCGGTTTCATGGGTGCATGGATGACATTCAGGAGGATTTGAATGTGGGAGCTCTGCAACTGACAGGCAGTGGCTCTAGTTCAATCATTAGCAGTGCTGGTGCTGATGCTGAAGGGTCGGAAACTGATGTTTTGGCTACAAATGCTGGTGTGACGGAAGAAGGTGCTACTGCTACAAGTAATCTAGTGGCAGAGGTTCCTGAGGGGGCAGGAGCAATTGAAGACCCTGCTGCAGCAAACACACAGGTTGTTCACATGGATACTGGTGGAGCACACAAGAATGAGAAACCTGAACCTGCTGCAAGTCTTGAATTTGAGGGCCCTCCAGGATTAGAGAAATTGCAGAGCATGAAGCCACCAACAGAAAACATGAGGTACAATGGCAATGCAACTACAATTTCAAGTGGGGTTGAAGTCCGAGCATCTCTGCAACCAAGAGGTGGAATCCTTGGTGGAGAGCTAGAGCCGCATCAAATCGGTGCAGAAGGTGGTGCAGGTATTACACAAGGGGCTGCAGAAACTGGTGCTCAAGAAGCTGATGCTGGGGAAGAAGAGTTGCAGGCTTCAAGGTTGAAGCTGGATGTGGGTCCTGCAATGAAAGATGTAGAGATGAGTGAGGGTTTTGAACAGGCAGAGAGGGAAGATGGGGAGCTATCTTCCTTGCCAGAACTGGAGGACAGAAACAAGGCTAGTCTTGCAGGTGGGTCAAGATCTTACCAAGTAGGCCAGGTGGCTTCTGAAGACAATGACATAGAAAATTTTGAGCATGATAATGAAGATGCAGATGCTGCTGGAGGACTCAAACGGCGGCATGATGCAGGGGAGGATGATGAAGGGGAAGAGCATAGTGGTCACAAGTCCAGTGGAAATAGTGACAATTTATCAGAAACTGGGGAAGATGGCTTTGAGAGTGAGTCAGGAGAAGAGCTGTCAGAGCATGAGGAGGAGGAGGATGAGCAGGAGGAGGGCAAAAAAGCAGAAAGTGAGGGCCAAGCAGAAGACGTGGCAGATGCTGATGATGGAGAAGGTGATGGTCAATCATCTCTGGCCTCACCTGACCGCTCATTCTCAAACTGCAGGCCACTTGCTGAATATGTGACATCATCACCGGAAGCATTTTCGAGTGCTTCTTGCAACAGAGCATATGAACGAGTTTTCTATGGCAATGACTTGTTCTATGTGCTCTTCAGGCTCCATCAGACATTATATGAACGGATTTTGTTAGCTAAAACTCATGCAATGGCTTCAGAAGAGAAGTGGAGGTTGACAAAGGATGCACCTCCACCAAGCTCATACTCGAGGTTTATGGCAATTCTCTATAGCCTGCTGGATGGGTCCATAGACAATGCAAAGTTTGAGGAGGAATGCCGAGCCCTTGTTGGCACTCAGTCCTATGTCTTGTTCACCCTTGACAAGCTGATCTTCAAGCTTGTGAAACAGCTCCAAGTAGTTGCATCAGATGACATGGCTGCTAAACTTCTGTCTCTTTATGCATATGAGAAGGCAGCAGAGAATTATACTGATGAGGTATACCATGCCAATGTCTCTGTCTTGCTACACGATGAGAGCATATATAGAATTGTTTCCACATCCAAGCCTGCAGAGTTGCTCATTCAGCTCATGGAGAAGTTGGAAGTTCCGGCCAACTCTTTGGAGTGGTCTTTCCAGAACTACTTAGATGATTTCTTACTGTCAGTGCCAACAACAACTGCAAGAGACAACAAGCATCCTGTCTTCCTGATTCGAAACAAGAAGTATGCAGCAGCAGGGAAGAACCACAGTGATGATGCAGACAGGAATGTGATGGAGAATGCCTGTGTTGTGAATGGCTTGGAATACAAAATCTCTTGCAAGACATATAAGGTTTCATATGTGCTGGATACCGAGGATCTTTTTGTTCGCAGGAATAAACGACGACGTTCTGAATCTGACCTTGCTCTGTTTGAGAGAAAGCAGAGTCAACGTCACCACATCTTTTGTCAATGGGTTGACAAATCAGTTGTTTCTGTTGATGATGACAGGTAATGTCTCTGAGGATACATAAGTTTCATACTGATGATCTCTCGTCAAAATTCTCTCAGCAGCTATTATCAGTGGTCTCCAAGTGTTCGTCTCCTGATGCAATTGTACGATAAAATGGCACTCTAGGATATTTGGTTTTAGAGAAACCTTAAGGGAGATGAACATTCAACAGTTGGTTCTTCTGGTTGAATCTTTGGTGGATGATGAAGGTGACCAGCCTCTCCAACTGTCAAAGTCAGCTGGGAAGGTGCAATGTGTTGCAGAACCTCTGTCCAGCTTGACACATTTGACTTGAGATGGAACTGTTACTTTAGTACTGAATCAAAATAGTCATGGGTCTCTTTTGCTTGTTCCTCATATCTTCAGATCCAGCATCTAGTCATTCACAGGTGCTGAGGTGATATGTTGTTCTGGCAATTCCAGATGCATCAGTGGTGCTTACCCTTGAATTGGGATGTGTGCCTTTTTTGCAGTGTCCCAATATCAGATACCTCTCATAATGCAATCGATTAGATTGGGATTCTGCACAGCTCACTCTCTGGTATGGAATTGCCCCCCTTTTCTCCTTCAGGCTCCTGGCATTTGATTCTGCAATCTACATGACACATTTGTTGTCAAGAAGGTTATGATTACTTTTTTATGTCACCAATTGCAGTTGGCTTATCATTCACAACTGCAGTGTAGATTCAAATTATGCCTGGGCACACAGTAATAGAGAGTGCCTTAGAGAAGTTGCAGAGACACTCAAATTGATGGGAGCGCAAGAAAAGGATGACTATCAGTCTCTCTGCCTTTCACGTGCAGCTTAGTGCAGGTCCCTGAGACTGGTGGCAATTTAGGAAGTTATTTGTAAGCATTGCTGCAACATGTAGAAAAACTCAGACCTAACTGAGACTGTGCTGTTTGTGATGTTTTTATGCAGTTGTTGTGAGCTATTGGCACATACCTGAAGCTGAGATTACCACATTGTTGCAAGCTGTTGGCATACACCTGAAGCTGAGATTTTCCATGAAGGTTTTTGGGCAATGTTGCATGCCTGAATGAAGAATTGGCATTGAAGAGAACTTGAAGTCCCCCATATTCTGAGAGTGGGTTGCATCACTGCTACTCCCAGATTTTGGCGATGGTGGAAATAAAAGTTTACCAAAGGGCCCACACAGAATGCGGGAATCTGCACCTGTCTACACAATCTTCTTCAGCAAGGGAAGAACGCAGAAGTGTTAAGTGGCTGCCAGCCACACAAAGGATATGCTCTTTGGAAAACTTGGTTCACTCCCCACTCATAGCCAGGAAGAAAGACAACTGGATTTAATGTGGGGGAGGATGATGACTGCTTGGTAGTAATGCTCAGCTCAGATCTTTTCTTGTACAGATCTTCCTTGCACATTTCCTGCATGTTCAGTCATTTCTTAGATTCAGCTTTCTGAGCATTGAGAGAAAGACTTCTGGCAGACTTGAGCAACAATTGAAATTATGGGCAGGCGCAGAGGAAGGAAGAACCATCCGTGTTGATGTCCAGAGACTGTCATGATCTCAACCTGCTCACATTCATGTTGTGTGTACTACTGACTCAGAGAGATGTCGGCAAACACTGGCTGCTACTACTGTGCATGCACTCTTGACAGTTTTGTCACCATGTTGAATTTCTTTGCTATTGGTCTTTCGCTCTCTCATACTCCCCACCCCCGCTTTGACAGAAGTCACAGCTCTTTCCTCAGTTTTGAAGCACTCTGCATGCTTGCCATCTGCAGGGTTGCCCATGAGGGTCATGCCGGCTGAAGTGTGATTGATTTTGGTAGGGATAGGTGTAATTGAGTTTCAGAGTGTTAAGAGCTGGAAAAATTTAGCCTTCACAGGTGCACACCATGATCATCAGCTGTGCGCCTTGCTCATGTCATTCCTTGTAAGCGTGAGGAGAGTTCTTGCAATTTGTTGATAGGAAGGAAAGGGTTACATGTTACATGTTTACAGCAGTGTTGTCAAGTTCTCGATTTCGAAAGCAACTGAAGTTTTTAGTTTTTTTAGGGTTTGATAGAACTTTCAATGTGATTTTGAGAATGATTTGTTGGATTTATAAAACTTGGTCCAAATTTAAGATCAGGTTTGGTTCTGTTTGCAATGCACCCAACTAAAATCACCTAATAACTTGTTTAAATAGCTACTCAATATGGATTGCAAAAGGTGGGTCCACACGGGAGCACATTTGCTTTTATATTGCAATTGGGGGTCCAAAGAGGTGTGGCTATTGGGGAGTGCCCAATGTTCCCCAAAAAAATTGAAGATTGGCTAAACAATATGACTTCTTACAAAAAAGAAAAGAAAAGAAAAGAAAAGAAAAAGTTGTGAGTGCACCCATGAATTAATTTAGTATGAATCACACTAAACTATAACCCTTGTCACTAACTAAGATTAACACAATTTATCATACAATAAGGTTTGTCTAAAGTCGAATTGTCATAACCTATAAAACAAGGGGTGTGTCGGGTTGTGGCCTTGCCATTTACATTAACTAGTTGTGTTTGCCCTATGCATGTTTGGTAAAACTTAAAATCATACATGCATGTCTACTATCCTAAGGCAATAATAACTTTTTATAACATGAAAGGCAACAATGATACAAACAAATTAAACAATTAAAAATTAAAACCTCGTGATCAAGGAAAAATGCTTTGGATCAATCGAAGGTTATTTAATGTCAATTCAAGAATCTCACAATTAAAAATAATGATTCCATTTGAATTTGATTTTTCTTTGATTATATATATATGGTGTAATGCATAATGCAAAGATGTGTATCAAACAATTAATTTTTTTTAAAAATAATAATTTCAAAATTCAATGATGGTGAATGAATTCGTATTCACATAACATTAATCAATTATAATGCAGTGAAAAAGGTTACTATCTGTTCTAATTCTAACTCAAAAGCTCAAAATATTCTCTTTGTGAAGTGCGATGTTAAAAGGTGGTTCTTGTAAAATTGCCTTGTTGTATTTGTGGGATTCTTTTTGCTTAGTACATATATGATCACATAAGAGATCGAAAGCTTATAGTGCATGTGTTGGAAGATGGTCCTTGAATTCAATAGATCCATTATCACGAGAGACATATGTTATCAATGTGCATGATGCAATGTGTGTGGAAATTAGGAAAGTTGTAATAGAGGCATGCAATGAACTCAAAAAGGTAAGGGCTAAATACCTTTTTTTTTTCCGTTCTGAACATCAAGTGATTTAGGTTTCTTGACGACATGTTCACTACATGTTCATGATGAACTCAATTTCTACATTTGGATTTATTTTGTTAATTAGTATTAGATTGTAGTCCTAATTAACTTTGTTTTGTTTCAAAATCTTGTTAAATTATCTTGTACATAATTGCGTGTAATTGTTTTTTCCTACAAATGATAGATTTCATATTTGACACGGAGTTTTGCTATCCCAATGAATTCAAAAAGGTAAGGGCTAAATACCTTTTTTTTTTTTTCGTTCTGAACATCAAGTGATTTAGGTTTCTTGACGACATGTTCACTACATGTTCATTATGAACTCAATTTTTATAGTTGGATTTATCTTGTTAATTAGTATTAGATTGTAGTCTTAATTAACTTTGTTTTGTTTCAAAATCTTGTTAAATTATCTTGTACATAATTGTGTGTAATTGTTTTTTCCTACAAATGATAGATTTCATATTTGACATAGAGTTTTGCCATCCCAATGAATTACAAGGAGAACCCAGAAAATGCATAGGATTTACAAGATCATTGTACATTTTTTAGGATAGAGGAGGTTAGATATAAGCAATGAGATGGGCAAGTTGAAATTTTGGGCATAATAT
>Ga0209208_10012224_pt1 | contig 10897 bp, 5 predicted proteins | sample S1TSphfallax_3_FD_187694 | JGI IMG/M metagenome (GOLD analysis project Ga0209208, IMG submission 187694) | Host-associated microbial communities from peat moss isolated from Minnesota, USA - S1T2_Fd - Sphagnum fallax MG (SPAdes) (version 2) | ecosystem: Host-associated > Plants > Peat moss >... | reverse complement strand
TCCATGTTTTCAACTGTTTTTAAAAAAATTCTTATGTGAATAATTAACAATAGAAAATGAGAATGTGACATTTGTGATTCACTTTCAATTTTTTGGTAATTCAAATTTTAAAATAGTTAAATTTTATTTTTCAATTTTATTTGAATATTGTCATGTCATCAAAAGTAGCATCATAATCATAATTAGTCATATCCAGATGAGTAATTTTAGTCACATTAATCAAATCAAACAATTCCATGTGCATGCCACATATGACATGTGTCCAACACATTGTTTGCTTTGAGTAAATAGCTAAATTTTTTAGTCGAAATAAACATACTTATTTTAATCAAAATTAAACATTGTCAATTGTTTCAAACAAATAAATTTGATTCTATATTTATCTTAGTCATGTTGCTACTAATGAAAAAACCATGTTTTGTAGTAGTGTTAGGAGTTCTTTGATTTATAGGATTAAGAAAACTCAAAATCAAAAGTTCTTAACAAAATCAAAGAGCTATTCATTGGTAGACTTTCCCATTGACAAGGAATCATATTAAGGTTGTTCTACTTGATAAGTGGTCATGTCCTATAAGCTTTTGTATTTCATCATGTAAGGTGGGTTACTATTGGGGGTGCATAGGAAGAGTGCACAAACTTTGGGTGTATGGATGTGGGGCACATTTATTGTAGGAACTTGAAATGGCCCCACATTTATGAACCCATGCCTATGTGGTGATGATGTGGCACCCATGTGGCAATTGTGAATGCATTAGGAATTTACATCCCCATGTGGGAACATAAGTCCCCTCTTTGGAACATACTTTTCCATATTTATTGGGAAACACATAACATTCCCACATGGGAACTTTGTTTCCCTTGAACACATTTAACATTCCCACATGTCCCCATGACCCCATGTTGGGAAACATTGAGTGTTCCCACATGGTGAGGGTGAAAGCACAAAATGGGGCGGCCAAAAATGTTGTCACATTGTATTTTTTCCAGGGGTGTCCATGTTTGAACTTCAACCATGATAATGTTGGAACATATTTTTTGATTTTTTTGCCATAATATGGTAGATTATAACACAAAGAATTCAATCACAAAGAAAATTCCTTTCTCCAACTTATATTGTGAGGTTCCAAAATATATTTGTGGCAAAAAAATGTACGTCATTGTGTACAAATATAATCAAAAAATGATTAAAATAATTTATAATCTTTATGAAATTTGTAGTATCTATTAAACATTGTGATTCCATATGATTGGAATAAATTTGTGAGTCATGTGAAGAATTTGATAATTATCGTATCACAAATGAGTGTTTTTGGGGGTTATGACCATAAGTGTATGGCAAATGAACATTTTGACAGACTATCACTTTCAAATGGAAAATGACAAGATATGTGAGGTGGGTAAATTTTCATTTTAGACATTTATTGGTTGACTAATTCAAATCCAAACCTAGTGCAATCCAAAAACAAAAACAAATTATATTATATTATATATACCATAAATATACCCAATATTCCTTGAATTTAAACTTTTATAATTTATTTGTTTATTTCAAATAATATTAGATATCATTAACTTTGTGAAGATCAAAATATCGAGCCCAAACACCAAAAGTGAAACCCAAAATTAAATGTAATACATTTTGTAGAAATATACTTTACATACATGTCATGAAAATGCCCAAAGTGGCCCCCCTTATAGTGCGCTTTCACTTGTGATCCCATGTTCTTTCATGAGAATTAATCATGTTCCATTGTTAAGGAACATTGAGTGTTCCTAGGTGTGAACTTGTTGTTCCCATGTTGGAAACACATTGGGAACTTTAAATGGGAACATGAAAATTCCCATTGATAAACATATTATCTTCACATGGGAACATGTGTTCCCACATGTTCCCATACATGCATGTTCTCAAACATGGGGTACATAGATTGGCCAAAAGTTTCAAAATTCTATCATGTTCAATAAATAATTCAACTACAAAAAAATGGAGATTATTGAAGGCCTTTATGAGGAAATGGTAGGGCAACATTGGTGGAATGATAAAATGAATCATACAATTTTTCTTTGGGTTATGATCATTATCAAAATTGTGAATAACTTTTGGCTCATTTCTACAAATTAGTCACAAGATCAACAATTCAATGGAAACTTTAATTGTGCAACAAAGTTATGTTTGATTTTGGTCTCGAAATTGTTCCCAATGACGAGAGAATAAAAATATTTATTTATATTATTTAACATGACATTTCAAATTTGAATGATTAGTTAAAAGATTTCAAGACACAAGTTCAAATCAAACACGCATCCTAGATTTGACAACATATCAATGAGAAAAACAGATGAATACCCAAGGGGTCACATTGTTTTTTAAATTAAAAATATGTGAGTAAAAATAAAGGTGCCATATATTAATTGCTGGATAAAAATTATAATTTAATTAGTTCTACAATAGGGTTCTTTTAATTTTGAAACCCAATTTATAATTAATATAAGGTATGATCTAATCCTTTGTATTAAGGAAAAAATACAATGCATATTAAATATTTTAGGTATTAGGTATTGGTAGGTCCAATTAGATTCAATTTTAAGCAAGTAAATGAACTAATACCAATAATTAGTTCAATTAATAGGACCAATAGGTTGTTTTGCATTTGCTTGGCATAAAATGGAAACTATCACATGAACATGGAATACCTTTCATTCATTGGTTTCATAAATAGCTTTATGCATCCTTCAAGATGTTGGCATGTTAGTGTAGGTAATTATTATTTTGTTGGTATGTAAAATGGACCCCCTTGTGTTAAAAAAACTCTATGTAATAGAATTGCCTTATGTGCTTTGATGTGCTCATTGTGTGCACCACCATATATGGATTAAAACAACACCTTTGGATCTTGGCAAACTTTTGTGCCTAAAACATCTTAAGTAATTATCTTTAATATGTTCAATGGTAGTTGTTTGTGAAAGAAACTATAGAAATTAAATGAAATTATGTTCATCAAGGAATCTTTGTTGGTGAATCTTGAGTAGTTTGTCAATTCAAATGTTCATTCCTTGTGCAAACTTGTTTGATTTAGACATCACAATCTTGTAATGGGCCATGTAATGCACCTATATTGTTTTTGTGAAATGGGCACCCATGTTTACTGAATCACTTTAGATACATTAACTACCTTTGTTTTCCCTTCATACCTTGGCTCTAGATTTGAATGGAGAATGTACATCGTGGACATATGGTGTCAATCCTCAATGATATAAGTCACACATTGGGTGTTTATTGTTTGCAAAATATGCGAGTTAATTTTTTTTTTGCAATAATGGTAAATTGATAATGTGGTCATCGTCTATACACTATGGGTGTAGATAATGTGGCTCAATATGTTCTAAATATGTATAAAAATGTTTCAAGAATTTTTCTTCTTGATCAACTATTAAAATTAAAAATTTCAATTAATATAAGGTATCGAATTCCATGTAAAAAAATTATAATCAAATGATGGCTTAAATATGTGCATTTTAGAAAAACATGTAATAATAGGGCAAGGAAAAAAGAATCTTCCACTAATACTTCCCAAGCAATAGCTTATTTGAGGCAAGTGGTGGAGAATTTTAACATTTAGCTTTCCCCCGTGAATATCAACCTATTTGACTTTATTGTGTCTATAGAAGTTCTTGGATATAAGGATTGGCCAAAAGTTTCAAAATTGTATTCCACTAGAGTAGGCATAAAAATGGGGATGATTGAAGGTGTAAAAAATGAAAATGATTGATTGGATTTACATGGATTTACACTTACACATCCAAGGGTAGGTATTTACAAGTACATTGATGTGGAAGAGAAATTTACACTTATATAAAGTGTAAATAAGTTTCAACATTTCATTCACACTTAGATTTAATGTATGTCTAAACCATACACACCCAACAAAGGTCAATGCCAATAATGAACCAATATTTGAAGAATGTTTCCAAAGCCATTTTAGACTTTTTGGATTGAGTTTGGGTTTATAATGAAAAAACATTATGCAAAAAACATGAAAGAACACTTTCAAAGTCAAACTAAATGACATAGTCCATTTTCAAAGTTAAATAAAAATGGATGGAATTTGAAAACTAAAAATAAAATATGGGGTGTATGAAGAGAATACACATGTTGAATGAGAATGGATGAAAGTTACAAAAGGTTTTAGAATATTCAAGTTGAAACAACAAAAAAATCTACGTTCCAAAAAATTAAATTAAATTAAATAATTAACATGGGATGCGAATAACATATTGCAATGAAAACATGTGATTTAGATGTAGGTTCCAATTCATCAAGGAACACATAAGGTTCACAAGCATGGGAACATGTGATTCCCACACGTTCCTTTATTTGAACATTGAATGTTCCTCGACATGGGAATGCAAGTTTTCATTTAAGAACATGTTCACATGCAAGAACATCCAATGTTTTTAAACAATGGAACGTGTGTTTCCATGAGAGGAAATGGGGTTCTCATGTATGAACAATTATGTTCCCAAACATTGAAACATGCATTCCCCAATGGAAAGCTTATTCCCATGTGGGAACATTCACAACAACACATTTTAGGTTTTGCAACTTCCATTTACAACTAAATTATATTAGTTGCAAAGACATATTGATTAATGACTTATGGTTTGTTAAACTCATGTCATCTCACCCACCTAGTTGCAAGGGACAATGATGTGGCATCTAGTTGCAACTTGGTCAATCATATTATCAATTAACTTTTTCTTTTGTGATAATATTAAATTTTCATGTAATAAATTTTCATGGTGTGACGGCCTAACTAGGTTAAAAACATGGGCCAAGTATGAGCCTAGGTGGCATAGCCTACACACCTTCGTCAAGATTCACCATGTAAACCACCTAAGGTAGATAAGTTGCAAAAGTAAATATTTGAACCTCTCACTTTCACATTAAAAGGAAAATTTTACCATTACACCAGTTTGTTTTATATAACATAAAATGTAATCGCATTTTAATAATAATAAATAACCTACATACTCAACATACCCTAGGTTATCTAAGCTCCTACCTAGGGTCTTATTTAAATTACCTAGGCTACATAGCCCTTTTTCCCAAAGGGTACCTAGGGGTTGCCTAAGTTACTTAGGTTATTTAGGGACTACATAGGCTACCTAGGGGTTTATTTAAGGATTGCCTAGGCTATTTAAGGGATCTACCTATGGACCACTTAGGCTATTATAGGTGACATAGGCAACCTAGGGGTTTATTTAAGGTCTACTCGGGCTATGTTTCCATTTGTGAAATGTATGATGCATGTGTGCATCTACCATTAGATAATTGGTGACTTGTAATTACAACATTCATTTAATATTCACATATATTATGTTTTATTACACCCGTGTGCCAAGGATTTGTTTGATATTTCTTCACTTCAAAATGCAAACATTAATTGTTAATTAATCACACAATGGGGACTAATTATTGTTGCCACTTGTCATGATTGTATTGGTCAAACAATGCATTTTTTAGTTTTGCAACTTTTTTTTATAATACCATGTGTGAGTCTACCATTAGATAATTAATGACCTATAGTTGTAGCATTTGTCACATCTATTGTGTTCTATTACACCCATAGTCATGTGTCAAGTTTTTATTTGATATTTTTTCATTTGGAGAAACAAACATTCATTATTAATCATGCAATAAGGCCTAGTTATTACCATTTGCCCTAATTATATTGGGCACAACAGCACATCTTTGGGTTTAATAACCTTTCTTGTGATGTTATGTGCCAGTCTATTATTTGAAAATGAAGGACATAAAGTTGGAACATTCATTTAATAGTTGCATGTATTGTGTTTTGTTGCACCCATGAGTCATGATGTTGATTATAACCACAACACCTTGTCATCACATGGCATGCCATGTCATCATCATGGGAGATTAAATTGTTAGTTATAAAGGTCAAGTACTTTTGACAAACTAATAAATAAATTTTTGTAAAAATGAGTATCATGAATCATGATGTTGACCATAATCACAACACTTTATTGTGACATGGCATGCCATGTCATCAATTAAGTCCTTGTTAGTTGCAAAGGTCATTAATACTTTTGGTTAACTAATTCCACATCACAAAATTATATATTAACACAAATTGAAAAATAATGAAATATTTTACCCCAAAAATCAATAAGTTGTTATATTGACTATAGTCACGAAGCCATGGCACCATGTGGCATGTTGATGTCCTTTGCTATTGCTTAGTGATTTATATGATTAAATAATTATAAATGTAGTTGAAAAAATAACAATTTTTTTTAGGTCCAACACTTGAAAAGGACGCAATGTGTTGCAATGATTCAATGTTCTAAAAAATGGGAATGTGTGTTGCCTTCCCAAGTTGCAATAGAAAAAATATTATCATTTGCAATCCATTTTGCTATTAAAAAATGTCATTTGCAATTGAAAAATAGTTGCAAATGACACCTTTTCGTTGCAAAAACTTGTTGCAAACAACAATTTTTCTTTTAATGTGGCTTTCCTACATCATAACATCTATAATTGAATGTATAAACCAAAGGTTTGATATGAATTTGGAAGTTCAAAAGGAAGCACTATTGCGATAATCCAATACAAAATGGTGTAGGGCATGACAAAATTAAATAACACTTATTGGTGTTTAATATCAATTATTTCCCATTATGATGTCAAGTGTGTGAATTAACACTAGTTGTACAACCACAAGAAGCTCAAAATTATAACCGACAACTCAATAACATGAATTAATTTAGATCCATATTTTCCTTCGTTGACAATGTAGAAAATTTGTTTTACAAATCATTTGCATTTTATATTGCCACCATCATTTCTAGATTTGAATTAACATGCAATGAAAATATGTAATGAAGATGTAGGTTGCAATTTATCGGGGAACAAAAACATGGGAACGTGTTGTTCCAATGCGAGGTTCACAAGCATGGGAATGTGGTGTTCTAATGTGAGGAAAAAATGTGCTCAAATGGGGCATGCAATATTGAACATGGGAATGTGTTATCACCAAGTGGAACATGTTTCAAGGTTCATTGGAACACACTTTACATGTATGCTTCCACATGTGAACACATGTTCCCAAATGCCATGTGGGTGTCAAATATGTGATGTGTTGTTACCATGTCAACAAGGTGCAATAAATAATGGTACATGTTAGGTTCCAACAATAAATGTGCCCCAAATTTGTGCACCTCAACCTTTCCACCTGCACCCTTAAACCCACACATGCATTCCTACACCCAATATGGTTTGCACCCCAATAGTTGACCTTTCATGTAAACAACACATGGGTCCTACTATAAGGTTCCATGTATCTTTTAGGCTAGTTAATTGTTATGATTATGAAGGTGCATTCATACTTGATGTTAGTGGGACTCTAGTGTTGAGTCCCCTAACACCATGCTAGTCATTTAAGATTGACATCTACTTACCATGAACATTTCATGTTAAGCTAACATACACTTAACATTAAGGAATCGACCATTTAACATTAGGTGCCACCTAGGATTCCACCTATATTTTCATTTAATGTTAACTTAACATTAAATGTGAATGCACCATAACGTGGTTAATATGACCAAATTTAACAACATAATTTGAAACAATTTGAAACCAACCCTAAACAATGGTAATGAATGCATATTATCTACATGGACTCTTATAGCATCTCTAGAGGTGCCTAATATGTGACCTTGCAAAAATATTTTTTCCATCCAAGTTTAGTTATAAATATTTTTTTGCAACCCCTATCATTGAAAAGGGGGCCACACCTAAGTATGCATATGCTCTTACATCAAATGAAAATCTCAGCATTGAATATTCAATGCATTTGCACAACAAGATTATAACACACAATTGACTAGACCTAGATACATTACTAACACAATAACAAAACTTTTTCTATAGACCTTTGATAGATCAACTCGCTATGAATCACCTTTTTATGTGGGCTATCATGACCTAATGGTTGTGGGCAAACCAACAAAGAAAATCCATATAAAGCCAACACCCAAACCTTGTGAAAACTAAATATTGTAAACAAACAAATTCGGCTATTGAAACCTTCAACTTCACCATAAATTTCCCACTACAAATGAATTTGTTCAAAGCTTCGAAACACAAAAGGTATTAGATCTCCCACAAATCCCAACATAAGTCCCAAGTACATTAGACTTGAGCAGAATGCCATACAACAAACCAACCCATTAACCCCTTTGAGCCTTTCATCATTTCCGTTTTAGGTCCTTATTGACTCTTTGACACATAATGTTCTACTCACTAACTTTAGTGCAATGGAATTTGTGAAGCTAATAGATAGAACTTTCACATAATTGAACTCATGCATTCTTTCTAAAACTCATAATAGGAAAACCAAAAGCATGAAATAAAAAATGAATCTAAGGGTGTTGGCATGGTAGGGTGGACCAATTTTGGCATCATAGGGGTATTTTTTTTGTAGTGGGTGTGATTGCAAGTGTTATATTTTATTACATATGTTGGGTTTGGTTAATATGGACTCATTTTCAAATAACAAACTTTACTATTTACATGGTGCAATTTTTTTAAATGCAAAAAACATAAAATCCCAAGAGTTGTGGACTTTTGAAATTGAAAAACTAGGGTGTAACGCCAACTACAATTAGACTAATGGACTTTAATTTGGTTCAATGATGGATCTAAAACTTGTTTAGGGAATTGGTTTCAAAGTGGAAATGCATTAATAAAAACAATGCAAAAGAGTTTTGCATCATATGAATTGGAGGTATTACACTATGGACTTTTGAATGTTGAAAAAACACACCCTATTTTTAAAAGTTCACAACACTTAAAAACAAAGGTGTTTTGAGTTTAAATTTTGTGGATTTTTATAAAACACTAGCCTCTACAATGCACCAATCACATATGAAAAGAAATTGCTAAGAATGGATAAATATCATTTTGTCATCATCATGTGTCAACATTATACACACTATAAAGCTTGTAAAATGGACTTTGGGCCAAGTTTTTTTTTTGGCCGGGTTTTGGTCCACCCAATCATGCCAAGACCTCTAAATCCAAGTGTGTTTAACTTTCTCCTTCTTCTAGTATTTATCTCCTTCCACCACTAAGTGCATTGCTAATCTCTTCACATCATCCTCATCTTGACAATAAAAGTGAATCCTAAAAACAAAGCTTCATCACCAACTCTTAATTTGGGCACCAGCATTCCATGAAGAACACAAACCAAAAGTCATAACCTACAAACAACAAAAACACAAGAAAAATAGAAAAACATCAAGACATAGAAAGCGGCTCCTCTCCTCTAATGTTCATGATACCAACTATCTCCTCCTTTGGCACTTTCTGCTAATCACATCCTATGTAGTAAATCATCCATCAGTTCAGGGCTTCATCTAATTAGGGCTGAGTCACACCCCACCGATAAAACCGAAACTAGGACAACATATATGTGGGGGACTTCTAATAGCAAACCACCTGGGCCAATCATTATGATAAGCCAATCAGAAACGCTGAGCACCAGTCAGATCATATGTAGTACACTCCTTTCCGCGGGTGCACAGAATTGTGGAGCCTACCAGCCATCACAAATGATGCAACTATGATGCTGAGCCAAAACCATTTTCTTGAGCCAAATTGGCATTTTGTATACTTTTCTTCATCCAATTGTACTGGTGCAAGATCACATACTAAGCACCATTGGAGATGCTTTTACATAATGAAGTGGATAATGTTGGTTGGAATTGTAAGTGAATTTGTTTTAGGCCTACCTCAAATAAGGCAAGAGGGAAATACCAGCAACCCAAGGAACCAGATGAAGGGGGTTTTGGTTGTAAGAACCAGCTCAAAACCAACCCTTGGTTCTCACTTTTTTTTTGTAACCAAAACTGAAGCCAAGGTCTAGTTCCAACATGTGTTGAGAACAAAAATAAGACAAATTTTATAAAAAGAAAATCCGATTCCAGTTTTAAGGTTAGGCATAGGGCAGGTGTAAGGATTAGGGTTTTGGGGGTTTAGGTTTATAGTGGCCATTTTGAATTTGGATTTTTTTTTTAAAACTTTTGTTTTTGGATTGGGGGGTGTTTGAAGGGATTTTTGATGGGGTATTTTTGGGGCAGATTTGGGATTGTTTGAAGGCTGGATTGGGCTATGAAAAATAAATTCAGCCCTATTTCATATATTTCAGTTAACAACATATATAGTCTGTTAAGTCATTGAAATAGTGGGGGGTCTATTTGAGATAAAAATTTGGTGCAGATTTTAGGGTGAGATAAGGAGTTTTGGTTGGGAGAAATTAGGGCAGATTTAAGAACATTCTAGGGCTAAATTCAAAGGTCACAAGTGGCCATATTTCAAGCTCGTAGATACGATTGCAAAAACTCTAAGCATGAAACCACATGGCAATGTACAAAATTGGTTATGATCCTCTAGGAACTAGAAATCTATTAGAGTGGTTTAGAACTGGAACCAAACCAGATTGAGTACCTTGAAAAGTTTAGGAACCAAAGCTGGAGGTTTTTTTTAGAACCTATGAATGGCCCAACATTGGTTATGACAATCCTATAGGGCATAATATGAAGAGGAATGTATTAGATCTCTTCCAAGTTTGCACCATGGTGAGCCCAATGTGAGTATGTGTTTTAATTTTGGCTCAAAGTATGCATTAAAGCTTTTTTTTATTAAATTTGTGTACATTATTACAATTCATGGATTTTTTAAGCTATCCAAGTTGATTGTCTTGTTCATCCGGGGTAATGCACATGTCCATTTTGATTAGAGGCATAAATGATTCGTATATGTTTTTATAAATGAATTTGATTAAAATTATTTATTTGATTATTTACCAAATTG
>Ga0209208_10012223_pt1 | contig 10900 bp, 9 predicted proteins | sample S1TSphfallax_3_FD_187694 | JGI IMG/M metagenome (GOLD analysis project Ga0209208, IMG submission 187694) | Host-associated microbial communities from peat moss isolated from Minnesota, USA - S1T2_Fd - Sphagnum fallax MG (SPAdes) (version 2) | ecosystem: Host-associated > Plants > Peat moss >... | reverse complement strand
CAGAACAGGGCACCAGCAATGATCCATCTCAAGATAAAGAGTTTTCAGGTGACACAACACCTGGGAGCAAGTTTGAAAGGGTTGAATTCAATGACTGGTTTACTGTCAACGAAGAAGATGTCGCCAGTGCAGACTCATCTCCTTAGGCCAGTCCTGAACTGCTCATATGCCTTTAATAAGCTTGAGTGGCTGCATGACCCCTGCCTCCCTCCCTCCCTCTCTCTCTCCCCCCCCCTCTCTCTCTCTCGCATATTCTCTGTAACCTTCTATCTCAGGTGAAGACTGGAAATTAATACAGGGTGCTCTCTGGGTCTGATAGTAGGGCATTGCTCTATTGAAAGTGTATGTCAGGTTGTAAATATCTGCAGGTGTCTATTAGTGAGAGTATCTCTCTCTCTCCCCAGCATGTGCAAGCTACGTCAGCAGCATATGACCTCATAAACTTGTATAGAAATTCCATTCAACAGTGCAGTAGGTGCATGTTGTCAGGTTCCCCAATGTGATCTATGAATAATTTATGCACATTGTTTTGTTGAGTGAAGCTGAGTCTTGCAATAAATGATTTGGTTATGCAATGTTGCAGATTGAATTGGTCAAAATGAATAGCACAAAAAGATCAAAGAATTATTAGCACTCTTGAGTAGTTGTGCTACCATTCTTGATCTTTTTGAGTTCTTGTGCTAATCGCTCTTGGTCTTGGGCTAATTATTTTTGTTGGAACAAGAATTGATCTGAACTGGGAAATGCACATGAGGCTGACCAGGTCAGCAAAACCTAGTGCAGTCAACAAGAAGCCTGGAAGGCCACAATGAAGTGAAAAGTAGCATTGAGCATCCGTAATAGAAAGGATTGTTCATTATGTACCAGTAGGGCCCATTCTGCATAGAAACACATCAATGCCAGTAGGAATTGACACCTTTCTGTCAGGTGGTACGGGTTCTATGAGGGCCTTTTCAGCTTTCTGTCAAGTGGTAATATCTTCTATGATGACCTTTTCCAAACCATAAGCTGTTTCACACTTTCGATTTATATCACAAGTGGAACTGGAGTGTTCCATACCTCTGATTCACATCACAAGTGGAACTGGCAAAATCAAAAGCAGAACCTGTAGATGACCACCTGTCTTGTCAAGGAAAGAACGAAAAGACCCAAAGAAGTTCCTAATAAGACACCAAAACCGGTAATGTACTGGAGTGCTGCTTATGGCTGGAGAACGTTAAAAACACACCCATCACTTCTGGGGGCGTCAAAGAAGCATCGGCAAAAGCTAGCTCTGCAGTGACCTGCGCAGTTCTGGATCATAGGTGCTTACCAAAGAAATGGCGAGCTGGCCTTTCCTGCCATGTAGCACGGCCTGAAAAAGGGCAATACAGGTATGTTCGACCCATTACAAACTATTGTAAGATGCATCCCTAAAGCCTACTAACCAGAAGTTGAAGCATATTTTTTGTAGTCTACAGTAAATTACACAACATTAAAAGAAAATTATTACACAAAATGTAACACACCATGTCTGCCAAGGACAAATGCCAAATTAGTTAAACATGAGTGAGTGAAACAACATAATAATTTGAAGCCCACTTAAGACAAAATCTTGAGATCATCCAAACTTTGTCACTCATCAGGAAACAATGAGGTGGGTGTTGTTCTATGTGGAGGGTCCTCTTCGGATTGGCCACTTTTCAACTTCCACCCATTGTGGATCGAATTTCAGTCACAATTTGAACAGTTGAGAACCTTCCTCCCAAGTGTCCTCAATATGGAAAATGAACAAGGGCCTTGTCTGGTGAGGACAATGCAAAGGTGTGGCAATGAAATATGAATCTGCAGAGAATTTTTTAACTAATAGCTATACTACAAGGTGGCACAGAGAGAGAGGGGTGGTCTAACACAAGAGGTCTGTCACATCTCATGTGCGTGAAAACTCCAAACACCTCAAAAGAAGACTTCTCAAAATTATTGTTTTGTAACTAGCATATTTTGGATGGTAATTTGTTTATCAGGAAATTGCCATTTCCACAAAATAGTGTCACTAAATTTCAATAGTTAATCAAAATATGGGTACCCCACTTGAGGATTCCTCCTCTTTTTGTTTGACATGCATGTTGGAAATTAATTGTTGCATTTTCACAAATAAACACACATTATCCTCCTTTTGCAACTTGGGAGTTCACATGCTAAATGACTCTGAGTCAAGGTTTGAGAAAGTTAGCTCACATAGCATTCATTTACCAGCTCTGAGAGCAGGGCACCAACATCCCCTAAGGTCTGACTGTTCTCACCAACCTCCAAAAATAGGTAGGTTTAGGGTAAACCCCCCTTATAATCACACCTTTGGTGACCACTTTTTTTTGTGACACTAATGAATTGTGATTTAAATGTGTATGGTCACATTCCATATAAACCCTTACATGATTGTGACTATAGACAAAAAAAATTTACAAAACAATTTTTTATGCAAGAATAAAGGTGTCAATTGATTAAAAATTTTAAATGGGTTATTCTAAGTTTTACTATGTATTATTAGACTTGAAAAAGGTTGTGATTTTTGCCCATTTAATGCAATGATTTATATTGAGTTTGAGCTTCTTAACTATTAGTTTGTGTATCTTGTCAATTAGATTTTTTTAATTAAAAAATTTCACTTTCTTGGCAAGTTCACATATCTTTTGCTTGTCTCCATTAAAAAGTTGTTTTTTTTTCCTCTTCAACTAGATTCATTGTTGTTAGGTTGCACAACTTGAACACAAAGCAACACTAACATCACCAAACTACAATTTACAAAACCCCAATATTTATCTTAAATTTTCTCCCATTACACATTTACAAAGAAAGTTTTGCAAGTATTGTGTACTACTAAGGAATGTGATAGTGATTTTTAAAAATGGTGTTTCTTACTAAAATGGATGGTTACCAAAAATTGTATGACACAAACAAGAATGTGACTAAAATGAGGGTGATTATAAAAGAGGTTTACTGTAGTAGCTAAAAACAGCTGAAGATGCAGGTAGCAACATCATCCATGTACAGTGCTCACCAACCTCCACCTGACTACATGCTCAAGATTACTTAGACCTGGTCCAAAATTACACAGCAGAATTTTATGAGGTCTGCAGACAATTGGGGAACTCACAATGTAGCAGATCCAGAGTACACCCATGGTTTGAAATGCAGCTCCTACAATATACTTCTAAGGTTCAAACATTAACTTTTAAACATCAATCTTGAGACTATGGTTCTTTCTGATTTGGCAACAATTTTCCACTCATTACAGAAATAATGTGCTTGGGAACAACAAAGAAGAAATGCAGATAACATTACAAATGCATGTGTAAGAAATTAAATAGTTTTAGTATGCTGCAGAGAAGATGTCCTCAGCTGCTGAACAAGTTTGTTTGCAGGCCCACATTAGAAACCTGTCTGCAGAGCTCACTACAAATGGTAGTAGCCAAAAACTCATCCTTCACATTTTTCCCAAATCCAACAATTGGACAACTTTCTTAGTGTGTAATGCAAGTCCTTTACCATGAATGAATGCTTCTTGTCACCATGAAGCTCCTAAGGCCAGCACACACAATGTCAGTTCCTGAGATTTTACCTTAACCTGTGTTTGGTCTCAGCCCATTTGTTGTTGCTTAGAAATACCCCCAGGCAACACATGTGAAAGTGATTCCAGGGGTCAGAACACAAACAGGAGTAATTAAAAACAAAACAGTCATACATGTCTGCTGGAGTCAAAATTTACCTGTAATGTTGAAACCTGCTCTCCAAACCTTGCCCAACTACAGACGGAGGCAAGTATTGAAAAACTGAGTAAATTGAACCTCCTATGTTTGCAGAAGACTTGGAATGGCAGTAAATAGGCAGCCTCTAAGCAGTCAACTTGTTATTGACGAATGGATGGAAAATGAACCTGACCTAGTAATTCTGTCAGAATGTTGTGAAATGCTCATTATTCAACCAATCCAGGACCCTTGAGTAAAACGTAACCATGCCAAGACCCCAGGTTTTAACCTCATTGGCACATCCTTTGCCCAAACCTTCAGGTCTGGAAGTGGACCTGTCAGTGCCAAATAGTTGTCTTCTTTTGACTCCATCTTCCGCCAACTTAGCTGAGCAAGTGAACAAGATGTCAACACAGAGACCACTTGGTATTAACCACTTGTTCTAGAAGGTGAAAGGAAATATTTGAGCTCCCAAAAACCAAATGCAAGCAGTAGGCACTTCACAACTGGTGAATGTGTGTCTGGGATGGAATGTGCTTCATGTGATGTGCAGGGCATATGAAGTTTGGCCTCTGAGCCAACACTAGCTTCACACCATGAAGATTGTTTGACTTGTTACTACATGTTTGACATTTGGAAAAGGATTTCTAGAGGACTCAATTGCACATCTCAGCTTTACAAAACTTGCAACAGCCTACAGTGGTAGTAAGACACTCTGACAGGGTTAGAAGCTGATGGATATGACAATAATCTGGAGGATCGTCCATCCAGGAGAACACAGTAACAGTGCTCAATGGACAGGGCAAACAGGACTCTTTCCTTGGATTCTAGTGAGCAAAGCCCTACATTAACTCCACATCAAAGGAAGAACAATCCTTAATGGAAAGAAAGAAACCTGAGGAAAAACATGGGCCATTGCATAAAGTGTGGCATCTCTTGCAGCACTGCCATCTTCCCATGTCCATGTTCCATCATCACAGTCTGGTTGAGAGTCTCGACATTCGACACAGCTACCCCCACAATTGACCATAATGCGCCCCCTAGGTCTGAGCCTTTGCTTTAGCTCATGCCAAGTTTCTGGCTGCCAAATATTCACAATAAAGGTCAGGACTTGTTCAACAAGTAACCTCACAGCTCATGCAAACACATCAATTTCAGAGAAGTTATTGCCCTCAAGAACACACAAATGAGAGACTTCAAACCTCAGAGAAGTATCATCCCTACACTAGTTGCTTGCAGTAGAAACCTTTTGAAGCTGGGGAAGAATCTTTCCCTTTGAAAATAAGTCAATTAATATTCCTGCAATGACCAACACATTATACCCCAAGACCCCCATGAGTTTTAATGATATGGATTACACAATATGAACTACCCACTGATTCAAAATGAAGCAGAAACTGTGAACCCACCACTAAAACCGCCATTGACACTTGCTGCTGAACTCAGTGCATCCCCCACATGTACAGAGAGGAAGCCTCCTTTTGAAGTTGGAGACTCCAGTGCTGCCAATCCTAAATGCACTCGTGCAATGTCCACAAGCTGCATTGATAGTGCATTGACACTACTCATTTTTGTTCATAACCTAATCAGTACCTATATAAAAGGTCAAATTGAGCATACAACAGCTAAACATTAATATTTTTAAAAATAATAATGAATAGCAAGAAACAAATCACTGTGAACAAGTACCAGATCAATCGTCACCAAATCTTGAGCAGTCAACTAACCACTTACTGTCTTGTCAATTTCCCAGCCTTCGAGTTTCCGAGATGGCCAGAGCTCTAGAAGGATCCGAGCTGCTGTTCCTCCTCCCTGCACGACAAAAACCCCTAAGTGCTCTTCTGCAGTCCTGTCCTCCTGAAACTAACACCCAAAAAGTATGCTGCTGTGCAGGGCAGAAGAGAAGCATACCAGACCTAGAATTGCTATTGGACCTTCTGGAATAATGGGTGGAAGAGACGCAAATTCATCCTGGTCAGAATTTCCAAACACGATCCATGAGAGCATGTTATATACTACTTCCAACAAATGCTCAAGAGGAAGATTGACAAAAGCTTGATGGGAATGAAAACCTTGCCTCCAATGAAGTCTTTCACTATCACAACAACAAACCCAAGCTCACAAGAAAAATAAAGTATTGAAAACACACAAGAAAGGAAAGAACTCACAAAATACAAATCAGTCCAAATGCAGTTTTGGTTGTACATACTAAGGATGTTTCCTGCAACCCGCTTGTCCCAGATCACATCTCATCAGTTCCTGTACACATGAAAATTAGCACCTTGAAACTCATTTCAATCCAATTTCCTTTTGCTCTCAATCTGAGCTTTTACAGGTGCTCCACAACCCTACACCCTGAACCCTGAACCTAGCAACAACCATTACTGTTGCTGAGAGCTGCCGAGTTCTCTGTGCGTGTGTGTTTTCTAAGCTTGTGCAACAAGGTCCTTGTTCTCCAATTTTCTTCAAAGGAAAGAAACCATTTTGGTACCCGAAGCATTGACAAGAATCTTGGAGCCTGCATATCTGGAAGCAGATGTCTCAGATGCCTTGAGAATCGCCATGTCGTCGTCATATGCGCTTTGGATAGAACTCAAGACCACGTAATCCTCCTGCTTCTCCAACCTGTTCGTCAAGAAGCAGAAGAAGAAGAAGAAGAAGAAGAAGAAGTACTCCTTCAAACAAAACAAATAGGACAAGAAAGCAAAGAAACAGAGAAGTCACAACAGGCACCTGTCTTCTGTGCAGAGACCTAGGTTGCACAGCGGGAGGATGTCCTGAACAGCGGCAAGGCCCCGAACTTGTAGCCGGATGGTGCAAAGGAGAAAAGAGAGAAGAGGATTTGCTCGTGAAGAGAAGAGAATGATGTCGATATGGCACAAAGTGCGGTGGAAGAAACAAGAAGGCCATAGCAGAAAACTTTCCTTCTCCTGTCGCATAGAACAGCAGCTGCAGCACCTACTGCGTATAAAGCTCTTCAGGATGCTTTCAGAGACCCTGTCACCGCGGAAGAAGTTGCAGAGCCGGGAGTGAATTTCTCCTTTTTTCCGTCAGCAATCCGCTCAATGCTCTTTGTTTTGATTAGCAATTGAGCAGGATTTCTATGAAACTCTCATCCTCTGAATGCATGCTATTGTCCATCAGATTAGAATCTTTACAAACTGCTTGTGAAGAATTTCCGCAACAAATCACGCAATTGCACACAGGAACTGCCAGCAAAAGCCAGAGAAGAAGGGTTTAGGCCCTACAGCCAACCCTACAGCCAAGTGCTGTGCAGGTTGCATTGCATAATAGTAACAGAGAGTGAGCAAGAAAATGATGAAGACCATTCTTCTTCAGATGGTGAAGACAAGCAGAGCAAGGATCAATGTAAGAATACAGAGCTTCAACTGCAGCTCATGGTTCATCGCACAGCTGCCAGCCATGGCACCCGATCATCTGTATGGAATAGAAGAATGCTTGCAAGATATGTCAAGGCTCAGCAACACGAAGAGACAGTGGAGCTTTTCCAACAAATGCAGCAATAAGGGACCAGTCCCAATTGACTTTTGTCCTGGTGCTCAATTCATGTGCTAGTTCAAGGATGGTGGGTGTATTCATGAGCAGATCATTGCATGTGGTTGTGAGGCTGATGTCCTTGTGGGGAGGAGCGGCCTGGTTGACATGTATGCAAAATGTGGGAGCATGGAGGATGCTTGAAGAGTCTTCAATAAGATGCTTTAACTCAATGTGGTCACTTGGAATGCAAAGATGTGTGTACATGTGAAATGTGCACAAGGAAAAAAGGTTAAGGAACTATATTGACAAATGCAACAGCCTGAAAATAGTACATACATGTCGCCTAATGAGATGATGTTCTCATAAAACTGAATGCTAACTAGGACCACTGAGGTTATATATATAGCCATGCAGAAGATCATCTACATATGACTCAGAGAAAGAGTTAAAGCTAGGACTAGCACATTGGATATGGCTTGAGGTTAAGAGTTAGAGCTAGGACTAGCACTTCGGATATGGCTTGAGGCTCAGGTTACTTCAACCAGTATTGACAACTGAACTATAAAATGAACCACTTCTGTTTAAGCTCCATGGTCAGGGACATGCTTCAACTGGAATTTGGTTGACCGCCATTTGATTGCGTGGCACAGAGGCGTGTGTACATCCGTGACATGGATCTAAATCCTCTATTATCACCTGACCTCAACAGATTCCCTGCACCCAAAATTCAGTACCCATTATAAGCAATAGTCATACATCTAGAGAGAAAGGAGAGGATCTAGTGGTATGCCTGTAGTTATACCAATAGACAGTTAAAGATTTGAGGAAGAAGTGAATTGCTGGTTATCTCTGCAACGCATTGACAATGGGGGATGTGAATAGTTCCCACAATGCTTTCACCTCTGAAGACCCTAAAATTCATCACTCTAAGCAACTGCACCAGGAGCAATACTGTCTCTAAATGCAAGTAACCTCATCTCTTGGAAAAAGAAAAAGAAAAACAGTTGACTCTCCACTGAAATCTGGATTCAGTCATAGACTTTCGATAACAGAAAACACACCCGCATCACAATTGAGGGGGCTATCCGCCTCGGGGTGTGCCAGGAGAGCTATAACTGCACGGCAGACAGATTGAAGTGTCCATGCTGGACTCCAGGCAGTCTTCAATATATCAAGACAAATCTCACCTGTCTGTCATGTACGAACCAAATTCAGAAAATCAGAAATCAATCCATGAGGAACCGTCTAGAACAATTGCACATAGAATGAAAAGTACAGTTTGTGGTGGTGAAGGGCAGGGTTTGTAAAGTTGAAGAGTTCTGGTTGTGTAAAAACCTCTGCAAACTGAGGAGTGGGGGAATTCTGGAAGTAAGCAACCCTTGGCTCCACTTCAGGCAGGTGCTTTACTTCCAGAATTTTTTACTCCTCAGGCATTACCCTACACAAAAGTACCCAGAACTTTCAAGGGTGGAAACCCCAGTCCACAGGGCACTTTGCTCAACAACAGCTCCTCCTGGCATAAAACTTCATGCAAAGCAAGTAGGAGGGAGACACATGGCTGGCCTACACAGAGACCGGGATAGATACCTTGAAATGGACATTAGGATGGAAAATTTTGGTGATGAAGCGCACTTGAGGAGGCACTAATGGGTATTGCTCTGGCACATTGATGGCCAGCTGGAAAACACCTTCCTGGTATGGGGTATCTGTTGGACCCTGTCTTCCATACTCCATCAACACAACTGCCAATTAGTCCAGAAAGTACTTATTCGCCCAGCAACAAGAAGAACCCTAAAGAAGAAGATTACAGACAGAGATGCTGCTGATAATAGGCTTCCTAAAGATGAAGAGACTCGTGTATACACCACTAGGAAGAAGAAGAAGAAGTTGCAAAATAAGTATGCATCCGACCTTGATCTGAGCAGTCCAGCGGAAAATATTAGTGTCATCACAAATGAGCTGGATATCAGGGTCACTCCCTTTATCTCTTTGTACTTCCTTGAACTCCTTAAACAGCCGTGCCCTCGATGTCTGCCACAAAAAACACTCGAACACACCATCAGCATCATCAGCTCCTCCTCATGGACGATGTTTTCCATTCCTGCAACAAGGTGATTTCTGCAGCAGCAAAAACCCTGAAATCCAATCTCTATCCTTCTCCTCTCTCTGGGTTCAGCAGGTAAAGCTCTTGCTCGAAGTAAAAAGCCGAAATACAACGGAAGCAACGAGCTAGAAAGAAGCACAGAAGGAGGAAAGCACTGAAAACATACCATGACGACGAAGCAGCTGCTGGCGAAGACAAGAGAAGGGAAACTGGGCGTCGATCGTTGCCACCGCAAAGCGACTGCAAACAAACGCTCGCTCGCTCCCGCTGAAGATCAACAGCAACAACTTCGGAGAATGAAACCCTGAAAGATGAAACCCTAGAAAAACAGGTCTTGAAGTCAAATCCTCCTCTGCCCCCCGCTCAAGCAGGGTTTTATTTTGGGCGAAATTTCGCCAAATGGCGAAATTTTTCAAAAAAAAATTGGCGAAAGATGAGTGTTTTTAAGTTATTATTCGCCAAATTCCGGATATATATATATATATAAACCATCGCCAGATTCCATTCTAGCTTGCAGAAGGTAGCCAAAAATACAGAAGGCTGCTACAATTTTTTTTACTTTCATATTTTCTTGTCGCCAAATCTGGCTAAATTTGTCTTATGGATGATCACCACTTGAGCTACCTCACAAAATTGAAAAAAAAAAACACTGCCCGCAAGTGACATTGATTCCACAAAAGTGGCTCTAAATGACAAAGTCCCCCAAAAGAGACCTCTAACCACAAAAACGCTCTAAATGACAAGGTCCCCAAAAGAGACCTTATACCACAAAAGTGGCTCTAAATGACAAGGTCCCCAAAAGAGACCTTGTGTGGCTCTAAATGACAAGGTCCCCAAAAAGAGACCTTGGACCACAAAAGTGGCTCTAAAGGACAAGGTCCCCAAAAGAGACCTTGGACCACAAAAGTGGCTCTAAATGACAAGGTCCCCAAAAGAGACCTTGGACCACAAAAGTGGCCTCATGACAAAATCCCATAAGTGGCCAAATTGACACCCCTAATGACCAGTGTTGTACAGTTTATTTGAATTTTAAAGAACCATCTGTTCCGGTTTTTAAAATATTTCAGGCTCAGAAAACAGCTGATTCCAGTTTTTTTAGATATTTAAGAATCAAAGAACCGCTGGTTCTGGTTCTTTGGAAAATATCGGAATCGAAGAACCGTCAGTCCTGGTTATTTCGTAAAATCTTAGAGAACCTGAGGATTTCACAAAAGAACCAACAGTTTTAGGGTTTAGGGTTTATTTGATTCAAATTGAGAACATAGCTATATATATCAGAATTGGGTCTTTGATTTTTGAGAACCATGGGTATGAATTCTAAGAACCTTTCTCATAACCGTTGGGATTTGTTCGTCTGTTCCTTTTTTAATACCCACCCAACACTAGTAAAGACATGCTCCAATTTTTTCTTGGTGTAATCTGAGGGCACCTTAACCTGGTGTATTCTTTCCTCCTCTCGTTGCAAAAATAAAACAGAATGCCCACTCCAGTGGGCATTTCATTTTTGGAAATGCCTTGCATTTTTTTTTTTCCATGATACCCATTGGGTATCACAGGATTTTTTTGTAAAACA
>Ga0209208_10012222_pt1 | contig 10900 bp, 4 predicted proteins | sample S1TSphfallax_3_FD_187694 | JGI IMG/M metagenome (GOLD analysis project Ga0209208, IMG submission 187694) | Host-associated microbial communities from peat moss isolated from Minnesota, USA - S1T2_Fd - Sphagnum fallax MG (SPAdes) (version 2) | ecosystem: Host-associated > Plants > Peat moss >... | reverse complement strand
CAACAGTCCACAACAGGGAAAGAGGGAGGTTGGTGTTGCTTGCCCTGTTCCTAGTTTCCTACCACACCATTGTCTCAAACCAAACAAAGAAAGCCTTTATCTATTCTAGATGCCTACTTTCTTATCTCTGGACTAGGAGGGCTAAGGCATTACAAGTTTGGACCAAGAAGATTCAATTGGAAAGGTTGAGTTATGCAGAGTTCAACTACACCCTTCCAGAGAAAATTTCATTTATTTCTATTTTTTGAGGGGAAGTGTGGGGTGGGGCATTGTCAAGTGCAAACATCACCAAACATTGGAGAGAACAAAACATTACTTGCATGTATCTCCTATATCTGCACATACCATTGTTGCACTAGCTCTGTAATAACATTGTGCTGATGACTGCAACCCCACACGTTATGTGCACACCATCATTGCTCCAATTTGAAGAAATTTGAACAAAGATGCCATCTAAGGATATCAAGGCCAAAGTGGAAAGAGAGTTTAACAATGAGGTGAAACTAGTGTTTGAAGTAAGAAGAGATTTTGATTACAGAGTTGAAAGTAGGTTGACTAGTTGTCAAATTGAAAGACCTAAAGTTGAGCTATATAATGTGACTTGTACCAAGACTCCATTGAGACAGCCTTTGGTGGTTGCCTAGCATTGAAGGCAGGAAACCCTAAACCCTAAAACCTGCCTTTTCACTCTGAAGTTTATAGTAGTTAATGCTTGAGCTTAGACTAAGTTTTGCTGAAAACTCTCTTTTGAGAAAATCATTACAATAGTTATGAGTTATCATCCAATAGTTTGTTCGCAACTACGTACATCATACATGGCATGGAACAACGACACATGAGAACTTAAGAGAATCCAATGCAAGGAATTATATTAGAAGCTCAAGTTGTCCAATTATATAACTAGATATCTTACAGGATCTAAAGCAAAAAAGTAAGCTATGCAGTGCTCTCCAAATAGCATTTACCGAACAAGGCAAAGAAATGCACAAGAATTTTGTCTTGTACAATGTTAAAATTGAACTAATTTAAGTTGATGAAACAAATTTACCCTTCTTTAAAAAAACAAAGTCCTCACTTGGTTTGGGAGGTTTAAACCTCATTTTCTAGCAAAATCAGTTTGTTCAGAATCTAGCTCTACCAATTTGATATGTTTTGAGATAGGTTGGGTGTGACTTCAGCAGCCATGCAAAGAACACTTGAAAGAACTTGAAGGGTTGTAGTCACTTAAGTATCAAGTAGACTCAGTAGGAGGTGCTAAGATTTTGGAATTTAGGTGAATATCAGCAGCTATTTTCACAAACTTTTCATTTGAATGGCCTATCCCCCGAGCCTTGGACATAGCCTGGCCCAAAGCCTTCGATTGTCAACACTTTTTCACAGTTTCTAGTGTTGAATCATTCTCACCAAACTTAAATCATGGTAGATTGAAATCAGACCTCAGTCGGCACTTTGGCTATCCACTCTCAGTTGAAAGGTATCCATCCTTGGGATGAGGAATTACCTTCTTAATCACATTTCAGCTCGATGGTAATAAATGATGTCAAGGATTGAATTGCTATACATGAGCTTGTGATATGAAGATTAGAAACATGTGAGTATTTGCGGACAAGACCATGCAAGATTGGAACTACCATAAAAGCAGATGAGGGAGGGGTTCCAAGCATATTACTATGTTTGTGGTAGGCATTTTCAAGGTTTGATGGTTTGGTGTGTATATTTACAGAAGGTTAGAGCAGATGGGAGAAGTCTATGAGGATGTCCACTATAATCAGTACACTTTTGTTTGCAAAGATTTTGCACAAATATACCACAAACATACAGAATAGAGAGTACAATTTTGCAGTGGACGAGTCTTGCAATTTTACATGCAATTTCTACATTACAATTGCACAACTTATATTAATGACTGGTGAATTCTTAAGGAACTTTGCATAAGATCACACTGTGTTATTATACTGAGCTCATTGAAATGCTTGAGGGGAGCAAGGTGATGAGTTAATGATCAATTTATGGTCCCTCGAAGAGAGGGATTGGAGAAAGATCTGTGTTGAGTTACAAGCCTTGACATCCCCTTCACATGATGTCTTCATATGAACTTTGTGTGCAAAGTCCTTACTCCACCACCTCAAACTACATCCTTGCCCCAAATGAGCTTGGTGTAAGCTGCACACATCTGTGCCATGATTCCTCAATAAGTTCAGATCAAGACCTCGAGACTTAGGAGCAATCAGCTGCAAAGACAGCAAACCATTCTCTAATCATAATATTGTAAGATTAATTCTCCGATCAACAACAACAGAACATGCGACCAGAACACATATCTCATCATATGGAAACAACAACTTGCATATATTGAATATAGCAGGATTGAGCCTCATGGTTGCCACATGCACAAATTGCACACAAACAAAAAAACAGAACAAATGTGTATGGAAGTTGCCTTGTATTATGATACAACACACCTCCACCAACAGAAGGGGAAAAAGTTTAATTATACTAATCAAATGAATTACAACTTTTTAAGGATTTCATCATGTTTCAAAAAATATAGAATTAAACTATTCAACATAATTCCTCCTCCAACAATCACAACTTCATATGGAATTTGTGGAAAAATGACATTTTTTTTGGTCACTTGGGGTGGGAGTTGAAAATCTCAAAGCCTTTAGAAGCATGTTTGCCAAGATAAGTGCCTGCCAAAATCATTTGCGCTTTCCAAACCTTGTGTTGCCAAGAAGCTCCCCACATCCCTCATTGCTTGACAAATGAGCATTGGCAAAACACCAAATACAGAAGGAAACACCTCCTCAAAGCTTGAAACAAAATTGCTTGAGAAGAATCAAAAGGAAATGAAAAGAGGGGGAAAAAAACACTAAAATTCAACAACATTTTTCATGCAAAAGACTACCATCACCGAACCACTTAAGTTTCTTCCACAAGGGCCCCGTGTTCTTCAAAGCTACCCCTTAGAAGTCCTTGATTAAAAGCACAAAAAAAAGAATGTTCACTTCAAGGTGATCAAAAAAATGTTTTCAGAAAATCGAAGACAAATGAGGGAAATTAAAAGAAATGGGCTTTTCACCAAAGCTCCACCATTGTCCAACACAAGTCCTTGCATTGGTGTTGACAAATAACATGAACTTGAAAGTTGGATTTGCATGAGGAAAGAACATGAACACAACCATGGTGATGGTGAACATAGAAACAACTAAAAAAAAGAAAGCCAAATGAACTTGTTCACCTACAAACAAAAAGCATGAATTTAAACAAATGAAATTGACAAACACAACAATGAGAGAAACCAACCTTGTTCATATGAATCTTTGCTAATCACAAATCTAGAAATGTATTTTTGAATTTGAGGGGGCAAATGTTCATAATTTGCAACTAAACGTATTTTCCAGGTTTCAACTCCTCCCCAACATAGATATATAATTTCTTCATCATCCATGTTGATCCACAATGGACTCACATCCATGTCAACATCACATTCATTGAGTAATGAAAGCAATTATTTCCTACTTGCCCAAATTGATTTCATTGCTTGTCTAATTTAGGGCTTTTGCTGACACGGCTAGTATTGATAGCAAGGACAAATCAATTGTTTGATTTTTTTGGCAATATTACCCAAGACATATGACTCTCAGAATGTTCAAGCATTTTTTTCAAGGTGTAAATTTTTTTTATTAACCAAGCATGGTGATTCATTTTCCCATTTAGCTAATAATGCTTGGGGACACCATCTCATTTTATGCTTAGATATGCATCATGTTGCATCCCATCCCACAATGGTTTTTCATCATGTCATGCATTAACACTTCATTTACACTTGCATTAATCTTCTACATATTTGTTGTTATAATTTCTTGTCTACAATCATTTGTTACATGCAAATTGGTTTTAAGTCATGGTGTATCTTTTTCATGTTAAGCCCCAACCCTTTTTTTGCTAATTTTTTATCTATATTTTGCAACATTGTGTATTTTGTCATCTTATTGGTTTGTGAAAGCACCTTCAACATCTATTCCATCGCTTTTAACCTTGTTTAACAATAAGATAATTTCATTGTGAATGCACAAAACAAGGAGAGGGATGAACTTCAATGGGTAGTGGCAATCATCCACCAAGTCCAGAGCCCCCAAAGCCAATTGCGTTGGTGGCACAAGGAGTGGGGAAGGGAAAAATGCAACATAATGTTTTTGTCAATGTGGAAGGTGTTCTAATATACTCTTGACAAGTGGCAAGAAAATTAGAAAGATCAATGGCCAATTCAAGGTTCTTGTAACTTTGCTAAGAAGCAAATGCCAACCCAAATATAGATGCCCATCTTGTCACACATTGTGGGAACCAAAGTGAAGTTGAATTGACAATTTTTGCACCCTATGAGGGAGCAAAGGCCATCACTAATTGAAAGCCTTGGCCCATTGATAAAACTACATTTGTAAAGGAGATTTCACAAATGACAAATGCGATGAGTGCAACAAGCAACTAGGCATTTATAACAACGAAGCCCTATAGGAGCATGCAAAGGGCGACATCAAGTTGAAAACTTATAACTCAAGCCATTCCCCTACCAACAAGAAACATGTTAATGAACATTTTCCAAGCACTTAGGACCTACAAGCTTGAACAATGCCCATAGTGAACAAACTTTTTATTGTTCCAAATGTAATCAACTTTCCAAATGAAACCCACAACTAACATTTCATGTTGTAAAATCATTTTAATATGTCCGTTCTTTAAATAGTTGTGGAGTTGGGTTGTTATGGTTACAAGCATCATGTAGCTTATTATGAAGGTTGGGCATGATGGTTACAAAGTCAAATTATTTTAACTACAAGTGTTGTGTAGCAAATTATAAGGGCCATGTGAAAAACTTCAAATGTTGAGAGTAGTGGCAATTCAAGGTCATGACCAATGTTGGGCGGGTATGTGGATTGTCATTGGGTATGTATAAAGGCGTACAACAAGGTATGTTTAGCCCTAACCAACAAGCAACAATTCACCCAAAAAAAAAAAAAAAACCTACCTTGGCACGCATGTCTTCTTAGATACACAAATGATGTCCTTGCACAAGCCAACTTTCATTTTTTTGAAGCTTGGTAAATGCACATGACCAAGGGGGTTTTAGGGGTTTTTAACATGGATAGTGCATTAACACTTTTGGGGTTTCAAATGATTAGGGAGTGTAATGTCTATAACTTTTAGGCTTTCAACTCTCAAAAGATGGAGGTGATGTGCAAGTTTGGAAAGTGCAAAAGAGTTGATAATGCAAAAATACAACTTGCAGCATTGGTGCAGTGCAATTTGATAGCATAGTTGTTGTTCCTCACTTTGTATTGATGTTTGTATGTGCACATGAATCAAGTGGAACCGAAAGAGGTTGAGCTTTACAAGCTTGGTAAGAAAGTCTCCTTAAATTTTCTTAATGTTTGTTTAATGATTAAGTGCTTTGTATGTGGTACACATTGTTTTATGTTTGGTGTGCAATGTTTTGTGTTTGGTGCATAGTGTTTTATGCTTGGTGCATAATGTCTATGTTTGGTGCATGGTGCTTTGTGCTTGGTGCGCAGTGTTTCATGTTTGGTGCACAATGTTCTATGCTTAGTGCATGGTATTTTGTGCTTGGTGCATAATGTTTTGTATTTGGTGCACAATGTCTTGAGTTTTATGTTTAGTGCATGGTGTTTAGAATTCTAAGCTTGGTGCATAGTATATATTTTGTGCTTGGATCATAATATCTTGAACTCATTTGGTGTTTATGGTGTTTCAATGTTATGTGGGCTTGCCAAATTACTATTTTGGTGTTTTGTAATATGTTATATTAGGGTTTCAACTTTCAACATTAGTTACTCTACATTTTGTTAATTTAGGTGTTTCATATATTGTTGTAATGGAAAATTTGTTTGGTGGTTTAAGGGGATCAAAGTCACAAGGTTCAGTTATGTCAAACACTTAATGTTCACCAATGTTTATGGATGTTCATGTTGGTGAGGTTGGGATTGGGAGTAATCATGACCACTGGTAGAAAATGGTCACTTTGAAATTGGTCCTTGCAACTAATTTTTAGTTGTAAGTGACAATTGTAACTAAAATCTTAATAGTTGCATTGAACAAATCACATGTGATGTTAATCGCAAACGACAAGGAATTTTGGATGAAAGAAAAAAAATCAATGAAATGCACTTTCATTCTTTGATTGGTCATATACATACTATACCTTGCAACTCAAATGCATTTGACTTTTTTGGTGAATGGTGGGACCAAGTTATGTGTTGCCACATGTCCCAATTTTTAATAATTAATTTTCTTTTATTAAAAATTTGAAGTAATCTAAGACATTTAGTTTTTATGCTTGGATGATTTTAGATTGTGACACATGGTGCAATAGAAATTCACCATGTGGCATATTAATTAAATTTGTCCAACATAAATTTAAATCAATATTTAGGTATGTAGGTCAAATTAAGTACCTACCTACCTATCTACCCATCTAAGTTAAACACATATTTAGATAGGACCTATTTACTTACCTAAGTCAAATACTTATTTAGGTAGGTAAGTTGAAGTAGGTAGTTAGGTGTAAGTACATGAATATTTATATTTTATTTTAGGTTAAGTTTTTTTTATTAGTTCATCCCATATGCACATGTTTTTAATATGAAAATGTAAAATAAAACACCTTGTTTATATACTTTTCAAGATGAAAATGAAAGCCAAAACATGAGGAATGGGTGCAAACACAATAACATGAGCTACACTTACCCCTTTGGGACTACTTTTTGGATTAATTTATTCTTGGAATATTCCAAAAAGGTTTAAATTTTTTTAATAAAAATTGAGATAATTTTTATAGTATTTTGATAAGCCTTGCATTAAAAATTTGTCGAAATGTGTCATTTAGAAAAAAAATTAAAGTTATTAAACATGTCCTTTTATTGTTTAAAAACACTAATTACAATGTTTTATTAATGTTTTTTCATAATGTTTTATTCATTTGATTAATTTCAAATTTATTCACAAGTTCCGTATATATATATATATATATATATATTATGAATGTTATCATATAAGTAAATCCTACATTTTCAACACAAAATTAAATTACATTTTCAATAAAATGGAACATCAAGCACTAGTTACACTTGATGTGGTATGTGTTACCATGATTGCACCCAAATAAATTTTTTAGTTGCAAGTAATTTGTGACTAAACATTTTTATTTGCAAATTACTTGCAACTAAAAAAATTATCCCATATTCTTATCCTCATTTAAATTTTTGTAAATTATATAATTAAGTACATAATTGACCAAGTAATTAACCAAGTAATTAATTCACCAATAAATTAACTAATAAAATTAATAATTAATTAATGAATAAAATATAGAAAAATTAATTAATTAATCAACAACTAAACTAGAAAATATTTTTTTCATTAACGAACTATCCAACTAATTAATAATAATCATCAATAATTTTTGTTACATAATAATATCATTAACGAATTTATTATATTATTATTAAATATTAATAAATTTATTAGAAAAATATTTAATTTTAATTACATATTGACTATAATAATCTATTAAAAAATTAATTGACTAAATTGGTTAATATTGAAATAACTAACTAATATTTTGTAACCAAATAATAATATATAATAATTGATATATTTAGTAATCAATAAATATAAAATATTACATATAAATATTAAGTACTATTTTTTATGATTATTCATTCAAAGGATGAATTAAATGCAATGCCCATATTGGTGTGATAGTTTGTTACAGATATCACTACTACAATTCATGATTTTTTTTATTGGGTTTTATAATAAAAAAATACCCAAAAGTGATAGGTGTAGAAAAAACCACCATATCAATCTACACAAGTTGTTTTGGCCATGTCTTGCATGACTAGGCAATCAAATTAGACCTTGTCATTTTGACTAACAAAGTGATTGACAAAATGATTAACTATTCGACTGGTAGATAATGGACCATTTGATTAGGTCAATTTTATACCTAAATTAAAATCATTTTTTGGATTATTATTTAAAAAATTAATAGGTAGGTAAATAGGCAATAAATAGTTTAAATAGGTTGAAAAAAGGCACTTAGGTAGGTAGGTGCTAAGATAGCTAGCCTACTTAACCTACATAATCTCATCGAGCTACTTTAGTTTAACCTACCTACCTTACCTCTCCAAACATGCACATAGGTTGTAAGTATAAGGAATTGAACCCAAACTTTCACAATGATTAACCAAGTGCTTATTAATGGACCACACCATCAAATGTGTTCAACATTCATCAAGTTTTTTTATTTCATATCGTTAAACATAATGGCTAAACCTAGGTGACAATTAATGGTTAAACTCAGTGAGTTAAAATAATGGTGAAACCTAGTGGCTAAACTTAACAACTTAAATTAATGACTAAACCTAATGGCTAAACTTAACAACTTTGATTAATGGCTAAACTTAATGGCTAAACTTTACAACTTAAATTAATGACTAAAACTAGTGGCTAAACTCAATGACTTAAGAAATAATGGTTAAATTTAGTGGCTAAACTTAATGACTTAAGAAATAATGGTTAAATTTAGTCGCTAAACAAAACAACTTAAACTAATGGCTAAACCTAATGGCTAAACTCAATGATTTACACTAATGGTTAAATTTAGTGGTTAAATTCATTGATTTAAATTAATGGCCAAACCTAATGGCTAAACTCACCAACTTAAATTATTGGTTAATCCTAGTGGCTAAACTCATTCATTTAAACTAATGGCTAAATATAATGGTTAAACCTTGATTAAATTTAGTGATTAAATTTAATGGCTAAACATAGTGACAAACCTAGTTGATAAACTTAATGGTTAAATTTCATGGCTAAACATAATGGTTAACTTTAATCAATAAACCTAATGGTTAAACATATTTCATGGCTAAACCTAAGCTAAACCTTGTGGAAAAATCTAATGGCTAAACATAATGTCTAAACATAGTGGTTAAACATAATGTTTAAACCTAAGTTAAATTTATTGGATATTTATAATGATTAAACATATTGGATAAACCTAGGTTATATCTAGTGGCTATATTTAGTGGTTATATTTAAGCTATATTTATTGGAAAAATTTAATGGTTAAACTTAGGTTAAACTTGATGCCAAATTTAATGGCTAAACATAATGGTTAAATATAATGGTTAAAATTTGGGTAAATTTTTGGTTAAATTTAATGGCTAAACATAATGGCTAAAATTAAGTAGGTAAGTGGGTGGATAGGGAAATAAATAATGTGTTGGTAGGTGGGTAAGTAAGTAGGTAGGTTGTATGAAAAATAAAAATATAGGTAAATATGTAGGTAGGTAGATGATAAAATATAGGTAGGTAGGTAAATAAAAGGTAGGTGGGCGGGTGGGTAATAGGTAGGCAAGTAACTAAATAAATAGTTAGATGAGTAGGTAGGAAGAATATTCATAAGGTAATAAACCATGTCATATTTGATTGAAGATCGTTGGCCATCTTGATTAAATGTTTAATGTGACTAAAGACCATGGTCATTTTTATTAAAGATCATTGGCTGTTTTGCCTAAATGTTCGATTTGATTAAAGACCATGGTCATTTTTATTAAACATCATTAGTTGTTTTGCCTAAATGTTTGATTTGATTAAAAACCATAGTCATTTTTACTAAAGATCATTGGTTGTTTTGATTAAATGCCCAATTTGACTAAAGACCATTGGCCATTTTTACTAAAGATCATTGGTTGTTTTGATTAAATGTTCAATTTGATTAAAGACCATTCGCCATTTTGATTAAAGTTGTACAACTTGATTATTTGTATTTAGTCAAATGAATCACAATAATCAAATTGATCATTCAACAAATACATGTGTCATTCAAGCTCTTGGCCCTTAGTCAAAATGACAAGTTAGTCAATTTGAAACTTTTAAAAAACCATGAATTGTAGTAGCGACTGTAGTTTTTGCTACATGATGATGAGTGAAAAATTGAAAGCATAAGTAACTCACATCAATCACAAAAACCTCCTTTGTTGTACTTCAAAACCAAACACAAAAAACATTAAAACCAATTAAATTCTAATTAACAGATGCAAATAATGTTATTAAAAAAAACTTTAAGTATGCAAACATGTATCATCCATGAATAATTTTTAAATTGTGATATTTTAATATTACATTCATTTCATTTGTTCAATTACACTTATTGAATTTTGATGTCCAATTTTGAACACCCCATGCAATTTTGAGAGGTTTTGCATAGGTGACTCTATTGGTTCAAATTACTTCAATAAGGTTGTCATTTTTTTCAAATCATGCCCATGCACTTTATGGGATGAACCCCACCCCCATGCTAGAATGCCAATGATGTTTAACAACATGTTGGGTATTGAACATACCAACAAGGGCCGTTATACTTCTTGCATTTTTTGTGTTTGGGTTTGAAACTCATCCCATTCAAATTTCATTTTTAAAATACTTGATCAAGGCCTTTTTCTCATTCCATTTTTGCCTTGCATGTGGGCTATTCAAAATATAAACATTCATAGAAATGTGGTCTTGTCACTTAAGACCCCTAGGACGAGTAGATGGACACCTGAATTTACTTAGTTGCATTTGAAGGCTATGTGTTTGGTCCAAGTGTCTACAAAGCACCACTTGGTTGCATAAGAACTAGTGCATGCATTCACCTTGCAACACCCTCTTGAACCTTCATGAACCCATTCATTATCTTCCATTGCATCTCCATATTCATCTTGCATTGGAGGAGGAACTTCTTGAGGCGCATGATTTGGGTTTGGAATAGAGTCTACAAAAAAATCCAGCAAAAATATTTAGCAAGCTTCATGTAAGCATGGTGAGGGTATTG
>Ga0209208_10012221_pt1 | contig 10901 bp, 7 predicted proteins | sample S1TSphfallax_3_FD_187694 | JGI IMG/M metagenome (GOLD analysis project Ga0209208, IMG submission 187694) | Host-associated microbial communities from peat moss isolated from Minnesota, USA - S1T2_Fd - Sphagnum fallax MG (SPAdes) (version 2) | ecosystem: Host-associated > Plants > Peat moss >... | reverse complement strand
AATGAACCCTAAGAATACTAGGTAGGCTGACAAGCATCTGTTTTAACAGGGGGTGTAATGGGTGGGGTGAGGATCAAGCAGCTTCTGGGAATTAGAGTTTGGTGTGAGGTGGTAGCTGAGTGTGAGTGTGGAATTCCTAGAACTGTCCTGTTTGAGGTCCTTCCCAAGTGTCTAGTAGAATTTTCATTGACTCTGATTTTGTTTGCAAAGGAGAGGATGCACTTGACATTCAAGGTGCCTCTGTTAAGGCCAAAATAGTAGTTAAGGTAACCCACCCTCCAAATACACTAAAAGAGATTCTACCAGTTCTTTACCAGTGTACCAGGGTAAATAAATTAGGGTAGAACTGCCCACCACTGAAAGCAGACCTATCACTAAACTTGCTTCAATATTTTCCTCATCCATTAACCAAATTGAGTGAGTCTTGTGTCATTGGATGTGCAAGCCAGATGGTTACAAATGTTCTTTGAGCATCAGAGGTAAAGGAGCAACACAGAAAACACAGGAAGAGGATGAGTGATAGTTTGCTTCAATTTTTTTTGAAAATAAAGCTTTTGACCCCTCTCTAGTTGCAACTCCATATCTTCCTCATTTTTAGTGTGTTGAGTGGTTTCAAACTCAATGGGTGCACCAACTAGGGTTTTAGAATGTTTCTTTGTATTCCAGAGACAAAGATACAACAATGAAAGAATTTAAGCTCAAAACCTTAATCTGTTGTAATTCACTCATCACCAAACATTAAAAACCCCTTTACACGAAAAATACCATATTTTTCCCTCGTTCCTTTATGGAATTGAACAATTTTTTCCACCTTGGAAGCTACACTCCATATCTTCTCCCCATTCCTTTCCTTCATCGAATTGAGCAATTTGTGCCACAATGGAAGTGACATCCGATATCTCTCCCCCATTCCTTTATCGAATTGAGCAATCTGTGCCACATTGGAAGCTACACCCCATATCTATACCCCCATTGCTTTTATCCAATTGAGCAATTATTGTCACATTGGAAGCTACCAAACATGGTAAAAATTCTTTGAGCCTCAGAAGAAGCCTCCCAAGGAGGAATGAGTGAGCATTCAACCTACTTTGAGTTCTTAATTGTTTGCCCACTGGCCTAAGTTCTGGTTTTGGTCCCGCTTTCAAAAACATAAAATATAATGGAATTATGGGTCCAGTTGTCCAGTTCTGATCTGGTTATTTGAAAATAATAATAATAATATTAATTTAATTTAATTTAATTGTGTGTGTGTGTGTGTGTGTGTGTGTGTTTGGTCTCCCTTTTAGTTGATTTGGGTCTCTTTGGACATTTTTGCATTTACTACAAGGAATTTGACATATTGATTTTTTCATTCATAAAAGACTACTTATTTATTGTAAATGTCACATGTGACATGCCCTAAATTTTTTTAAAAAAAATTTGGACACATTAAAACATGTAATATCAAATTCCTTTTCCACATCAAATTTGAATCGTAAAAGACAAAATGTGACATCTTGTTGAAATAGTAATCACATTGAGGTGCAACTAACATTAACTTTTCATCCAGTTAATATTCAACCAACATAACACAATCATTGTGTTTATAATTAAAATGTGTAGTGACATGACATAGTCAATTAGGATGGCTTCACATGGAAATTTTTATCCACCAATTGGACAAAGATTATCTCCTAAATGATAAACATGTGGTAATAGATAATAATTCAATATTTTTTTGACATTTATTTTTCTAAGATTTACATTTTGGATTGGCTAGGATGAATCCACTTGACAAAAAATCATCCAAAAATCAAACAAGGATTATTTGCCAAATGATGGACTTGTGGTAGTAAACAGTACTTTACAAATTTAAATTGTTATAATAAAATATATTGTAATTACATTTTGGAATTGGTTAAGATGTATTCACATGGCAAAAACTTGTGTGACATACAAACAAGGACTATCCATCAAGTGATGGACATGTGGTAATAGATAGTAATTTAGTAAATTAATTTCTAGAAATGAAAATATTATGATTATCATGTTTACAACTATGATTTTTTCATATGACATAATTAAATAGTTAAATTTTATTATAAATATTTGATATCATTTATATGCAATTACAGTAGTCATATGTGTGACTATGGTAGTTGCATAGTATGTCACCATTGCAATTGCATATACGATTGAAGTATTTATAAGGTGCACCTTCCATGTGACTACATTGGTTGCTTCAAATGACACGTTTTGATTACACCAATTGCAAAGTAGAATAATATATTTAACTACATTGGTGGGATACATATGCAACTCCAATAATTGTTGGGTAGTACACACATGCAACTCCATTACTAATAGTTACAAGGCAAGCTAATTGGACTAGATTTGCAACGACAACACCTAAAACATGCATATTGAAAATGTAACCAATTAGAGTAACACACAAGATGATATGCATGTGTAGACCTAAATTATTCAAATAGATTGATGAACTAAGAATCTCCAATTTATTGAGTTACTACAACATAGATATAACAAGGAGATGGGAAATGAAAAAATACTCAAGCTTACAAACATGACATATGTGTAAAGGAATTTCATGGCATTTTGAAATGCACCATTATGAACTACAATAAGTCTAAAAAACAAGAACTCAAATAATTTTCCGCATATTCACACCTTCCTAAAATGTGAATAAACTTAACCTTTCACATCCTTAAGTAGTAGTTGTGCAAGGTTGCTTTTAGAATTTGAAAATATAAAAGTTGTTTTGAAGAGCATCACACCATGCACCTCCACTTTATATGCACCTTCTTCAATAACAACCCAATGAAATGTATCACTAGCAACACCAAAAATTACTTTGCTTGTTGTAATATGACACTTGCCAACACCATAAACTATTCCACTTGTTGGAATATGATGTGTGCTTATCAAGAACACTAAATCAACTATGGCAAATTACACGTGCAAGTTGTAACAAAATAAATGGCAATGCACATGAACACGTATTACCTAATGTAAGATAAGCTTTGAAATGGTGATGAAATTAATAATTTGCAAAAGAAGAATTGAAATCACTCAAACATGATGGGAGCACCTTTGGCATGGACATGGCTTTTATAGATATTAGTTGCATCATTGCCACATGTAAGTGAGATTTCAACACTAGAGAATTGGCTCTAATTGGTTTCTCTGCCTTTTTGGTGTAATGCCCACATGGAACCAAACCATATGTACAAACTATATGTGCATCATTATGACCTTCTTCTAACATTGCAATAAATATAACAAAAAGGAACATATATATAAAAAGCTTCGGTAAGCAAACATGCCCTTGGATTCAAATTGCAAATTTCAGTCAATAGTTGCCATTACAAACCTAGATCATTACGTTGGTGGCAAAACCTTGCAATGAGGTTTGATGTGTTTCAATTGGGATTCTTCCTCTTCATTTCCTTGTGTGGATTGAAGGATAACACTTCTTGTTTATTATACCAAGACCCATTGTTAAGTCCAAAAAATTACAAGAAAAATCATTACAAGTACAACTTGAGGTTTTTATTTAAAATTCAAAATGTATATTCTTGAAGTTACATGTAGCTCATTCACAATGGCCGGAAAAAATTGTTGATTCAAGCACATTCTTATCTACTTAAGTGTTTATAGGAACTTCACATGTAATGTTTACATCAATTACATGTAATACATAAATGGGCCCTAATCATTTGAGCTTTGCATCACTATTGTGAATCATCATTGATCTCATATAAGGTTAAACTCATTTGTGGCCTACTTGAAATAATTGCAATCCAAATGAAGCAAACAAAACGACTTTCCACATATTTTAAAAACTAGAGAGTATCACATTGACAACCCACTAACCTACCATGTGCACCACTAACATCAAACTCTATAGTCAAGTTTTTTGCTTTCCTTTCAAACAAGGTGCGTCTTTCATGGGGGTGGCATTATGGCTAAGTGTAAAGGAATGCCCTCTCAAACTTGGATTGCCCACAATCATTGGAACAAATTGGAACGACTGCATAAATTCAAAAATCGTTGATTTGAGGGTCTAGAGGAACTCTTTTATTTTTGGCAATTTGGATTCAATAGTTGTCACTTGTGAAAACAAACCTATTGTTGTGTCACCCCACCATAGTATTCATTCACATGCCTAAGACCTTGAAAAACAACAATATTGGAATTGCCTATCTAACACTAAAAAACTTAAGCACTACAAATATGGGTTATACAATCTTAACAAAAGTTTAGAAGTCATAATCAAGCAAAGGGAAAATAATTCACATGACACCAACCATATTATTGTTTGCATGTATGTTATTCCTTAATAATCCTTGGACAACATTCATTTCAAATTTAAGACAATTTTGAAAAATATCAACATATGCACCAATAACATGAAGACCAATTGGCATGAACAACAAAACAAGTTGGACATAACTAGATAAATTTGGAAAATATAGGTGAAAAGCCATTCCGTACATCCATTGGAACATTTAAATGATAATCAAAGATATTGAACATAATTATAAAATGCTACATTTGTCCAACAATGACAAACTACAATACTTAAATTTTCAAGATCATTAGGGGTTGTAGGTTGGAATATAGGCATTAAAAACATGTGGCAAAAAATGCAACAAAAAAACCATAGATTTTAAGGTGCATGCAACCATTGATTGGCTTTGCATATACTTGTTCAAACTTTTGCCTTGTAGGTGCAATTTTTGTGAATGAAAGGCTTTTGGCTATTTTTTTCATACATGACATACCCACACCCAACCACATGATGAACCCATCTTGTACATAAACTAGCAACAAATCAAAGTAGGTCCAAAAAGTTGTAAGGAATTTTTACTAACAATGTTTCAACAAGTGCCTTTCCACACCATCCATATTTTGAAGGTCAAACATTATACTACATGTTTCTTGCTTTAATAATCATCCTTTCATCTATCCAATTCTTCACGAGCCTCTCCCATTGATCAAGCTCCATGCCAATTGGACAAGTCCACTAGCCTTTTTATGTAAATAAATGTTTCAACCAAAATTGCCCTCCTTTCAAAAAGTAGTGAACATTATCTTCAAATCCCTTAACAATAATTTGTTGTGTATATCTATATTCAAATTGGTTGTCCATTTAACCATGAAGGTTAACCATGTCTACAAGGATTTGATCCCTAACATGTAAAAAACCCCACATCAAGCATGTGAGGTGTTATCCCCCTTAAATGTCATCCCCAAAAAAAACTCGTCTGCATGCCCCACTGATCCACTTTACCCACGAGCCTTACTTATTGATTCTAAAAGTTGGGTTGGGTTTGATGGTGTTAGCATCTTTGGTGGGGTTGCTATTAGTTGCTATGAGATGGGCCTCAAAATATTACTAGTTCAAAAAAATTTGTGTTTGACATTGGTTGCTAGAGTGGGGTTTGAAACACTAAGGTTGCATAAGATTATTTTTTTTGGTCTTTTTCCACTACCCAAATTCATTAGGTTTTTAGTCAAATAAGACAAAGTTGATTAATATGTAACTTGTATGGTTTTGGTAAAAAAGGATTAGTTGATTATGACATTTTTAGTGAAATGTTTTTTAGTTGTTTTGGATAGTTGCATGTTGCACTAAATAGATTTTAATTAATAAATAATGACATAGGTATACGAGGTCCCAAATTAATATGACATGGAATAACATTCCACATCATCATATTATTATTTTTGTTTTTTATTTTTGGGTTTCCTAGATTGTGGAGTCATAAATTACATTGTTCATGGCATACCATGACAAATTTACATGCTATGAAAAAAATTTAAAGTTTTTTTGGGTGAAAGCATGATCAATTAGACATTCCATGATCCTTATGAGCAAAAAATGGAAAGTGCCATAAAATACACCTTCATATAATAAACTTTAAAATATTATTTATTCCAATGATCAATATGGGCATGTTTTTTGATTTTATACCAATGATATATAAAAAATTGCATGTTTAATGTCCACTATATGCATCCATTTTCATAAACAATTTTGCTTTGATTACTAATCGAACATTACAACAATGTCCATTTTTTTGGCTAGAAGGGAGGCTAGTTATATGTTCATTATTCTTTTCAAATACTCTTCCAATGTTTCAACTCCAAAAAAAATAAAAATGTCACGAAGGTGTAAGGTTTATGGCATATCTTTTAACATTTTTCCAAAAAACAAACAAAATGAAACAAAATGAAAAGGTAAGGTGTTTAAATATTCACAAATCTTCGATGACTTGGTCAAGTTCCATTCCCTTCACATCCTTTTGTGAATGCAAAATGTTGTGGTTAATTCCTAACTTCTAGACATGTATTGGTTTTAGGAGCAAGGTCCTCTTCTTCTAAGCACAACTCAACTTCTTGCTTTAAGAATAATGCTTCCTTTTGCTCTAAGCACAACTCTTCCTCCTCCTTTAAGTGCTTCTCCCACTCCCATGTCCCTTCTTTATGTGAAAAAATTATTTGATTGAAAATGTCAATGAAATGTGTACTTGACATTGATGCACATTACAATGATCACACAAGCAAAATTGTAGCTTGGAGCAAACACACACTTCAACTAAGGCACCAAATGTCATTAATGTCTTTTACATTTCAAGCTTTCAAAAACGTATAAGGTTATCCGATTATATGATGTTAAGGTTAGTTCTATTTGGTTGGAGATTTAGTTGCCTGTCCATACATGCTCCATTCAACATCTCAAAGATGTTTGTTGTATACCTACTAAAGTTATTGAAACACATAACACTTGAAGGAAATGCTTGAAAGTAGGAGGACATAAGACAACCAAGGATGTGAGGATCGAGGACTTGAGGACGTGAGGACTATGGGCGTGTGAGGATGCAAGGATTACAAGAATCCATATCCATGTAAGGTTTCAAATTTTAATGTGCTTGGTTGTCCAAGCCATTTTTTAACAAATGCAATTGTATTTGTTTTTGGCACATATGTACTTTAAATCATGGCACAAATGTAGGTTTTGAAGGTGTTTGCAAGTTCACTTTATTCTTAAAACATCATGTTTTAAGGCCACATGTGAGATATTTATATTTCCTTTTTCTCCCCATGTCCGATATAATCAATTTTGGGGGATTCCAAGCTAATGGGATTCTTGGGTTTGGTGGTTTAAATTGTGTTTCTTAATTATCTCAACTTAATTTAATAATTAGATGACAAATGCATCCAAAAAATATGATTGTACATTAATAATGTAAAAGGGGGTTATTTGTGTGTAATGTTTGTTATTAAAAGAAAATTTTCATTTTTGCAATTGTCGTATGTAACTAATTTTCATTTGCATGTGACACATGCAACTGCTAGACATGGGTTACATAAAACAAGTTGCATTTGATTAGAAGTTACGTATGATACTATATATGTGAACAATATATATGGTATGAATTTATATTTTATACATCTATATTATTTTACAAGGGTTGCCCATGGTGACATGTGGCATTTGAACCTTATTTCAATATTCATCATTATTAATATTTTTTTCCTTTTAATAAAATATGAATTGGATTTTGATACATGTTCATTTGTGAAGGTCAATTATATGGTGACATGTGGCATTTAAGCATTATTTCAATATTCATCATTATTAAGAAATTAACAATATATCAACCATCCAATAAAATGTGAATTAGAGTTTGACACATGTTCATTTGTGAAAGCCAAATATTTGATGACTTGTGACAATTAAAAAAAACCCATTGATTATTATTATTTATTAATTAGGTAAGTTGGTAGGTAGGTCATAAGTGCATAGGATGGTAGGGTTAGGTTAGGTAGGTAGGTTTAAAATAATCCAATTTTGTGTTTGGGTTTAACCTTTAAGGTTGAATATCTTTCATTAGTCCATCTCAAATGGCATTTGGTATTTGGTTTGTGAACAAGAGAAATGCACTTATTTATATGGTGTGCACACTTGGAATCCATGGTAAAAAATATGGGATAAAAAATTTAGATGCAAGTGCAACCAATGTAGTTGCAACCTCCATGCAAATATTTCATGCTACATATGCCATACTAACTTAATTTACCTACTAGTTAAATTAATTATATTATAAATAATAAAAATTAATAGGTAATAATAATATAATATAACTATAATACTATTAATTGGTTAATAAATATTAATATTACTATATGTAATATTAATAACATTATAATAACTATGGTTATATATAATAATTAATCATCAATAATATTATATTATTACTACCCAATTTAATTTATTAGTGAACTTAAGTTAGTTAGCCTAAGCTAGAATACTTATAAGTGAAAAAATGTAACTTTTTAACCATACATATATTACCATAATACATAATAAAACTAAAATGAAAATGATAGTTATTGAAGAATAATAATTTTATTGTTAACAACTAATGTTGACAACAACAATAATAATAATATTTAATATTCACTACTAATATTAATACTAGGTAATTATATGTTAACTAATGTAACTTGTTAACTAGTGTAACCTATTAAGCATACATATATTAAAATAAATAATGACATTATGATAAAACTAAAATTACATGTTTAAAATAATAATTGTGACAACTAATTATAATGATAATTATATGATTACATAATACTCATTGTTAACATTAATTTTATGATTTGTAAGTAATTAACAATACTATAACATAATAACATAACCCAGGTTAATTAATGTAACCTTTTAGCCATAAGTTTAACAATATAATTAATGAAAATATAATAAAATTAAAAAATATTTATTGAAGAAAATAAATTATAAAATAATAATAATAGTCTTCATTAATAATAACAACATTAGTAGTTATAACTATAATTATAATAATGTTTTAATTACTATATATGATTAGTTATAATGATTAATAATTTAATAATATAATGTGTTTGGCTAAATTAACCATGGGTAAATTAATTAGGAGGTTAAATTAAATTTGGTTCATTTGCATATGATTAAACTATTCATATTTAAATTATCCATGGTAAAATTAATTAGAAGGTGAAATTTATTAGTTAATTTAGGCATGTTAGTTTAATCATAATTAATTGAACTTCATAAGTAATTTAGCCATGATTAATATAGCTTTGTGATCAATTTAGCCAAAGTTAGTTTAACTTCATAAATAATTTAGTCATGGTGATTTATCCAAACTTAATTTAATTATTGTTAGTTTAACCTCGTAAATAATTTAGCCAAATTTATTTTAACATCATATATAGTTTAGCCAAATTTAGTTTAATCATGGTTAATTTTAATTAAATAAATATAACCATGGTTAGCTTAGCCAACATCAATTTAGCCATGACTAGTTTACCTATGCTTAATTTATCCAAAGTTATTTTAATGAAAATTAGTTTAACAAGGGTTAATTTAGCTAAAGTCAATTTAACCTAAGTTTGTTTCGCTATAATTAGTTTAGCCAAAATTAATTTAACCATGATTAGTTTAACAAAAGTGAGTTCAATCATGATTAATTTAACCATAATTATTTTAGTTATGGTTAGTTTAGCCAAAGTTAACTAGTCATGATTAGTTTAGTCAAAGTTTGTTTAATGATAGTTAGTTTTGCCATGGTTAGTTTAACCTTGATTAATGTGACTTCAGCATAGGTTTAGCTCTAGTACTAAAAGTATAAAATTACTATACATAACCTAAGTAGATATATTGAGTGTATTAATGTAAATATGTATTAACTTTGGCCATGATTTTTATAACACATGTCAATTTTGTATATTAGTAGTTGCATGTTAATTGCACACTCAATTATATAACTCAAAAGTTATACAAGGTTAATTTTGTAGTTGCACTCACAACCAATCTAATTACAACCAACACTTGAACATAATTGCATAATGAGTTGTAAACGACAATTTTTTTACTAAGTGTACACATTCCCACCCAACCTAATTCATGTGTGGTAATGTGACATGGAAACAACATAACAAATGGGACAAACGGACAAATGCTTTAAAGAATTCTCTTATGATTGAAATTCATATATTTCCAAGAATTTAGTCTTTTGAACATTTATTGGAGAATCGAATAGATTCTGAAAAAAAAATGTATTCTTTCGAGGCCTCCATTTCATCTCCATCTCCAATCCATCCTTTTCATTATGGTGTCATGTGGTTCTTCCATTTGTAGCACTCATGTTTGGTACCTCTTTATTCTTTGGTAGATACACAATTATTTTTGAAAGTTGAGTGGATGTTGAGACAATGTTCATGAGTTTAAAGTTTGGTTGCCTTGAGTTTTGTTGTCATGCTTATTATGCCATTTAAGATCATGAATCAAGGTGCTTCTTTCCTCTTATGTGTGTGTGTGTGTGTGTGGTTACTTTGGAAATTAAATGGACGTTGAGACTATTGTCAAAATTGTTAACAAGTTGAATGAGCCATCTCCCAATGTTTCCTTTTCATTCTAGTATCAAAGTTTTTTCATTTGTTTAACATCATAATATTACTTAAAATGAACATAAGTGAAAAATAAACACAAGTACAAGTGAAATGTATATATATATGTATTTTATATACACTTACAATTACCCAATTGCTATATCAAAAACCATACACACACAAATATAGCTCAAAATTAACATTGTTGGGTGCTTCTTTGATTTTGTTATAACCTTGTGTGACACTGAGTTTTTAGAAAAAAAAATTCAAAATGAAAGAACCTTTGGTTCAAGGTTTTTGAAAATTTTCAAAATAAAACAACATGCGAATATGGGTTTTTGAAAAATATTCAAAGAATTATGGGGTTTCATGACAAATGAAACTCATGCAGGTGTGGACATTCCTTTTTCCAAAAGCCTTTTGTGTTATTTTTTTCCCCTATGATACCTGATGGGTAT
>Ga0209208_10012220_pt1 | contig 10901 bp, 5 predicted proteins | sample S1TSphfallax_3_FD_187694 | JGI IMG/M metagenome (GOLD analysis project Ga0209208, IMG submission 187694) | Host-associated microbial communities from peat moss isolated from Minnesota, USA - S1T2_Fd - Sphagnum fallax MG (SPAdes) (version 2) | ecosystem: Host-associated > Plants > Peat moss >... | reverse complement strand
TATGGGTGTATGGTATTGTGATACAATGTGATTTGTCTTAATTAGGTGTAGGGCCCCCCAAAGTTCCTCCTTTTTTTTCTTTTCTTTTTGGGTGATGGACATATTTGATTGGCCCATCACCTGAAACAAAATAAAAAAATAAAAAATCAAGCTTTGGATAGTCCGACAAGAGATATTTTTTAACCGCCTCTTTGGGCTCCTTATACAGGTTGCAAGTGTAGACCAGACGGCAAAACCTATGGGACAAAGGGAGATGCTATTAGGAACACATTGGGGAACACGTTAAGAATTCTGAAAAACATGTTGGGAACCTGTTGAGAACTTGACAAGAACACATTGGGAACAATGAAAAATCCAACAACCCTTGCCCGCCCCCTAAAGGAAAAAACTGGGCCCCATGGGTGCATGTTGGCTCACCTCATTGGCTGCCAAGAATATCTATCCCTACTTGTGTTTCTTTACCATTTTTGGTCTAGGCTAATGGTAGGGGCAAAATTGTGGGGGAGATAGTCAACCTTCTTATTAATTAGTTCAAGGTGCAACCAAAGTCTTGTTTTTTTTTGGGTTTAAGGAGGCACTTTGATTGGCCCATCACAAACAAATTTGGCGACATTGGGCATGCCCCAGTAAAAGCAAAAGGATACATGGCTTTGGCCCCCCACTCCCTCAAAATAAAAGCACAAAGGTTCTTCCCTCTGGCCCACCCTTATAGTTTATATACACCAAAGCTCAACTTTGGGCAAAGCGTATGGTGTAAAAGTGTGTCCATATTGGGAATGTCTTGGGGAGCACTTTGCAAACTTGGTGAGAACAAAAGAAAATAAATAAATAAAAATAAATAAATAAATAAATAGGTTGGGCAAGAGAAAGTTAGTTTTTTTTTTTTTTTGAAAATTGCTCAAAATGTTTCCATGTTAATTAGATGGCAGCATGCTTGCCCAAAGTTGGAAGGATTTTATTTTCATATGTCATGTAAAAGTTGCTTGGATATTTACGATGCATTCAAATTCATTTGAGAAAATTTCAGATTATTTTATTATTATTTGGCATAGATATCATAACATAACATAAAATATTGTGTCTATGTGATCATGCACATTCTTCATGCATATAGTTTTATTTAAATGTAATTAGCATGAAATTCTTTGAAAATATTTTTTTATTCAAACAGTTACATTGCAACATGTATTTTTTAAATTTAATCAATCACATTGTCAATTGGGCTATCAATTTTGTAATTTTCCATCCACTCTTGTTAAGCATTGCTTCATTCATTCAACCACATTCCTAATTGCAATTATATTAGTTAAGTAGTCTTATATTTAATGTTGTTTTCCCAATCAATCACATGGTCACTTGTGCTACTAAATTCCTAATTTTATATTCTGTCAAAGAGATGAACTTGTTACATTGGAATTTTGAAGTATGATCATTGGGAAGGGAAAAATAAAATAAAAATAGTGGCAACTTTCATGACATTTTCTTAATAAAACCAACAATTCTCACGAATATGAACAAAATAAAAGAATAAACATGATTTAAAAATTTATAGCCAAGATTAATTTTTAATTGCATTACCAGAAAATAATATTGTTGCAAATGTAGAAGATTGTGACATGCAATGCAAGTTTTCGCAAGATGGAAGGGACATATGTATGTAATGTTGTATGTGAAAAACATAACAATAACATGTTCACATAGTTATCATTTTTGTAAATACTCACCAAAGGTGTGGCACATTAATAGTTGACTATATTTTGCATCATCAAGACATGATGGAATAGAACAATTTTAAAAAATAAATACATATATTAACATGAAACATAATGAATGGCATGTTGAAAATCAAAATAATAAATAATAACAATATGGAATTTCATTATAATGACCAAATTTCAATTAAATTATCTATAAATAATTAATATAATGTTTATTTAATTTTTAATTTAATAATGGTTGTAGTTAAAATTAAAGAATGGTATATAAATTCAAATCACGTAATTGTATTTTATTTTAAAAAATAGAATATGTAAAAATACATATATATTTTTAATAAAATTCAACTTTAATTATTTTAAAATATATTAGTGGACACCTTTTAATCAAAACTAGAAACATATTTATTTGAGTCAAGATTGAGAATTAAATATCCATCAAAACAATATAACAAAGTTGACAACTTTACATTATTTTTATCAATGTTATGTTTATGAAATCAATTAGATTTAATAATTTACTTATTCTCAACATCAAATTTGTTACAGTGGGAAATGGCACCTAACAATGTTTTAATATCACTTCCATACATGATTTGGATGTTGGGGGGCAAACATTTTATTTTGGCCTTTCTAATGACCATCTTTTTTGGAATGGTATTTTTTTTCTTTTTAATTACTTCCTCTTTTTAAATTGGTAGAAAATATTTTCCCCTAAAAACATCGAGGACATTAGGTTGGATAGGAAAAATATTGTTTTTAGGTGAATAGGGGTGCATTGAGAGATGCTGAAGGCATAAAATATGAAGCTAAAAAATGTTAGGGATGCCAAGACACCCAGGATGGGAGGTCTTTCATTAAAAATTAAAATCTAGATGTGAATTTGTCGATTCTTTAAAAAAACCAAGAACTAGGCAACACTAGTGGAGACCTCATTGATATCTAAGCATTTGGGTAATTGAACTAATAGCACTAGAGTGAGAAGGCGCTTCAGCAAAATGCCTAAAGTAGGTGTATAAAAAGATGACACAAGCAAAGCAAAGTGTGGCATAACCAGGTTTGGTTGTTGATGTCGCTACATGTGAAGAGTATGTACCCTCCTTTTTAGTTTTCGATGGTTTGGCCTTTTGTTGCTCCTTGTGAGCAATTCAAGGTTTCTCCTCCCTTAGCTCTTCCATTTCTTATGGGATCCCTTTGGTTCTCAACAACAAAATTGCATTGAGCCATTGCATTGGTTTCAACATATATACAAATGACATCCTTAAACCCCCAAAAATATAGGTCATATTGTTATTTTGAATTGGTGAAAAAGATGTATAATATTTATTATGATAAGTCTTCAATTAATAAGCTTCTTTGGCCTATTGGCTTTATGGAAGATTCCATGGAAACCCATGGTTCCCATGTTCATTGTCCTATCCCATAACATTATAACCTCATGTTAATGTGTTATACATGTTCATCCCATACTTAGTGGTGTTTGGCATGGTCCTAATGTGGTGGGGTAGTGGGGACATAGAGAAGCTCTCCTTTTAGCACTGTTTTTTGTTCCAAACCAATTTTCCCTCCAAAACGGGTGCCATGTAGGTTTAGCCTCAATTTGCCACTTTTTGGTCTTGGACCCTCGTCTAAAGGCTTTGGGACCAATTTAAAGTTTTTGACCAATAAGATTGCTTGAATTCATTGGTCCGTGGGACTTGGACCCTTGTCTAAAGTGGGCTTAAGCTGACACCACTTCCTAAGAGCCCTAAGTACCTATTCTGGAAACCATCAATATGAACATCTTCTATGAACATGAACATTGGTAGCAAGTTTAATTATTTTTTTAGTTTTCCTTCCTACATGGCTTTCATGTCAATAAACACACTTTCATCAAAGTTTTAGTATTGAGAAGTAAGGGAACATTCTTTTGTCACATATGTCCTTACCCCTCTTTCCCTTGCCCCACGTTCTCTTGGCACCATTTGAACCCTTCAAGCTTTTCAAATTTTGAATTGAATGGCTTTCCTATTCTTTTAGAAGATTTCAAACTTAATCAAGACCTTGAACTTTCTTTTAAATCATTACAAGTGAAGCTCAATCAAGTGCGTCCCATTTGTCGGCAAAACTTTATTCTGGTTTTTAACACATGAACAATTCCATTTTTTTCTTGAGAATTTATGACTTTTTCCACAATTGTTTAATGTGTGTTTTTATATTACACAAAATGATGTTGATCACCCATTATGCATGTTCTTTACATGGCTCATATGTAATCTAAGCCAAACCTTTAACAAGGTTTTTCTAATTATTGGGGAAGTTTTCTAATTGTACATTGTGTCTTCACTTTCGTGATACCAATCCACATTTCCCCACCAACTTGGAGTTGCGGGTTGTGAATCAACTCCCCATGGAACCTAATGCATTCTTCATCTCCATCTTTCATATAATTTTAGCATGTGCATTTTCAAAAGTAATTCATATGGTAGAAATAGCTGAAACATGAAAGGAATGAAAATTTAACATATATAACAAGATAATTCACACATTATAGTAGTTCAAATATGAATGAATGAAAATTCAAATAATCAGTTAAAACATTTCATGTTCCACATATTTTTAACATGTCCATTTGCATGTGGTAATCCACCTAATGATTGTGAACCACAATGAGTGTTTTGAACCATTAGTGAAAATTTTAACTTTGATAAGAGGTTATGAAATGTGCCTAAATAATGACAACCTCCTTCCCTACAATGTAGATACACATCAAATCGACCTAGGCTTTTTGTATTTTTTAAACACATAATTTTATGGAACATTCACGTTTGATGTTAAAGCACTAGTAATGTATTGGTGGGATTTTCTCATTTCGGCATGGATTCACATATATTGTATCACATAACACTTTTTTACAACATGGAATCTTAGTTGGCATCTAATGTTAGTGTGGTGGCAACATGTCCACTAGTTAACATTTATTTTACACGAAACACAAATTTCAAAAAACTTAAGTGGTGCTACAAAAAGTGGTTGTTGAAGGCCTCACATAATTCAATGTTACACAACACAAACCCCAATCACATGACAATTGTTCACGCGGGGTTCATGTCCTTCACATCACCCCTTGCATAATCAAGCTTTCAATTTGGTTGAGTAATATTAAGAAAAACTTGTGTTCAATTATGTGTTCATAATGTATTTAGAACAAAAATGTTAAAGGTCTCCCAACCTAATTGCAACATGGAAATATTTGGCACATTACTTATTAGTTTCGAAGCCTAGGTTTAAAAAATGATTATTAGGGGGGAAAATGAAATCAATTTTCAATCTCCCCCTCCATTGTTGAACTTTGAATGTACCTATTTATTACCATTCTTGATTTTTTTGTAAATATGAAAATCATGAATCTTCAATCAATAGGTCTCCCCAATCAAATCATTTTCATTTCCCCCTAATAATGTGTAAAAAAATACAAGGTGTGGTTAATTCATAAGGAAGTTAAATTTATAATTTACTTTAAATAAATAAGGTACTTCTACAAGAGTCCTTGGAATGTCTACGATAGCATTGTAACACACCCACATGTACAATATCAAATTTGTTTTTGGTATAAAAACCATGAAAATAAGAAAATCATCAAATTTGTTATAAAAACTTCATATTTCTACTTTTATTGGCAATTATGCAACATTGCCACAACACAATGAATGGGAATTGGTCCATCGGATAACAACATGCAAAGCCAAAAAACCAAAAAACCTATAATTTTGATTCAATTGTTTTAGAATTGACATATATACCTATGAACAAGCATGTTGCGAGTGAAGGTGGTTGGTTAATTTCTTCCATAAACAATCTTCAAGTTTGTTTCAACTGTTAACATTAAAAAAAAAAATTTTAAAATCAACATTTTAAACTTTACATTCACAATAATCATTTGTTGCATATTTCAGCTTCTTCTTTGGAAATCAACATATCAATTTGTGAATCCACTTGTTTTTCAACATGTTGTGTAGTAAATATGTGTTTTCACATTTGGTAAAAAGGTCACATGTAATTCAAGCTTTCTCATCAACTATTGGAACATATTTTTAAAGATGTTAAAACAATTTTTTCAATGATATATTTCCTAAGTTTATGTTTTCTATTGTACAACAATTTCAATATCGTACGTTGCCATCAAGGAAATCAAAGGATATTTATTGTTCCCATGTAGTTACATTGAAGCAACATTCATATGTCCATTTGAATTGAAAATACCTCAATATTGAAACTTGTTGATAGCATAAAATGACCTCATGAAACAAATACATTGTAGATCTACCCATAACAAACAGTTTAGAACAAATGGAAAAATCTTATTTCTTGCACTATCTTGTAAATTGTGCATGCAACCTTAATCTCCACCAAAATCAATCTTAATTGGTATTTTGAGTATTTTTTAATGATCAATTTTTGTAAATGATTTATATATGTGAAACAAATGTCCCTTTTGTCATCCTAAAGTTTTTGATATGGTGTTCATTAGTTTTGTTCAATTGACAAGAAAATGGAGAACCAAATAATGGCTTCAAGTTTCACCCATTGCCCCAAATCAAGAAACAAACTATCCAAAGCACTTGACATATGATAATCATGGAAAGTTGCATTTGTACAAGAATAGAGGTCTTAGTAGTTTTTTCACAAAATGTTTCAAAGTTCAAATTGTAAGTTATTTATGTGCCACACATCTTTTGCAATAATTTTACCAAAAATGCAATACATCCTACCACAAGAATTTTGTTAATCTCAATCATTTGCATTGTGATTGATGTGAAAAAAAGAAAAAAAATTGAAATTTATGAAATAAAAAGATGAACATAGATTCAAATCTTGATTCAAATTATAAGTATGCAAGAAAATAAAAGAAAAAAATGTGAGATCAAAATTCCAAACTTATAGAAAACAAAAGTTGTCACACACACAAAATGTTTCAATCCTGACTTTGGAGCATGATCGATAATGTTTTATTAACTAGTGTAATTTCACCAAGAAACAAAATAAAAATTTAAATTTAGAAAAAAAAATGGTTTTCAAAGTTTTAATCATCAACGTGAGAATTTGTTTAAGCAAAAATTATAAATTTGATTTTCATTGTCTAGCAAAAAAATACAAAGATGATTAAATATTTGTATTTTCATTTTGGTTTGTAGTTATATTTGGCTAAGTCTTCTTGAAGATGATCACCATTTTTTACACGTTCTTATGGAATATGATTACCACTTTGCCTACAAACAAGAAATCTCATGTAACAAATATTAATGACTAACTTTGAAAAGGAACAACAATGATTTTTCTTAAGGATGGAAGAAACATGATGCTTTTGAGGAGTATCAAGTTGAGTAAGAGATTGGAGTTCAATGTGATGCCTAAAAGTAAAAACACATTCCCTACATGTAATGATAGTGTGTGAAAGTCAAGGGAGACACTTTAAAACCTCACAAGTGAATTCCCATTTTTGAAAATTTGGTGTTGCAAGGTGTTTCATAAATTTGGAGCAAGGTTTGGGGGATCAAAAGTTGTCCAAATTATGTTATTTTTAGTCCATTAATTTCTTTTCAAATAAATAAGAATACTTTAATGGACTTTCATTGAGAAAAAAAAAATGTAAAAAGAGTTAGGACCAAAAGAAAGGTTTGAAGTCAAATTACCAAAATGATTCCCAATCACTAGTTTTACATTGTGAGTAGTCAAACCACTTTCATTTGAAAAGTGTGATATGGTGTTGAAAAGATGTTTTCAAAGGCTACAACGTTGTTATTAGATTTTTAAAATTTGAATTCATATGAAGAAGTTATGAACTTATAAAGTAATATAATTCATAACTTGGTAGTTTTAAGACTTTGAAGTATTTATTTCATTTTAATCTAATCTTCACCATCTACACAAAATAATATAACAACTAGAATGGTGACTCCTTCCAAGTTTGGCCCATGATTCATTTGTGCATCAATTTGCATTGATTAATTGCCTTTTTCTTGGTTTATGCAAATTGACTGCACCTTAATATCAATGGATTGAAAAAAAATCTAGTCCTATTTTGAAGCTTATACAAGTTATTTTTTATTTAGTGCATGGGGCAAAAGAACATGCCCAAGGCTTTCAAGTATTTTTCGACACACCATACAAAAAAGTTTACCCCAATTTTCAGGGCAAACCTTTGGGGGTAGGTCACAAAACATGATATTGCTACACATAAAACAAAGTTGTCAAATATAGGGTAGAAATTTTCATGCAAAAAACTAGCACGCAATGAGAAGTGGCAACACAAAAATAACATTTTTGAAGAAATAACAATGAAGTTATGAAAGTGAAACAATAAAGTCAAATGAAAATGCTCTCAAGGAGTTGCAATGGTGAGGTAAGAAAATAAAATGAAAGTGATTTGAAAGAGTTGTAATGGTGATGCAAGGGAGCAAATCAAAATTACTTTGAAGGAGTTGTAATGGCTAGGATACAAATTTTAAAAATGTTTTCAAAGAGTTGCAATGGTAGTGATCTAACAAAAAGCATGAGCAACAACTATTAAATCAAAGAATATGACAACACCATCTTGCATTTGAGGTGCATTTGGTGTGAAAGTGTAATGATGAAAAATTAACAAGCATATGCACATCAAATAACATCTTGCTTTATGTGAATAAAAGACATTAATGTTTAAGTGACATTAGAAAAATTATTGTTAATATTAATTTGATAACATGCTACACGACATTTTACTAATGGTCACACTAATGTAAACACATTTTAACAATACATTAGGAGAGAATAAAAATTTAAGAAACCATCCAAGTGTCAAGAATGTTATTTAAGTTTTTTTTGAACCTTCATAATCTTAAAAGATCACCCATTTAAGGAAATTTATTTATGTTTTGTTTTTGAAACACAAATAACATACTATTGGCAATACCCTCAAGTTAGGCCCAATGATAAAAGACATGGCAAGGCTTTCACTTGTTCATCAATGGGTTTGAACATGAAACTTTTATGGTATGACATAAAGGCCTTATCATTGAACCATCACCTTTGAGCATGCCCATTTTAAACACATGTAATATTAAAATGTCATTCATTTAAAAAATGTTATATGAATGTATAATGTAAGAGTTATGGATTATATAAAATATTACTCATAATTCAATATTTCCATAAATATTAGGAAATCACCTTCATAAAATCCTAACCATTAAACCTTTTTCAACAATAATGTGGTAGGTGCTAGTGACCTAAAAGTTAGTTCATTAGTCAATTAATTCCTATTTTAAAAATTTATTTCGCAATTTAATTGAATTTCTAATGAAAAAAATTACTCAAAATTCAATATCTCTCACACTTAAGGTCTAAACATTATGAAATTATCTCCAAGAAACCTCACTCATCCAATGCTTTCTTATACAAAGAGAACACCCTATATTTCCCTAATTTTTTACTTTTGATTTTGTTGATTTTTCATTAACAAAATTATACAATCCATAACTCTTACACCATACATCTAAACCAATGTTGACATATGTTGAGATTTAGGTAATATCAAGTCCAAGTTATAAGTTGGGTTTTATAGTCTCCGAATTGGAGGTTCTAAATTTTGTTGGCATTGCCATTGAAACCTAATTGGATAATTGACCTCTTTTCAAAATTGAGTTAGAATTAGAACCAAAGGCACTATGGCTAGATTAGTACAACTTTATTTTAAAAAAAAACTTGGTCCTATGTTTAAGAGAATTTATTGCATTTTATTGGTTGTACATAATTACATTACATAATTTTTTTTTGAATTGTGTGTACTAATCAATCAAACTAATATCACACATTTTATTTTGTTAAGTTGTGTGTTATGGAGATGGAATTGGACCTGATATTTAAATCGAACTAGCTTTAATTTTGTGTGAAAACGATTGAAATAGAAGGTTTTTGAAATTAAAAGTAGGAAATCTTTAAATTCACACCTTTTTTGGTTAAATTCACACCCTGGTCGTGCTTGTCTTGTTTTTAGAGCCTGCAGGTCTGTCGCGTTTCTTGACCACGACACAAAGAAAGGGTGTGAATTTAACCAAAAAAGGTGTGAATTAAAATTTTTCCTACAAATAAGATTTCAAAATTAAATTGAAAGTTCTAAAAGAAAACCCAAAAGAAAAAAATGTTAAAATCAAAAAGTTTTTTTGAAATCAAGAACCAAACAACACTAGTCTAAACATTATGAAACGAGCTTGGTGCACCTCAATCATACTAAGAGCACACTGATTGGGCACTATGGTTTGAAAGATCTCATTATGACAAACAAAACAAACAACCTTCCTTAGTAGATAAATGATCTAATCAACAACTGCTGAGGCACTTTGTAGTTATGTATTTGGCATACATGACCTAATTTCTAAATCTAGAAATTTTCAGCTAGTTTGTCTTCCTCCTCTTTGCATATTTCTTTGTTGCCATTGCCTACCAAGGCAAGGATAGGATATTGTGTCGAGATTCATTATAGAGAGTATAGTAGCTTAAGGGATTTTGGCCCCTAGGTAATAATATTAGGTCTATTTTTATATGAAGATTTTTGAAAGATGAATATATTTTGGCTTGTGTTGAAACTTGAGATCAGTTATAGAGTTATAATATCTTGAAGGATTTTTGGTTTCTTTTACAGGATTTTTTTGAAGATTATATTTTGGCATGGTGAAATATTTACAAGGGTATGTGTCACACGGTGGCCTTGCCATTTACATTGAAAAGTATCTTAAGGCAAAAGAAGAATTATGGAAACTCAAATATTTCACCATGCAAAAATATATTAATATTCAAATAAATCCTCTTACAAAAAAAAAAAAAAAACAAAAAACCCAAAATCCTTCAAGATATCATAACTCTAGAACTAATCTCAAGTTTCAACACAAGCCAAAATATATCATCTTTCAAAAATCCTCATATAAAAATAAATAGACCTATTATTTATTACCTAGGGGCCAAAATCCATTAAGCTCCTATTATACTCTATAATGAATCTAAGCACAACAATATCCTTGCCTTGCTTGGCAAGGCCAACAAAAAGAATGCAAGAGTGGCCCCAATGCCCCCCTCATCCCTAAAATCATGAGCATTCCGGAAATAATTAAATTATTTTCAGTAAATGTTGATTTTTTAATTAATTTTTAAAAAATTTAACTTTCCTAGGGG
>Ga0209208_10012219_pt1 | contig 10902 bp, 7 predicted proteins | sample S1TSphfallax_3_FD_187694 | JGI IMG/M metagenome (GOLD analysis project Ga0209208, IMG submission 187694) | Host-associated microbial communities from peat moss isolated from Minnesota, USA - S1T2_Fd - Sphagnum fallax MG (SPAdes) (version 2) | ecosystem: Host-associated > Plants > Peat moss >... | reverse complement strand
CTGCTTGGATGAAGGAACAGCACAGGAAGAGAGGCAGCATGTCAAACATGAAACAGGAGCTGAAAAGTGAGAATCTACCAGAGGTTTCAGGAGCTTGCGGAAAATGACCTCTGCTGGTGATGATGATCTTTGAGAAGGATGGAGCAATGAAGAGTTCATGAGAAGCTGTACTGGGATAAAAGGCAAAATCCTTTAACTAGTGAAAAAGTTTTAAGAGAATATTCAGAGAGCCTCAATCCTCTAAAACTCTTTGTAAGCCATTCTTCGGCCAGCTTGAACAACAAACCCATGTTCCTTCCATTCACCTACAGCAATGACAACAGGAACAATTAAAAGAATGAGAAAATAATTATGGACTGAAAAATATCTTTACTTTGAGGTGTTTTAAATGATGCCACGTGGCGCCCTGAAAATTCAGATTGCGTTTTGAGGCCTCAGGCCTACCTCCACTAAATATTTTAATCAAGTTTTGAACATTGATTATGGGTGTGTTTTGAGACAATTTTTTTTTAAATGCAAGTTATTTTTTCAAGGGCAATGTTTGGTTTAGGGGTGAGGTAGACACATGTTCAGTAAACAACACCAACAAATCTAAAGAAGGTGTTTAGTTATGGTGATTTTTTTGTCACATTAAAGGCATGCAATTGCTCATAAATAAACCTTAAACCCTAAAAAACAGTCATGTTACCCTAATAGCAATCAAACAAGCATAAGAATTTGAGTTAAACATGATCACCTTACCATCTCACACATCAAATGTTTTCCAACCATTAAATGTATCTTATTTCAAATCATTTAAAACAACATTCAAAAAGGTCAAGGATGCAATCATATTTAGAAATAATCACATGGAATTAAATAAAATAACCCTAGCTAGATGGAAAGATCAAGCTTTAAGACAATCATTCACAAAAAAACTCAAGTTTGGATTCAAAACTACAAGTAAATGACCTTTCAACCCCAAGGCAATAGATAGCAAGACTCAACCCTTAGAAATATACATTGTAGCAAACATCAGCAATCAAGAAAGTGCAAACAATTACACAACATATGAAGAAATTGATCATAATCAATATTGGGGGGCAAGAACCTACTATTGTAAAACTTTTGCATGTCGTTGAAATGGTTCAACAAATAACAACTAAAGATTTACCTACCAACATGTCAAAAATGACTAACATTACTAAGTAGATATGCTTCGAAGCCCTACAAGGATTGAAGAGTAGTCAAAAGATATCAATGTTGTAAACCCAAATAAAGATAATCCAAATGTGTTGCAAAAAACTTAACTTCCTCCAAATCTAACCTAGGAATCCATGTGTTTGCACAACTTGTTTTCACTACCTCATTTATTTACAAGATAGGCAAAAGGAAAAGAACCATTAATGGATTATTCCCAATCACATGTTGTGACATTTGTTGAATACTTAAATCTCTTGAAAAAAAACAATTGCAAAGGAAATCAATGAAGGAAGGCAAAAGGAAAGGAAAGGGAAGACAAGTGATTGAAAATAGTAGCAAATATAAGAACTACATCAAATCAAACAACTCAAAAAGTTGTTGAAAAACACATTAAAACACAATTTGTTGCAATGTAAATTCTAACAACCATAAGGGATGTGGGTGAGAAATTTCATTAGAACTTTTAGTTGGGCTTGTGAATAGATCCATGCAAATATAAGGGCATGAATATCAAATGCACAACATGGCCTTAACAAAAAGGCTAAATATTAGTTAAGCAATGTGCATGAAAGTGTCAAGTAACAAAATTGATGCCTTTTAATGATCAAATACATTGAAAACGAACAAAATAAAAAAACCTCAAGCAAAGTAAAAGATGGATGCAATTAGGAAAGTTACGAAAAACAAATCCATAGCAAGCAAGAGGAACACAAGATCATAGATGATCAAGAAGAACACCAAGGCCACAACATCCAAAAGGAACACAAAACCACAATGATAAGGAAGAACACTAAAACCATGACAATCAAGAGGGCAAAAGCTTATAGGACATAGGTGGTGAAACAATTAAAGTGTTCCAAACTTGGAAATGCACTTGACTCAAGACCATTAATGTAGTTAGTAACGAGAAGGTGAATGCAAGCTATGGTGGCTCACTTTTGGAATCATAATGGTAGTTTATGCAAGGTGCTTCACATTTAAATGTTTATGGTGAATAATTTAACTTTAATTATATTAAATGATGATTCATTCTAAATTAACAACTTCATTATGAAAACATTTGCACAATTATTTTTTAGAATAATGCATTCATTATTAATAGTGATTTTTGAAGTAAAAAATATGAACTAATCAATTGATTAAATTGTTAAGGATTCTAAAATTCATATTGAATTTCACTCCAAATTATTTATAGTGACTAAACATGGGTTGAAAAATGAAATCATAAAGTTAAGTACGAAATTATTTTTTGTAAAACCTTAACCAAAATGTAGTTATGAACTTTTGAAACGTTAGAATTGGACCTTCTTTTCAAAAGTTTTTTGAAGTTAATTATTTTTTTTTTGGTCAAAATTTCTATGCCCAATGGGCATATAATTGAAATATTTAAATAGTTTTTTATTCGTATGGACTTTATTGATTTTTTTTTGGTGATTTTCAAAGTGATTTTGTCATTCTAGTTAACAACAACATTTTTCAATATGGGTTTTGAACCAGTTTTAAATGGTTTCACAAGTGAATGAAACCTTAGTGGTTAAAAATGACATTAATGAAATATTTAAAATTAAAAAACATATCCATATGAATAATATAAAAAAACTTGCTTGTGATTATTGTGAATGTTGTATCCACTTAAAATGAACCACTAGATAGTGCATAGACCCAAGAATGGAACACCTCATGCCTAAAAGTTATAAGCTTATACAAGGGTTTGGTGAGCATGATGATCTCACATGCATTACTATTGATTTCCAAGCCCTAAATTAAACTAGATTTCAACCATATATTTAAAAAATGAATAACTATTTTGAAAACATTGGTCATTATTATTTTTCATCCATCCCAATGATGAGACTAAGTAAAGTCCATTAATTAGCATATGATTGTTTGGTTTTAGGTGGCAAACTTTCATGGGCTAATTGAAGGGATTTTATTTTTCTCATTTTTGACCACCTAAATTTTAGAAGGGCATATCTTTCTCATTTTTCACATGTTTTTAATGATTTAAAGAACTATAGATGCACCTTCTAATTTTTTACATTTTATTTTTAGATGTTATATAAAAAGGAGGTGGGTTAAGTGAGAAGGAGGCGATTGATACATGAAGTGTTCAATCACTGACCATATTTCCTTACCATTTTGCAAATTAAACCAAGTTTGAATTTTATTCTTATAAACTAGGCCTAAAATCAATAGTTAATTGTTGATTATTCACCAATCCCAAACCTTTTGAATTGTTAAAAATGTATCATTGTTCTTATTTCAATTCCACATATAAGTGGAACCAAGAATCCAATTCCAAAGCTTGGTTCTTCAAAAACTAGAATTTTGATTTCAATTTGGGTTTTGAAACTTAATCCTTGTTGAAATCTAATTTTTATTTATCAAACCATGAACCAATAATTTTTACCCACTCAAGCAAATACCCATCAAACATTAGTTTACAAATGATGTAGGAGAATGCAAACTCAATTGATGAAATGAAAGTTGATGGAATGTTTTCAAAATAAATGCAAGATGAAACTTAATAAATGAAATTGATCAAAATGGATGCAAATAATTTTGATAAGTAGATGTGGTTTCAACATATGAACTTTGATGGAGAAATGTTCTAGAAATGGAGGGGCAAACAAAATGAAATAAATTAAATGTCCATGGATGAATGTGACCCCATTTCATGAACTAAAGATGAATGAATTATTGTCAAAGAAATTGATTATAATAAAATTGATGAATGCCATCAACTAGGTCAAATATATAAATTCATGCATGGTTATGCTTGAAATGATTTGTAATTTAGAAACATAGGATAAAATTGCATGGATTAATTTCAACTATTAAATTCAACCAATCCCAATCGCCCATAATTTCCATTTCATTTTGAGTGACATTCAATCTCCATATCCCATAACAAAAAACATTAATGGAAGCTTATGTGATGGGCTCAAATTCATTTCAACAAAAATCATCACATTAAATTTAGTTATTGTCATCCATTGTATGTTTCATGTGATGGGTTGCATTTAGGTTTCAAATTCATCTGATAAATGGAGGTTCATCCAAACTTGGGATCACATCCATTTTATTTTTCAAAGCACATTTAATCAAAATTTATTTCATGTATTTAAGTTTACCAATCCATTTTGTTCATTTTCTAATGAAAAGTTTCATTTGTAAAATCTATCACTAGAAATACATTTATTAAAATATATTTCATGTGGATAAAAAGCAAACTAAAATGGACTTTTATGGAAATCATAATGTTTGTTTTTCTAGGTTTGAAAAACACCACTGTATAAAACCCAAATGGAACATCAAAAATAATTTTTAAAAGCTTCAAGACATTGAAACATTATCTCTTAATCCTTTCAACTTTGAAAATTACACCAAAACCATCAATATTCATTCAAAGGTAAACTTTTAAAATCAAATATCCTCAAAGTCCCCATCCACTTATGGACTTTTTCCTTATAACTATTTTATGGAAAGTATTCAAAATTTTGGGGCATGTTACTTCAAAGGGCTATAGCACTAAAAGTCAAAATATTAAAAAGAAATCCCTTTTTATTCCATTTAAAGACCTTAGAATTTTCATATTTTATAATGTCCACAAATACCTACATAATTATTATTTTTTTCAAGACTTGTTTATAGTAAATATACTAAAAAAGGTTTATAATAAGGTCATATAAGGAAAGAAATTGGAAGAAATGTTAACTTCACCATCATTTAAATGTTACAAGTTGAAGACCTAGTTTTGATTCAAAATACAAAAGTTATGTACTTTTGGAATGAACTCTCAATTGTCCTTTTTGGATTGTAATGTGTTTTTACCCATGTGATTACAATCACTTCATCCATTGGAGCTTATCCCACAACGTTCATCCACATATTTATTTTTTGTTATAGAATTATCTTCATCCATTGACCTTCAATGGATTTTCATCTTTTCAGTTCACTTTCATCCATCAAAGTTCATTCCATTTATTCCACAACAGTTGTTTTGATTGCTTTAACAATTTTGTTAATTCAATTTGAAAATATGATTGGGGCTAACATCAAGAAATCCTTTTCACATCATGGATCTTTTGGATTTTATAACATTTTTTGGACATGCAATGATTGACTTGGGCTCCATGTTGTTACACACTACCAATGACAATCAATTGATGAAAAAAAATTAGTTGATTTTGTGAAACTTAAGTTCCATTGAAATGAAAATATTGAATGGCATTCAATGCACCTTGAATTGAATTGAATTCTTGGATTGAATTGAATTGGATTCAAATTCTTAGGTTGAAATGAAATACATTTGATGTTCAATGCAAAACCCAAGTATGTTTATGTTTTCACATACGTTTATATTGTAACATAAACATACTCATTTTGTAAAGGGCCCCTTAATTTTCTTCATACAAACTTGTTGATAGTCAAGAACATTTGGGTGATAGGAAATTATAAGTCACACTTCAAAAAAAACATTCATTATTTTTTTAAAAAGTAGTTTGAAAATTTCATTAATACATTTTGAATTTTTAGTATGTCCAAAAAAAAAAATTATCCCATAAAAATGGGGTACAACATAAATGATGTTGAGAGTAAAGTTGTAGTTTACAACAAAAGATATTGAACCACAAAATAATGAACACATTGTAGTATGATTTGAAATTTTGATCATTTTAAATATGAAATAAGAAAATTTACCAGATTTTCGAAAATGAATATATATTTAACATTGATTAATACACCATTAATGAGGTATTATGCCAATGAGTAATATACTTAAACAATTTGGTCGAAAAATCATTCCAAATTTCAATTGGTTATGTGAAAATTTGATTTTTGGACAAAAGGACCACTCAGTACATTTATTAAGTAACAACTTTGATTGCTATGAGCTCATCCACATCATTCATAAACTGTAGATAAACAAAGCAAAACAACTCTGGTTCCAAACCCATTAGAAAGATCAAAGGGTCTTGCAGTTCCTCCTTGGGTCTTGTCAAGGGCAACTCTTTTCAATTTCTTCTTGTTGTGTTCTCTTCTTTGTATTTATTATGGTGGAGAACAGATAGCTAATTAAATGCTAACTGAGTCCTTTGCCCAAAAACTTGATTCAAATTCTAGAGAAAGGGAACTGACACTTCAAAAAAGTACTGCATCAAATTATCAGCAATGTGTGATAAACAATGGCAACAATTACCCCTCAGACTAAATGGTTTTCCAAGTTGCCAGTTCTTAACTGACTGTAACGAGAATATCAACAGCCTAATTGGCTATTAGGTCTCAAGTTACATGCAATAACCTCCAACCTTTGTTTCATTAGTGAGCTACTCCTCAGCACAACCTACCAATGTCGGCTCTCATTTGCCCAATGATTTCATAACTAATCCTTTTGCTTCTTTGATGAAAAGAGGTAATGTAGATTCTCAATTCGGTTGGTTATGTCCAATAACTGCCGGCCTCTCACCAGTCACCTAATCCAAAGCTGGTAGACAGAAAATTTCTACCCAGACCATGGTTCTCTTGCAATTAAGTATACTTTCTTTTGGGACAATCACAAATTGTTTACTTAAACCTTATAAATTCCTACAAAGGGGAAATAAAAGAAAAGAAATATATGTTACATCTTTACCCATTATAATACACAGCAGCAACAATAGCACCAAAACAAGGGGTTCTGTTTTTTCTTTTCAAGTATAAAGGGTCATATCTGTCTCATGAAACCCAGAGAACATGGAGAATATAAAAAACAGAAAGTTTGCTCTGCACAATGGGTTAGGGTTACCTGGAGGATTAACACCAGACAACTTTGAAGCTCAATGGCATGCGAATCATCAGGTTCAACTCAATATCAGCAATTGCAGTGGTGTGGTTGCCGGCAGGTCCCCTATTCGATGCTAATGTGGTGCCAGCAGTTTGGAAGTTCTTGAGTATCAGATTGATTTGGAACTCCTGCAGAGATGAAATCTCCAAGAGAGATCAAACAAGAACCAATATCACCACCTTGAATTCAATGTCATTTCATGCACCCACAGTATACAGATGTCTCTCTGCAAAGGAATTCCAGTGGCTCTTAAACAAGATGAAATCAAGCACCTCTCTTTAAACAAAACTTGTAACAGTTACAATCAACAGCTCTATGGACAGCCACTCCCATCATCTAGACTTGGAAAATTCAAGTGAAAATAAGCTCAGCAAAAGGAAGGGATACATACCTCAGGGATGCAAGACTTAAATAGTAGGTCACAAGGCCAGAGAGGAAGTGTCTCTCCTAAAAAAATTCCCATGCAAGACACACACCCATGTCCAAATTTGCCTGGTTGTGGAACAGCTTGGCAAGAAAGCAACAATTACCAAACGCCAAGGTTTGAAAGTACCAGATTGTATTGTATGTTACACTGCCAGGAGTGTCTTGTATTCACACTTGATAGATTGATGTTATAGTACACAGGGTTCTCAGCTACATCCTGAAAAAGTAAGCTCACTAAAAGTTCGTCACTTCTCAGCACTTGCTATCTTCTCACACCCTCCAAGCACAGAAGTGTTACTCAGCATTCTGGCTTTTTGGCTAAGCAATTTGGAGGGGAAGGGAGCCCACCAGACTTCATGTAGAGTGCTGGATTGCAGCAACCTGCATAAGTCTCCTAATGGGAAAAGCTCATTGATCAGCAGATCACCTTAGCTTAAAAACACAGGCAGGGATCCCCAAGTAAAGGATCAAATATATACAATCAAAGTCTAGGTCTGTACATGGAGCATGTGTGTCATACATTACTTAAAGCAGAGATTTTCCAGTATGAGGTTTGATGGCTGGCAAGTTCTCCACTCTCAAGTGTTGAAGGTCGCCAGACTGCTTCCCTATGCAAGTGCATAATTCCTGGAAAGGCTTCTCTCTCCTCCCTTTGGTGATGAATCCAGAGGGTACGCTTGATGATGATGGAGCATGGACCACATCACATGCACATCCTCATAGCCACATGACAGCACATCGCCATAAAGCTTTCTCATGCCATTCCCTGCTCATAAACACAACAACAACAAACACATCAGTAAAGAAGATCAAACATCCTTCATAAAAAACAAAAGGAAAACAAACAACATCCCCAGCTCTAAGTTTATGTAGAGCAGACAAATATATTCGCAGGGTCTCAGTATATGACCCTGAAAATATATTTCTCACATTCAAGTTTAGCTATTTACTTTTCTTCAAGCAACCATTAAACGAAAACTGGGACTGCAAATAGGTGGAGACTACTAATAACAAAACCAGCTGAACCAATCATTTTGATTGGCCAATCAGAAACGGGGAGCAGCAGTCAGATCATAGTTGTTACACTCTTCTCTGGCAGGTCTTAGGTATTGCTGTGCCTTTTACCAGCCTCAGCAAACTGTGCAAAAATGTTGGGCCAAAAACAGTTTGCTGAGCCAAACTGGCATGGTTTGACTTTTCTTCATCTAATTTTGATGTGCAGGGTCACAAACTGAGCACGGCTGGGGATGCTCTTACAGTACTTGATCTACAAAATCCAAGAACTTGTTGGACTCACAAGCAAGTCTGAAGAAGAATTGTACCATCTCTTTGACCCTAAAACAGTTTGTAGAAACCAAAGTCTCTGAATCCAGGCATCTGTCCGTCTATATCTTACAGGTCACACAACTATTCTAGTCCATTGTCTTTACCAAGGCTTTCAAGAACGAGAGGTGCACGCATGTAAAGAAGGTGCTCCACCAGAATTCGCTCGCGTTGCTACAATAGATTGCTCCATTGACAATGGAAAGTTTTGGGGGAATACAGAAATTATAATATCCGGAATTATGCACGAGGCTTGAAAATATGCATCGTCTTCCAGGAAATGGTTCTTGTGCAAATAGATCTATGAGATTGCATGATAGGATAGAATTGCCGCACGAAGATTTGATAATATATTTGCAGGTATTCAGTCTTTCATCCACCTGGACAAGTCTATGCCTCCTTCCGCATCTCCGCAAAAGAAACGCAGAATTGCAATCAAGAAGGAGCTTGATTTTCCGTAACATATTGTTATAATGAATGAACAATGAATCTCTCGGCCTACGTTGTTTTGAACAGAAAGAAAGCTCTGAAACTCGTTTTCTTCTTTACTTTTTGGACGAGGCAAACGGAGTCCTTTTATGACAGAAAACTATCAGGCGGATGTTCTCCCTACCCGCTCGATCCACATTCTCTGCAGTAGCTAGTTATCAAAAAGAGCTACAGCAAACCAGAATAGAATTGATCCTGAGTAAAACTTACCACACTTCCGCTTGTTAGGATGCAATCTGATGACCACGACGTCCCACACTCGCCTGAATGGAATAGTCACCTTCCGCATCCAATCCGCCATATCTGTCTCCCCGCGAGAGCTCTAGTCCCCACAGGCTGCGCCTTCTACCGTCACAGATTTCTTCCCCCAAAAAAATACCACAGACAAAAAAAAAGCAAGCAAAAAACAAAGAGAGCAACAGCTGGAGACGAAATCAAAGAAAGAAAGGCACCACAGAACCAGAGCACAATGCAAGAAGCTAACGACACAATGAGCCTATCTGAAATGGCCAGATTCTCCTCTTAGCTTACTATTACTGCTCCCTTCCCTCCGCCTGTGACAGGAAGCAAGCCTTATCCGCCTTCTTTTGAAGCTGGCTCTGTCCTCGCTAAATCTCGAGGACGAGAGAGAGAGAGAGAGAGAGAGAGAGAGAAGCGAAGCAAGAGCCGCGGAATCCGGTGCTGGGATGTCAGGTGGGGCAGGCGCGTTGCGTCGCGCAGGACGGGCGCCATCTCCAAGGGCCGCGATTGTGCAAACGAAGGACACCAACGGCCCTAACTATGGGAACACCAGCCCTTAAGGAACATGGGACCAAGCACATGTGAAAATTCTAAAGAACACTTATGGTGAACACACTTGGGAACAGTTTTAGGAACGTGTATGGAGAACAAACATCATGTGAGGGGAACAAGATCCCTAAACCCAATGAAAAAGAAAATCAAAATTTTAAAAAATCATTCAATTATAAGTGATTTTCTTTCTTTCTCTTTTTCAAAAGGACCAGGTTGAATGAAGCCTGGGGCTTTGGTTATTGTTGGTCCTACCTAATAAGTTGGCTTTGGCAGTTTCCAAGACACTGGTTTGGATTGTTGTTGTGTTTGGTGATGGGCCACTTTTATTGCTCAATCTTTCTATTTTCTTTGGTGCCCCTCTAGAATATAATAGCTGCTTATTATTTTGCTTATCTTCCCGCCCCCCAAGTTTCGGCATAATAGGCCATCAAATGTGTAACTGGGAATGAAATTTTACAAAACGAAAGAACTGGGACCCAAACTAGTTTTTCCACCAATTGTTTTTGGTGGTAAACTGAGTTTCATCCCCTCTTTCCTGAGCGCCTCCACTGCTGCTACATATATTTTCACTGCTCCTACCTATACAACTACTATAATTACTCTCGAACTTTGTCCATTAAATGCTGAGTTTCAGCATTTCATACTGAGATTTAATAAAGTTTCCTTACCACTGAAAGGGGGGATAAGGGGGTGAAAGCAGAGGGGACAGGGGATGAAAGAGAGGATGACTTTACGGATAACTTTTTCATCTTGTGATTTTCTCTTTTTTGAGATTTGAACCTCTGGTAGAGCGGTTTCTATTGTCTCCCAACTTCAAATTGGTTTGCATTCCTTACAAGGGTATTATATCTTCGGGATAGGTT
>Ga0209208_10012218_pt1 | contig 10902 bp, 5 predicted proteins | sample S1TSphfallax_3_FD_187694 | JGI IMG/M metagenome (GOLD analysis project Ga0209208, IMG submission 187694) | Host-associated microbial communities from peat moss isolated from Minnesota, USA - S1T2_Fd - Sphagnum fallax MG (SPAdes) (version 2) | ecosystem: Host-associated > Plants > Peat moss >... | reverse complement strand
CTTTTTGTTTCTATATGTATTGAATCTTGAAATTGAATACATGATTTATTTGTTTGCTTCATTGTCTTATTTTCATGGTTGAAATGGTAATTCTTGTGTGTTGATTATTTGGGGTAGGGTTTAGTGTCTCCCAATCTTGATTGGATTATAGAATCAAATGATCCAAAAAATAGCAAACATAAAATCCACAAAAATTAACAATAATCAAAATTCAATATAAAGGTTGGTTGTTATGACTCACCAATTATGTACAATTCAACTTTCATGTACTAAAAGATATTTCAAGGTTCAAAGTGTGAAAATTAGTTGAAAATTGGTAATGTGGATGAGCCTGACTAAAACTTTAAAGCTTAGACCTAAAAAGATATTAAATTTTTTTTAAGACTTAAAGACTTGGTCCCTAAAACTTAATAATTATACCCAAAAACTTGAAAGTTTATTCAATAACTATCGATTCTAAAATTAACTAACCCCAAGTTAATCTTTTAACCATTTCAAACCAATACCTAAATTTGAATTTACAATATATAATTAGTTAAAATTATGTGATGTTATGCAACTTTTCATCATAATTTTCCTAACGTGGATATTATTTTTCAATATATGAAAACAATATGATTTGCCTATAACAAAAAATGTGATGAATGACTCAACCATGATAAGCAACCCAAACATGGTTGTGTCCCAATTGTGCCTTGTTCTCATGAATAACCGATGTTGTAATGGTTGTGGGCATCTTTTTCACCTAACAATTAATGACATCATGCATGTACTGAAAAACATGATTTTGAAGACATCTAATTCAAGGACAGTATTTACACCATTGAAAACTTAAAGGCATGTTGACAATGAAAGAATGTATTGATGTCTTTTAATGAATTGTTCTTTATGCAGGCACGTTTTTAGAAGAATTAAAATATAACATGTTGGGGACCTTGTAACAAATAAAAAGGATTATTGATTAAATTGATGAATGTTAATATGAAAAAATATTTTTTATAATTATTGAATCATTAATGTTCGGATTAAGGTTCATAATGCATGTTGATTTGATGTAGTGTTTTGTTATTAATGATTAAATAAGCTAAATATGATTTAATATGAGACCATGGTTTATTGATTAAGACTTCATTGAAATTTGATATATATATTTTTTCATTTGATAAAATTGTAACAAAAACCTAGTGTACATGTGTGCCTTTATCATGGAGTAAAAGCACACTAAACTCCCCCAAAATTGTAGTCACACGTATAATATTTTTGCAACTAAATTTTTTGGTAATGTATGGACATCACATTTTGGATTATTATTTTTTGTTTCAAATATATTTGATTATCTTTAGACTTCATCTAATCAATTATTTTGAAAAATTCAACAAACATTGAAAAATTTGAACATATAGAATATATTCATGACAAAATAATACTTATCACAAAGTTTGAAAATTTGAATATGTACTTCAAAACTAAGGTTGTGGATGGAATTCTTTGGTGAATCTTTTTGTGATGTATGATATTGATATACATCAATTAAATCTACAAAAAATTTAAAAATAAATTTTTTTTGGATGAAATTTGATTCAAAAAATGTGTTTTTTTGTATTTTTTTAATAATGAATGCATAATAATATCTTATTTTTACGAAAAGACCACTACCATATCAAATAGGAGGAGATTTTATAAATGGGCATTGCCCATTATTTTTTCAATTTTATTTTATTCAATAATGTTTCATGAATCATAAACATGAAGCCCTATGGTCATTGAAAAATTGTAAGTTATATACTTTGTGTACATTGATTTTATCCAATCCTTTTCATCTAACCATTAGATCAAATTGAATTTTGATTGAAAATTCACTTTGAGTTCAAACATGTTGTTGTGCAAATTCTAAAGTTTTTTACTTATGTTTAGGATAACCGAAGGATGTCATTAAGATTTTAATTTACTATGTACTATAAAATTTATTATACATCACCTTTTATGAACAAAAGTGGTTCACCCTTAATGTGCTTTCACCCCATGGATGACATTCTTAACATCATATTTAGCATCAACATACATTAAAAGAAATAGGCTAATATGTGATTAATACATTTACAACTATTTGTGATTATTTGGTTTTTACAATTAAGTTTTTGCCTTCGTGACTAATGTGACATCATGTTAACATCAATTGAATCACCTACAAGTAGCTTGCAACTAATCTGCAACTAAATTGGTTTATATTTATACCTAGGTTGAATTTATCATCCAAGAATAACCATATAAAGTCCCATTAGTCGCAAGCGAAGTGGTGTTTAATCACAATCAACATATGTTTATATACATCAATTATAATAATCATTTGATTTATAATTAAACTTAATATTCATCATATTTTTACTGTAATTATACTAATTTCATTACATTAAATTACTTATAATTTCAAATAAATTAAATATATTCCAACATAGATTTTTATATTTTCAATAAAAATACTATAATTTTTATAAAATCATAATAATTACTTTACTTATAGATTAATTATTATTATAATATATATATATATATATATATATATATATATATATATATATATATATATATATATATATATATATATATATATATATATATATATAAAATTTATAATCCAGCTTAATTATTCATATTTAAAATTTTTAATATTAAAAAAATTCCACTATAATTAAATGAATTAATTTACTTTTTATAATTGTAATAATTACATTTCAGTATACTATAATATTTAATTATGTACTTAAAATATATAATTTTATTACATCATTAAATTTTAGAATAATTTTACTGCAAATTTCAAATATGTATGATACACTATTTTACTTATTATTTATTACTATTTATGTAGAATGAATAAATAATATTACAATCTAAATTTTCACATTAATCAAAATGAAAGTTCCCAATCATAAAAAATAACTATTCTATTTAAACCACTTATGTTTTAATTATAATAAAAAAAATCATATCCTAATTGGGAAGTTATGTCCTATAGTTAGAATTCTTATTTCAAAACTTTATAATAATCTTAAAATAATGAGCAAAGTTGTTGTAATTATTGTATAAGAAAACAAGGATACATTAAAATTATTGTATATATTACTCATTATTTACTTATTTACAATGAATTGTTAATATAAAAAAATAAAATTTTATATTAATAATTATTATTTTGTAGTGACATAAAGTCATTGTAATTACTTAATTTATTTGTAAGTTAAAATTATAGTACCTGAACAATTAATTTATAGTTAAACTTTATAATTATAATTTATAGTTTGTAATTTATAATTTTAGTTCTTATTTAATATTTTAAAATAATCATAATTTAGTAAAAATAAATTAATTCTATGACCATAACTACATGGCTTTCAATATAATAAATACAAACATTTATTTCTTGTAACTACTTGTTCATAATATATCACTTTTATAAATAATTGTAAATGAATATAGTTATTAATTATAAGTTACACTAAATAGTTATTGTTCAACATAATCTTTTATATTATATAATTTATATTACTATAGTAAAATAAATCAATCACTATAATAATGAATAGATTTGCAAGAAATATTATATAGTAAATTTTTTTAATAAAAACATTCTATAATTACTTATCTATGATAAATATTTTTATAATAATATTGCAGTAATTAAGAAATAATAATATATGTTTAGCGTATTATTTTATTTATAGTTACTGATTACCAATGAAAAAAACATTTACTCGATCGATAACATTTTTAAAAATCATAAATCTAATTATATAGTAATTACAATAATTAATTTAATTTTACTTTTAAAATAAATCATTTTTGTAGGAATTTATTTTTAAAAGAAATTATTAGTTCATTGTTTTGAATTTTTAATATAATAATTACATTTTTGAAACATTATTTATATTATGTATAATTCGACCAATGTTTTAAAAATAAAAAAATATTTGTAAATATTTAAGTTATTTATTGAGTGATGACTTGTATTAGCAAGTTGTGAGTAACTAGATAGTTAATTAGTTAAATATTAATAAGTTATAGGTTATTTAAATATTTGATAATGAATATTTAATGTTTGTAGTGTATAGTTTATAATTTAAATATATGTTAAATTTAACCATTATTAATTAAATGATTATCTAATTAACCATGTACTTGAATTGTTTATAAATTTAAAAACTAAGAAAAAGGCATGGAGAAAGTTTTAAAGTTGCAACTTAATTTATGAAAAAATTGTACCTTCAAAATGTATCCCATATTATTAGTTTTCCATTTTTAGTTTGAACATTATATAAACAAAAGGTGTGGTCATTCAATTTCACATTAAAAAATGTGTGCACATGGGACAAACCATTCAAAAGTCTTAACCCAAAACAAAAAGAAAAATTATGCACAATTTTAAACTACCTACCTCCCTGACCTACTTATCTACCTAGTTAAGTAGGTGCCTAGTTTGACCTACCCACTTAGGTTGACCTATGTACCTAAATATCTACCTAAATATTTAACCTAGGAAGGTAGGATCTACCTACCTACTTTTTTACCTAAGTAGGTAAGTGTTTAACTTAAGTTTGTAAGCATCAACTTGTGTACACACTTACTTATGTACCTACCTAAGTACCTACCAACTTAATATTAATATTTTGTATTAAATTCATTTTTAAATGTCACGTGACATATTTACATTGAGCCACCTATCATAATATAAATTATGCAAGCATGTGAATTGAACATCCCAAATTATTTCAAAACAATAATATTTATTTTAAATAATTAAATATTGAGACATGTGGCAAGACATCATTTGCCCTCAATAATGACCAAAATAATTACATGTGACGATATGTATACAATGGAATCAAAGGATGAACTTGTATTTGTTGACTTTTTTGTTCATCCAATACCTTTTGTTGTGTACGAATAATATCACATGTGATTTGATCAAGACAACCAAGGGGATTTTAATCGCAATTGTTGTTCATGTCTACAATTTAGTTACAAAAATCAGTTGAAAATAAATATTTTTCTTCTAGTGATAAACAAGACTACCATCATCATTGTTAACATCATCACCAATATCATCACCAACATAATCATGGATGAAATTTATCCACGAACATCCACCTTTCATCCTTTTATTTATTATACATTCATAATGTAATTAAAATTTTACCCAAGAAAATTCCTTGTAATATTTTGAAATATCTTGAATTAATTTAAGATTTTTTGAGATTTTGTTTTTTTTGAATTAGGTCCCTAAAAGGTATACATGGAGGTAATTTTCTTCATGTTACCTTTAATATATTCAACACCAATTTTTGGAACAATCTTGCACCATAATAATTATTTTTTTTTGCATGTTTTCATAACAAAGTGATGTTTAAACTTATATCTTGCACATTTCATGTTCTTATCCTTGGTATCCATGTTGCATAATTTGGATTTAGATCTAAACATGTTTTTGTCATGGTTGGTTCATGTCTTCTTGAAATATATTTGTTTTGGTTATTTTATGCCCATGGCAACTTTCATAAATGTTGAAATTGGGAAAGGAACATGGTGTTACTCATATACTTTTGTAGTAGGAAAACATGTGTCACATGTGTTTGATTAATGTTTTTTCGTGTAAGTGTGAAACCATGTAAATGCATTTTAAATTATGTAATACCATGCAAGTATAAATGTAAATGATTCAAACTTACCTATTGTGTAAATAATAAATCCATGTAAATTTTTGAAAAAAGGAAAAAAATCTTGCAATTTTTTTCAATATTGATGCCATGCCAAACAATTCAATGCATCATATAAATGTCCAAAGTATAATATCATTTCATTACTAAGATCAATGTTAATAATGTAAGAACTTGACACTATTGTTGTTAGTTGTTACAGTTGTAAACAAAAAACATTGAAATTTGCATAATCAAACCATGATTAAACCAAAATCAAGTGCTCTACAAAACTTTGTAATGCACTTTGAACAAAATTTCATTGTCAAGCTCTAAGTATGAATATAAGGGTGGGTGTTGTTAGTTTGTGACGTATATTCACCTAAAGGATTGTTTTCACAATGAAACTCCTTTAATGTTACACAACAATGATTATATGCCTACAACTTTCACTTGAACATAAACAACAAGACCACATAAACTCAAAAACATGTAGATAAAGTGGGGCATGAACTTCCTAAACTTTCAAACCTCAAAATGATAATGGCCAAAATCACAAAAAAAAATGTTGCACTCATTTTGTAAAATCTAATTGTGAACACTTACCCTACCAAATTACATGATGCAATTTAAGTGTAAAGGAAAAATTTATTTTTCATTTATAAATATAAAAAATTGGGTTGTTCATTATTGCACGCTACCAATGATGATCAATTGATCCTATATTGAAAAAACAAAATTCAATATGAAAATATTAAATGATATCGCATGGAATTTGAATTAAAATAAGTTCAATTTTAATCAATTCCAATTCAATTGAAGTCAATTCAACAATTGGATTAAAAGCCATTTTAGACATGGGTCCAAGGAGCAAGGTCCAATGAAATTGAACATTCCAATTGGTTAAAAGTTTTAAATTGGTCCTAAGGTCTTTAGATAAATGTCTGGGACCAAGACAAATGAAATTGTGATTTAATCTAAAAGGAATAAATTTGTAGGGAAAAACAATTGGTCCAAACTAAAAAAAAAGCTTAAAGGAGAACTCATGGTTTGGAAAACTAAAGTGTAAATAAGGGTTTAAGATTGCTCATTTTTATTTTATTTTGTTTTTTTCCACCATTTTCTTTTACCCTTGCTATTCAAATTTATGAAAGTGGAAGACATGGTAGGGATTGAGGACATTGTGGAAGCACACTAACTCACCCATTTTTTACTAATTCTAGAATTGACATGGTGGGTTTGTGGATCTTCACAAGGTGGGTGCTAGAAGGAGTGCATTTTCAACCATTCTAAGTGCATGAATGGAGGTGAATCAAAAGGTGGGGCAAAAAGTGAAGGGTTGAAGCACCAATTTTCACAAGTTGAAAGGGATTTTGATTTATAAAAGATCCTTAAATTAGTTCCCATTCCAAAGAAAAGAGAACCAATGAAAAAGTTGATTGTGATGAAAGATGAAGATGGTGAAAAAACTAGAAAAATTAGGTGGATGGTGAAGTATTACACCTCAGTGATCTAAAAGTGATCTAAAAGGAAAAATGGAGCTTGAATTTGGCAAAAATGTAAAAAAAGTAATTTTTGTTTTCATCCTTTAAAGTTTTTTTCAATTTTGAAACCCTAGTTGTATTTGGGCTAATTTTAGGTCTGAAATTTGCAACAAATACGAATCTTTTTCTGCAAAATATTAGGTCTAGATTGGGCCAATTAGGTTTTTTAAAAGCCTTGGCCCTTGGGCTTGCCCCCTTTTCCCCCATTCACTTTTGTTCAATTTCACCACTATGCTGATTAAACCTTCATCTCCTTGGGGGATGGGAGAGGAGCTAACCACAAAACCATTTTTATTCCAAATGATTTGATAGTTTCCATTTTGTTTATCCATGTATTACATTTTTGATTTTTTAATTTGAGGGATGATTTAAACAACTTTTATTTCATGGCTTTTTATCCCAAGTGGTTTGATTTTAAGGGTGGATACATGGTTGGAATTCCATCCGAATGTTGGTTTCCATCCTTACATTTTCGAGGACTCTAATTGCTTGTAAATGAAAGTTTAATGCAATTTGCTTACACAATACAAGGATTATAAAATTGCAAACAAAATTTCAAGTAATGATTGTCATGAATGTCCTTTCTATGATGCATTGGATAGTTGGTGGCATTGGAGTGGAAATGTGATGAAACATGTGAACATTTCTACTAATGAAACTAAAAAAGTTGTAGTTCATCCATAATCCCAATTTGATTTTGATAGTGCTTCAAAGGATGAAGGTAGTATATAACCAATGGAAAAACCTTTCACCCCATATGAGGTTTAAAAATAGGAAAATAAAATAAATAAATAAATAAATATGTATGAACACTTTTTAATCATGGCTGAAGTAATGCAATTGTGTCACAACAATTTGCTAAAACCAATGTTTTATTTAGAAACATGGATGCTCAAATTGAATGTTTCATAAATAAATTATAGGTTACATAAGATGTGAACCTATGAATCATTCATCACATTCTAACCCAAAATCAAGTGTATCTGGGAAGGCAATGTTGCATTTGTTTTTCAAATTGGATTCAAAGAAGTTTTTTGTTAAAGCCTCATGAATTGCCAAAGCTTCTATCAACATGTTTTTTAATTTTTCATATGTTGCTTTCTTGTTAGGATTGTTTTCCATGGTTGTTAACACATGATCTTCATTTTCACCTTGATGTTCCACATTTTCCATGTCTTCCATATCATTTCTATCATCTCCATTCACCATCCTTGGATTTTATAACCTTTTCATTTGTTTGATTATTTTTTTAACCACCTTGAAAATATTAACTCCTTTGAAGTTCCTAAATATTGTATTTGCTCCAATTTGTGCATTTTTTTGAACCTCCAAAGCCTAGTCCATGTCAAAGGTAAGAATTTGTCCTTTATCACATGGTTTTCCACATTTGTTTTTTTGGTAAAAAGTTCAATCATGGATATTTAGATGATCCACAATAATCACAATCCCAAAAACTACACTTTGCATCTACAATTCCTTGAATCAATGTGTTGTAAAACCTTTTTCAATAACATTGTGATTTTGGGTTTACTTTAGATGTAACAATTGGAATATGATTACCATCTATGGCACTTAGAATGTATGGAATTCCATGCAACCTCTCAAAACCAACAATGATTTATTTAATCTTGTTTCTACGCAATTTAGGGATCACAAATGGTTTCAAGGGCTTTTGAATTATTGAACCAAATTCTCTCACTGTAATTGAAGCTATATTTTCTACAATGTCATAGACCTTTCCACACATTTGCAAAAAAATTCCACTACGTAATCGTGCAAAAGCCATTGCTATTTTAATTTCAACATGGATGTTTTCTTTCATGTGTGTATTTTTTCGTTCAAGACTTAAACCTGCAACATTCATCAATGAATGAAAATTTTCATAACTTAACCTTGTTCATTACCAAAACATATTTTTAAAGAAACTCCCTAAAAATTGATTCTTCAAGTATCCCACCACCCCTTCATACTTTCACATGTTGCGAATTCTTGATGCCATGTCAACAAACTTCATAAAAAACAACATTGCATTCATCATATTCCAATGTTGTCCAATAGCCATTCATTGTAATCCAACCACTTATGTAATCACTCAATGCATGACCATAATAAATACAAGAGCCACTAATACCTTGTGCTTATGCTCATCCATTGTGTGTAGTAAGAATTATTTTTTTCACAAAAAAATAAAAATAAAAATAAACTATGAAAAAAAGAAAAAAACCAAAGGTTAACATAATCCTTTCAAATGCCAATCACACAATTTTGATATTGTACCTTCAAATTGGACCCAAGCCTTTAAACACACTCATTGACATTGTACTGTAGAAAAAATGTTTTTTAAATGTGAAAAAAGGTCCAATTCAAGGTTCAATTTGCTTCAAATTGGTCCTTGGGCTATTGGTCTTTGGACCCTTGTCTAAAGTGGCCCTATAATTGGAGTGAAGAAAAATGGGATACAATTTGGTGGAGAAAATATTGAAAATTTTCTTGTGAAATTGTTGAAATTGAAAAAAAAAAAAAATCACTTTCATTTTGATTCATTTTTTATTGCTTGTGCACAAACGATTGTCATGCATCATCAACAATCTTTTTTAATCCCTTTGATGCTTATTTCTTACTATTGATAGTGCATGTCCACAAGCCATAACAATTTTTCAACAGGCTTTTGCATTTAGTTGGGTTCCTTGTGTCATCATAGCTAGTGCAACTTTATCACTAGCCAATTCTCTTCCACTTAGTTGGGTACCTCTTCTCATCATAGCTAGTGCACCTCTATTAGTAGTCAATTCCCTTGCACTTAATTGAGTTTCTCATCTCATCATAGCTAGTGCACCTCTATCACTAGCCAATTCTCTTACACTTGGTCGGGTTCCTCATCTCATCATAGCTAATGCACCTCTATCACTAGCCAATTTGTGACAGATGACAATTCTTTCATCTTAGGTCTTTTTGTTATACGATTTGTGGTAGATGACAACTCTATCATCTTAGGTGTTCTTTGTTATCATTGATTGTCATTTTATAGTTGTGAGTCCTCTTTGCATAGGGTCTTTACCTGAATTTTGTTGATTGTTTGCTTTTGTTTTCTCTTTAAGGTGTGTCTACTTGTGTTCTCATTTACCTTGTACTTTTGCTGAATGGGTTCCCATCCTTAATCTTTATTTATAGGGGTTTTTCTTCTTTAAAAAGACACAAATCTGAAACGACACAATTTACACGCTGGTAGTGACTGTATTCTGAAAACCCTAAACGTATCTGGAGTGTATCGTAAGACGCGGGGCGTCTCTTGTGCTTTTTTTCTCTTTCGTTCGTCTCCCCGGTGCTGTGCGTCGGGAACACGGTGCTGACTCTCTTGTCAGACATCTACGGTGCAACACGGGCAGCGAGCCATGAGCTTCCGGGTATGCTATCAAACTCCCCTGCTACACATACAGGCTTTCAAGCTGTCGCAGAAAAAAGCTAGGTTGTGTACTTCAGTAGCAATCTGGGCATGTCTTCTGTGCAGTTTCATGTTTGCAGGATGCATTTCACACATGCGAGATATATTTTTGAGTTGTCGTTGTAAGGTCTCATGGACTGCCTCACTTCTGGAATGATCGTCTAGGGCATATGAAGGATATCATCTAGGCTTACAGAACTGTTCTTATGCTTGGTCAGAACATTGT
>Ga0209208_10012215_pt1 | contig 10904 bp, 12 predicted proteins | sample S1TSphfallax_3_FD_187694 | JGI IMG/M metagenome (GOLD analysis project Ga0209208, IMG submission 187694) | Host-associated microbial communities from peat moss isolated from Minnesota, USA - S1T2_Fd - Sphagnum fallax MG (SPAdes) (version 2) | ecosystem: Host-associated > Plants > Peat moss >... | reverse complement strand
TCCATTGCTGCTCTCCATCTCGACACATCAGGTGATTGAATAGTTTCCTGGTATGTTCTGGGCTCTATCTGATGAGTGTATGCATGGCACACTTGTGACCTGTATGGGCAAGTGATAGTCTCATCCAATTCTCCATATCTCTCTGGAGCTCGTTGTGCTCCCTGTGGCGATTGAATGGGAATGTTTTCAATGTTGCTAGAGTTGTCTGGTCCTGCTAGCAATTCTGCATCCATGGTACCCGAATCAAGTCCTAGTTCAGAAATCTCATGCTCTGAGACCACCACTTGGCTTGTTGCATCTCTTGCCCTTGACACACCTCTTGAATGGTTACTGCTTCTTACTGCATCACTTGATGGAATGTCTGCATCTCCTGCAAATGGAGGACTTACTTCATGGGCTACAACTTGTACAATCCTTTGGATTACCTGTTCTCCCACTCCCACTGTCACATGCAAGTATTGTTGTGGATCATTGGAGACTTCAGATTGGGGTAAGCTCACTTGTTGATGTACTCTCATCAAACTTCACATCTGAAGCAATGGAAATCTTCCTCCCGCTTGGATTCCACAACCGGTACCCTTTGCTATCTTCAGCATATCCGACAAACACCATGCGTTGTGCCTTAGGTTCCACTTTTGTTCGAAGCTCCTTCAGCATATGTTTGAATGCAAAGCAGCCAAATACTCGAAAATATGAAATGTCAGGTTGTCTGCCGCTCCACTGTTCGTATGGCGTAGATCCGCTTAATGTCCTGGTTGTTGTGCGGTTCAGTACATGAACCACTATGTTCACAGCTTCCGCCCACAGGAATTTTGGCAAGCCTCTTGCATGTAATATGTTGCGTGTTGCCTCCATGATAATTATGTTGTCACGTTCGATGAAGCCATTTTGTTCATGGGCATAGGCAACACTATACTCATGCTTGATGCCCTGTTCTTGCAAATCCAAGTTGAACTTTTTGTCTACATACTCTCCTCCTCTATCTGAGTGAAATCTTGTCACCTTAGTTTTCTCTCACTCTGGATTCAACTGAGCAAATTCTTGAAACATGCAAATGTCTCTGACTTGTGTTTTATGAAATACACAAACTTAAATCCTGTGCAGTCATCTTTGAAAAGAACACAGTAAAGGGATCCTCCCATGGATTGTGTATCCATGGGACCACATAAGTCAGAATAGCTTAATTCTCCAGGTGTTTTACATCTTTCCTTCTCAGGGTCTATTGGGTATGGACGACGATGTTGTTTTCCAAACTTACATCCCTCACAGAAATTTTCATTTTCTGACATTTGATCAACAATTTCTAGGTCTCTGACAGTTGAATTCTGATGCATACTTTTAAGGGTTGTGAAATTCAAGTGAACACATCGTTCATGCTAGAGAACCATATTCGATTTGACTCTTTTGTGACTTTCGCTATAGGTTACCTGAGCTTCTGTCAGCTCCATGGACTTAGCTACTGATATGACCTTTGCATTTAACTTTTACATTTTGCCATCAAGGTGTCCATCCATCAATGTAGCACCATCAACATTCTTGTCAATCATTGTGAAAACATCTTCATCAAAGAGAGTCACAATCCCTTGGGTTGTTACCTGCCTCACTGAGAACAAATTTCTCTTGAGATGGGGAATGTAAAGAGCTCCTTTCAACACCCCCTTCTTCTGAACTCCCTCTACATCTCTCAAGATGTGTACATCTCCAGTTCCATGGACCCAATGTTGACTATCATCAACTGTTGCCACTAGCCATCTTCCTGGTATTATTGGCATAAAATTTGTCATCCATTCGCAGCAATCAAACATATGTTCTGTGGCTCCTGAATCAACAAACCAAGAATCCTTCACGTCTTCTTTTGGAAATGCTTTCAATCCTTGAGTTTTTGTCATCGTCATCATGGCTTCTGATTCAGTGCACACCATCTCAATGTTCTTCACACCTTCTCTTGTGACTGTGATCGCTCCAAGACTCTTCACAAACAATGTTTTAGTTTCAATGTCTTCTGCAGTCCGTCTTGTCCTTCTGCTTATTTTCCATTATTTTGTCCTTGTTTGGACACTCTACAACCCAATGACCAAGTTCTTTGCCGTGGTTGCACTTGGTCCGCTTTTTTAGCTCCTTGATGTAATCGTTGTCTCGTTTCTTCATAGACTTCAATTCTGTGTTCCTCTCACTAGAGCCGCTTGATGAAAAGTATGCATCATCTCCTTCTGGCACCCGATTTCCGTTCTGCAGCTTGATCGTGCTGTCATGCTTCAGCAATTGTACAATCAATGCATGCATTGTTTGCTGATCTTTTGGTAAGTTATCCCATGCACATGTGACAACAGTGTAGCTTGGAGCTACACTGCACAACACCTTTGTAATCTGCATAAAATCAGGCACTACTTCTCCTAGATCACATAATCTGTGAGCCAGGTTTTCTACCTTCCAAACATGAGCAGCAATATTGTCTCCTTCCTTCATTTTATAACTGAAAAATTCTCCCTACAGTATGTGCACATTCTCCTTTGAATCTTGCTCATGTACAATTGCAAGTCTGATCCACATGTGCGCTACGGTTCTACAATTGATCAGCATCTCCAAGTGCTGCTCATCTATACGAGTACCAATTAAGCATTTGTGCCATTGCATTTGCATGTCTCCAATGACCTTCCTCCTCCCGACTTCCCACATCTTCAAGTTGCCAAGATCCGTTCGTCACACTATTAACAACATTTTCGCTTCAAGTACCATCTCCATTTGATACTTCCATAAGCTGAAGTTCTTCCCGTTGAATCTTATCACAGGTGTGCTAAAATCTTTTAAATCCATCTTTATTGCATGTGCTAATTCTCATGCAGTTCTATCAAGATTGTGGGTTCATAACCTGATGAAAACTGAAAAACATAAATAACAGTTGCATTCACCAAAACACACAATGATGCTTAGATCCAATTTATTGGCATGCATACATGATATAAAGACATTCACGTAATTACAGTAGTGTGCATGAACACATGCAACAACTTCTTGCTTTCCAGCTTCTTGAAAGAACCTTACACTCTACAGCTTGCATCAACAAAGAACCACACAGTACACAGGGGCAAAAACCAGACAACCAGAAAAACAAGAAGAACAAACACAAGGCAAAAGATCAGTGACAGGGAGAACGAAGATGAGTGGTCCACAGTGCACAAAGTTCTCGGATGAATGTAAACTACTTCAGTGAGAAGGAGACAAATGAAGCAAGCTCAGGGAGGTACACTATTTTTGGTGAGGAGCTCTTCAAGATCAGTGGCTAAGAGCAGCTAAAGTTATGGAGCAAGCTGGAGTGTGAAAGTGAAGATTGTCTCCAAATTTAATGAGAAGGTGATTGCTAAAGAGAAGAAGTTGAGAATGAGAGGGATTAAGGTATAAACAATAAAATGGTAGGGAAAGGGTTGGGTAGGAATGCAGGGTGTGTGAACAAAGACAAGTGTGTGTGTTCAAGATCTTAAATTTTGTACACTGTGAGACAAGCAATGTATTTGTTCATTGTGGTTTTGATGTTGCATTGATTCCTTTTGTCTTTCTGTTGGCTTTCTGCTGCACCTCTGATTATGACATTGGCATTGCATCACTACAAGTTGGCATGAGCACTATGGATTTGAATGCTTGTGCTATCATTGAGGGTGAAAAAGGAGTGTCAAGGAGTTGTGTTGTGGTGTTGGACGGAATTAAAAAGAAGTAAATTCTGTTGTTCACTATAGGTGTGGATGGGCTGGTGCTCTCTTCTTTACGGTATCAAAGCAATTGAGACTTTTTGCTGGGAGTGTGTTTGACATTGAGCATTTTGGTCTTGCTTGCAGCAAGCGAGAAGGTGATGAACTCTAGGGAAAAAATTTATGAAGATAACTTTACTTGAGTTCTAGAGTAGGTGCTTGCGATCTTAAGAATCACTAGTCTGGCGAGAATGCAAGTATTGGGCTTGAACCCTGAAAAGCACTGAGGTCACCTAGCTGTGAACATAACTCATGGGGGGATTATTGACTAAGCTGGCAATGTGGTTGACGGTGAGTGGTGTTGACTGGAAGTGGGTGCAACTCCACCATAGTGAGGTTCGACACTACTATTCCTCCTATTTGTTATCATCTTGAGTATGTCACTAGAATTCACAAGTAGAAGATGGTTGTGCCTTGTGGTTTTTGGGTGCCTTGTTCAGGAGAAGCTTCAAGTGGAATGCTAGGTTTTTCGTTCCCAGAATAGAATGTCAATTTGTTGAAAGAGATTGTATCCTATGTTTTGAAATGTTGGGCAACACGTCCAAACTTTTGTGCTGGATATAATGTTGAGGGAGGCTAGTTTGGTAGTTTGGTATATGTGGAAGTACTCCAACATGGACCAAGCCAAATATAGACTCGAGGAAGACATGGGGGACTAAATTTTTGGTAGTGACCAGGACTTCGATTTTGACTAATGCTTTTTTGGAGTTTTGAGATTTGTCTCCAACACAAAAATGGCAAGTCCACAAGGGCTAGATGATTTGAGTTTTGGAAGTGAACATGAGAATGTTGTGGATTGGTGTGAAAGACTGTAGAGGGTGGCAGACATTTTAGACTTCAAGGTCTGTCAGCTAGACCTAAGGATTCACCCATTCAAAGTCCATATCATGCACCACTTCCGTAACTATGTCTTCAACTTGAACTTCCCCACCATTTCTCCCTCCATTAGCTTATCATCACCACACCCAACCTCAGTGCCTTAGAACAATCATGGAAAACTTGAAGCAATGTGGGGCAGCAACAACATTCAATGTCAACTTTAAAGAGGTTGGAAATTTTTGCATGTTCTTTCTCTCATATCTCTCTCCTTTTTGCACATGCACGTAAGAACAATTTGAAGTCAATTCAATCATAGAAAAATTCAAGCAAAGTGAGACAGCAAAAACACTAATGGGTAAGTTTTGAAGAGGTTGAAAACTTTGCATGTTCTTTTTGCTCATTCATATCTTCCTCCCTCTTTCTCTCCCATGTACACATAATGGAACTAGAAAGCTCAGTTGACATTGATTCAAATTTTGGCGAAAATTCTGTTTTTTTCCAAAATCAAGTCACCAAATTTCGCCCATATATATATATTTTTTTTTTGGCGAGGGAGGTAGAGTTTGTGGCCATAGGTTTGTCTGCAGGGTACACTTTGGATGTTCCTGTAAAAACACTGTCGCCAAATAAAATTGAAATCTGCCTGGGGACTGAGGAGGCACGCCACTGTTAACTAGACTATAAAATTGGAAAAGAAAAATTGGGGGGAGGGGGTCCAAGGGGGAACAGGTTGTGTAGGTAGGGTGTTCTTAGGAAGGGCTATTAGTCCAGGCCAAAAATAGTGGCAGCCAATTTAAGGAATAGAATTTCCATGCAACCCCTGAGAAGTTGAGACATGGAGTGAAGGGGCCTCCTTATTGTTCTTCCAGAGGTGAATAGGAGAGGTGTCTGGAGATGCTAACACACATTTTGGTGCTGCCCATTACATATTTTTGGCTGTCTGTAATGTACAAATGTAATGGGCACACCAAAAAGTGTCTGGACATCATCCATCCATCCATCCATCTATCCATCTTTTTTGAGAAAAAGCTGGGATCAGGCCAAGGACAGACAAAGAAAAAAAGGAAAAGGAAGCAGACAGTATTTTTTGTACTGTGTGCAATAAGGACTCTTTGCTCACGTATTTGACGTTGGCTGGTCCAAGGGACGAAGTAGGTATGTATTATCAAAATGTATGTGTTTTTTTTGTTCAAAATTTTGATCACCTAACTTCACTGCAATGAATGAATTGGGAGTGTTTTGTATGAACGGCCAAAATCTGGCCATGACGTCTCTCTCTCTCTCTCTCTCTCGGAGATGCTGCAGCTGCAATCCTCCCAGAGTCCTTCGTGTTCTTTTTTTTGTTGGTCAATTTTGTGTGTCACTGTGAACCAGCACCCACCAGTGCACCATGAAGGATGAATGCTAAGTGGTCAGGAAATAGTTTTTCTGTTGGGTTTCAGTTCCCTAGCTAACCATGGTGGTCAGCTTGGTTGCATTTTTGTTTTCCTACCTACCTACTAACAACCTACAAGCAAGCAGGTTGTTAGTAGGTAGATAATCAAAGCAGCCCTTACATATGTGTAAACCATCTACTTACCTAGCGATTACCTATTTTCCTACTTACCTACCTATGTATGAGACCTGTTTCTTACAGAATTGGTTACCAAGGTGAAACCAAATGGTAACTCAGTTGAGGCTCATCCGCAACTGAGTTATGATTGGCATCCAGTGGATGATGGTGCGCTAGTGGGTGCTGGTTCAGCACAAAAAGGCTGCTCCTGACGCCCGCAGCAAACAAAACGCTTCCGCAACTCCAAATGCATTTGCACAAGAGAGTTTTTGCAGCACAGATATTCTTTGGAGCACGTTTCTGTTTGTAACTAATGCGCGGATTCTAGGAGCACAGATTGTTTTTTTTGTAAATTTTTTTTTGTGTGTAGTGCACAAATCATTGGACCATAAACAATTCGTAGTTGCACAGATTTTTGCAGAATATATGATTTGTAATTGAACAGGGTTTTTTTGGGAGCACAAATCTGTTTGTTAGTATTGCACAGATTCTTCTGGAGCAGAGACTGTTTGTTTATAGCGCACAGGTTTTCTATTGGAGCAACAGATTTTTATTTTTTTTGTAGTCGAACAATCAGGCAGGCACGATAAGCGATTTTGAAAGTAGGAAATGGCAGGTAAAACGGTGTGTGTCACTGGTGCTTCGGGTTTCATCGCCTCTTGGCTTGTGAAGCTGCTTCTGGAGCGTGGTTACACAGTTCGTGGCACTGTTCGCAGTCCAGGTACACCGTCTCGTGATTTCTTCTGCTTTGTACTACTCCTTCCATCAATTTCGTTGTTTGCAAAAGCGTGAACGACTTCGTAATAAGTTAGTTTGCGAGAGGAACAATGGTCTGAAATAGCAAGGGATCTACGCCAAGTCTCTTATTCAGCAAACAAGACATTCATGAGCAGACGTGTCTTGGTCTTTGTCTCTCTCTGTCTCTCCTACACGGCATGTATGATCTTGCGTTCGGCTCGTAAATGAAACCAGGTAATCAACTGTGATGTGAGATGTGAGGTCTGGTCCATTGGCTCTACCTCCGGTCGTCATCCACATCCTTGATTTCAGTGCAAATATTCGAGGAACGAAGAAAGATCTGCTGCACTTCCGTTATTTGTTTTTCTTTTCCCTCTCCTGGGAACACTGAGCTAGGGTTATTCAGAAACCTTGAACTTCGCCATCAATGCCTAAAGATTGGAGTTGCTGGCCTTGGCGGTTTTGTTTCCCTGTTTTCGGCAAAGGGAAAAGAGGGACACTTTGATTGACTTTGCATACACATCTAAGGTCGCTTCTTGGGCCTATTTCAGTCTGTTCATCACAATGGTCCGCTTGTTGGATTTGCAGAGTGAAACGCATCTCCAAGTGAAGTCTCTTTTCCCATAATGTGAGGACTAGATCGGCAAACTCGCTGATGCCAAAGAAACTCATAGTACTTTTGCATTCACTGACTGGCCAGGGACTTTTTTGTTAGAACTGGAGAATTAGCAGAAGGTTGATGCTAGTGGAATGGATGGGGGCTGGCAGAGAAATCCAAGCACCTGCTGCAGTTACCAGGTGCCAGTGATCACCTGAAGCTTGTGTCAGCTGACCTTTTGGAGCAAGGATCTTTTGATCAAGCTGTGGAGGGCTGTGATGGTGTATTTCACACTGCATCTCCATTTTTCACAAAAAATATCACAGATCCGCAGGTCTCTCATTTCTAGATCAACATAATTTTTTCCAATTTTCCCCAAGTTCAGATCTTCAGAAGTTGTCTCTTAGTCCACAAAGAAGACATACCAGATATTCTCATAACAGTGGCAAAAAGTTTCCAGATCCAACCGTTGCATGATTGTCACTGAGAATACAAAGGCAGATTGGGGGCTCAGGGTGGCCTTGGCTTATCTTCTAACAGCAAAGGTGCTACATGACAGGCACAGTTCATCGAACCAGCAGTGAAGGGAACTCTGAATGTACTGGCTTCCTGTGCACAAGCACGTACAAAGAAGGTGGTCTTGACATCATCTGTGGCAGCTGTTGCCTACACTCCAAAACGCAAATCCACCAGTGTTGTTGACGAGAGCTGGTGGAGTGATTCAGACTATTGCCAGGAAACCAAGGTTTGGTTGGATCTGCCAGACCTCAATGATCTATGATGCTGGACTATTGGTCTCAATTTTTCTGTCACTAATCAGACAGGATGATTTAGATTTGTTGTTCTTGCTCATGAGGGTTCCTCCTGCAGGCATGGTACTATGTATCTAAGACACTTGCAGAAAGGGCAGCATGGGATTTTGTGAAGGAGAAGAATTTGGACATGGTGGTCATCAACCCCTCCATGGTCATTGGACCTGTTTTACAAGGCTCCAAAAATACCAGCAATGACATTATTTTGGACTTTCTAAATGGTGAGCATTTTCTGAATCTTCACTGCCTGCCACATGTGGTTCATCTAATGAAGGACAACATTTGGAAAACATATCTAGAATGATTGCTGAAATATTTGACATTGGATTGGTGCTTGCAGGGACAGCAAAGACATTCCCAAATTTATGTATTGGGTGGGTGGGGGTGAAAGATGTGGCAATGGCACACATACTGGCATATGAATCAGCACATGCAACAGGCCGTTACATATGTGCTGAGCGTCAGCTTCACTATGGAGACATGGTTGCTCTTTTGTCCAAACTGTATCCAACATATCCCATTTGTGCAAAGTGGGTTACAGTCACTTTCCCCTCAATTTATCTCCCCTTTTGCAATGTTCACCAACAGATCTAGCATTTGAGCCAATTGCAACATGACAAATGTTAAGCATGTATGGAGCTGCTCTGCCCTGAGATGTCTTTCACAGAGGTGAAGTTTGATATTTTTGGGAGGGTGAATGGTGGGGTGTCCAGGGATGCTGATGAGACTGAACCAAGGGTTCCACAATATACTTTATCAGCTCAGAAAGTGAAGGATCTTGGGCTCAACTTCCAACCCATTGAAGAGGTCATCCATGAAACAGTAACCAGCTTTAAGGAGTGTGGGTGGTTGGCATGACTGTGTTCAGGATGGCTCATTCCTAATGCAGAAGGTCAGTGTCACAGTTTTCTTTAGATCATCTGCAAGTAATGAGATGAGGAAGGTGGTGCACTTCTAACAGTTGTGTTTGCTTTGGTTTAGCCACAACTGACATGACACTAGTTGGTATCCTTGGATATGTTTAATGTGGAGATTTTCTCAACACAAAACCAATATGTATTCGTGTAATACCAAAAGAGGGGATAAATGTGTATGGTGAGTACAAGACTCATCAATAGCATTTGCACCACCCATAAGGTTGGTGTCAGTGGTTCAGGCACTCATGAAAGTGTGCACAGGAACCTATTTAACCCATCACTGATGCTAAATAAATTCCATATGCACCAGTGAGCAATTGCAAATCTTTGGGTGTGAATTTTGGCATTAAAGAGTCCCTACTTGCATTTTTAGGGCTATGATTGGTTAGTTTGCAACCATTTTGAGAGGGTTCTGAAAATATTTTCTTCATGTGACATGTCAAGGTAAGATGATTAACCACCATATGTGATGTGTTACTAGCTAACATATGCAGGTTTCTGAGGGAATTGCAGATGATTGCAGTTCATATTGTCAAAGGCTCAATGAGAAAGACACTTTTGAGTTCTCTGGTTTTTTCATTCTTTAATTGCAAACTGCAATTAAAAAGATGGGCTCTCAACTTTTGAGTACTGTGTTCAAAAAACCAAAGGTTGATAGTTCACCTAAATTAAGTATGGAATCAGCTTGATAATGAAGAGAGATTGAGTTGCGGAGATGGAAATTTATTTCAAGAGTGAAGTACCGACATTTCTTGATGAATGGGTTATAATTTTCTTGCCCATTGCAACAAAGGTCTGTTGTTGTTTCATTGCCCTCTGTAAAATCAAAGTTTCTTCTTTCATTTATCTGCAACCTGAGAATGTATGATAAAAGTGCAAACAAGGGGTGTGTCACACTGGTGCCTTCCCATCTACATTAAAAGTATCTCAAGGCAAAAGAAGAATTAAGGAAACTCAAATATTTCACCATGCAAAAATATAATCTTCAAAAAAAAAATCCTCTAAAAGAAACTGAAATCCTTCAAGATATTGTAACACTATAACTAATCTCAAGCCAAATCTCACTGATGTGTCACGTTCTGATTTGTCCTTGAGACAAGCACTAATTTTTTAAAAACTACCTTCTTCCTGAACATAGATGAACTTCATCTCCTTTACCATTATTCTTTACTTTTTTTCCTCATAACTACCTCACTTTTTTCTAATAATTATTTTATTCTTTTCCCCTAGCACACACATGAACATGAAAAGGCACATGGATGAACTACTGAAAACCCATATGGGAACATATGAGGGAAATAAAAAGAGGGGAGGGATGAGGGTATATTTTTTAAATTGATAAATCTCCATCTCCTTTTATCATTATTCTTACAAAAAAAAATTCCCTCATAACTACCTCATTCTTCTTTTGATAATTACTTTATTATTTTCCCCTAGCATGCACATGAACATGAAAAGGCACATGAATGAACTACTGAAAACCCATATGGGAACATATGATAGAAATAAAACCTCCGTTTACCATTATTCTTAGCTTTTTCCTCAATTTTTCAAAGTGAAGCTTTAATTAAATTTTAAATATGTATTTAAGCATTACAATACATTCCATAAATCTAGAGCTTTTTCATGGCAATGAGGTTCAAGTATCGCAAGGTATATAAGTGCCAGGTTAATTCACTCAAGATAACTCCTCAAAACAATTAGGACCTCCAATTCTTAACATCT
>Ga0209208_10012214_pt1 | contig 10905 bp, 9 predicted proteins | sample S1TSphfallax_3_FD_187694 | JGI IMG/M metagenome (GOLD analysis project Ga0209208, IMG submission 187694) | Host-associated microbial communities from peat moss isolated from Minnesota, USA - S1T2_Fd - Sphagnum fallax MG (SPAdes) (version 2) | ecosystem: Host-associated > Plants > Peat moss >... | reverse complement strand
GGGATGCTTAGTTGCTTACTTTTTAGATATCATTCTATCCACCCCCATGTAGCTCATTGGCATTAAGTGCCCAATTGCAACAATTGGTATTGATATGTATACCTTTAGGCCAAGACTATGCATTCATTTGCATCTATCTATACTCTTGAGCACCATTGTTTTTGTTGTGGTGAAATTTTGCAACTCGATAGAAAAAAAATTCCAAAAAATCCAAAAATCAAGAAAATTTTGTGATTTTTAGGGATGTTTTTCATCATTTTTCAAAATGAAAATAATTAAATTAACCATGTTAGGCACTTCCCAAGTTACCACTTGTAACAACATTAGTGGCAACTTTGTAAAAATGCTACAACCCACCTAGGATAGTTGTCATTTAATATTCATTAATGCTAGGAATCCTCACTAGTGGACCTACTTAAGGAATTTGGGAAAAAAAACTTACTTAACACTAGAAGTAGCTTGCACCTCATTGACAGAAATTCACAAATTACATTTCTAGAATTCAAATTAAATTTAGTAGGATTAATTTTAGTCCTTTCATAGTTATGGTTTTATGTATATATGGATTGTTTTTAAGAATTCCTTCAATTTATATGGATGATTTCATTTCAAATTGTATGAATGTCTATAAGATAACTAGTTATGACATGAACTAAAAATTCATGATGTTTTGATAATATTTTACCATAGTAATTACCAATACCAAGGTCCAACATTATACATGAGTTGCCACTACAATGTTTTAAAATTTTAAAGTAAGTATATCAGGCTAACTAAATTTACATGTGAAATAGTATTCGAAAATAAGAGTAAAATTATAAACTAAATTTTGTAATCAACTAATTCAAGGTGAACTACAACTAAACTTGGTGATGTTGAGTCAATGTCTATGGAAAAGCTTTCAATGTCAAAGAATTGTACACGAATGTTTTTTCTTTCTTAATCTTTTGATTATGCAAGGGTGACAATTTTTTTGCTGGAAAAACACATTTTACACAAAGAAAAAATAAAATTCAAGCTTTTTTCCCAAAAAAAGTTTTCACAATTCTGACAAAAACTTGGTACAAAAATCATCAATATTTATTTCTACATGAGGATAGGAATACAATGCCCAAATGTTCTTTCTTGACACATCATCCATCCTCCATCGTGTGTTTGTGGGGTCTTAATTTGCTTTGGTGGGGATCAATTGGCCATAGAGAATTGGCACCCATTGTTGCATTGCTTTAGATGGATGGTGATTAGATGGTCAATTTTTTTCATTGGTTCCTATCCCTATCCTATTCATCTTGGTTAACACAATTAGATTTTTTTTTAAAAACCTTTCCCTTCCCTTTCATTATGATTTTTTTTTCTTAAGATTATTTTTATTCTAATCACATTAACCTACCAACCAACTAATAACCTTAGGTCCAAACACAATATTAGGAACCACTAAAGTATAAGATTGAGTTTTTAAAAATAGACTATGTTGTAAAATATGTTAGAAATCACGATTTACAAATTGATTTTTGAATTGTCAATTCTTATGACCCAAAAAGGATGTCACATGATTATATTATGATGTAAAGATGTACATAAGAAATTTCTCATGAAAATGTCATTTTCAATTCATTCAAGTTTTTAAAAAATCCTCTAAATAACAAAAATCACTATCAACATTGGTTTAAAGATGCTTTTGGGTACTTGATATTCCATTATATTCATTTCAAAAATTTCTCAACGTTCCCATAATATTGCATTAGGAATATTTTTGCACAAGATAATCCAAAAAATTAAACATCAATTTAAGTAACCATTTAAGAAATTGAAATAACATCAAGTAGGTATTAACTTGACATCCCCGCTCCCCCTACCCCCTTCACCGACCTACCTATTGACTAACTACATAATGCCAACATTGATCAATGAAGGCATTAGGACATTGGGCAAGTATTTGCTTGAACCCACCCTCTACCGCCTTAACCCACCCACCCACCCATCTACCCTTCAAATACATGATGCCAATGTTGACCCATGAAAGTATTGCAAGAATTTCATGTAGGTATTATCTTGACCCCCTACCTACCTCCCTACTACCCATTGACATGGGCCCACATACATGGGCTCACTTACCTACCTCATAGCCATTCTTATAGATTAACAACCAATCATGCTTACCTTTGTGATGCAAGCAAGAAACATAATCCAAATATTGCAAAAAACTTGTTCTTGTCCCCTAAACTTTCTTTCCAATCACTTACGAAAATGTTGTTTAGGCCCTAAATTTAGGTATTGCAATGTGTGCACATACACACCTATGAATTTGGCTGAAAGTAGGTATTACTTATAATTACTAGATTTTTAGTCATTAAATTACATATTTCACCTCTCCTTTCATGCATGAAATACAAATGCACATATCTATCACTAATGTTTTTGCAAATCACTTTCTTGTTACTAATTAAAGTTTAGTCATGAAATATTTATGTAGTATTTAGGCATCCTCCAAAAACATATATGTAGAACAAATTCAGATTTTTTTTGGCCTTTAATTTGGAGGGGAGTGAAAACAACCCAATCCCAAAGGTACGAGAGATGCAACTTTTTAAAGGTAGGATTTTTTTAAATTTTAAACTTGTTGAATTTGCTAATGTTTGGTTATCAATTTAGTAGGTTGTAGAAGTAATTTTGTAACACTATAAAGTAGGAATTTTTGGCTAGTGATTAATTACAAAAGGTTAGTGTGAGTTTAGAAAGGGTATCGACCAACACTTAAGATAGGAATTGTCTTTATCAAAAATTTAATACCAATTGTAAGAGCCTTCTAAATTAGATGACACTAACTTTAGAACAATATTTCAATAGGATAACATGGAGGATCTTCTTCTAATTATTTTTAATATTTTTAGAAGAAATCACCACTTAAAAAAATCTTGATACTTTTTAGGTCAAATGTTTTTTAAACATGTGGTTTATGTAGTTTGTTATTTTCTACGTTTCATCATCTTCCTTAGATCTCATGGTTTCCATTCACTTGTTTCTCAATCACTAAACTCAATTGAAGCTCAACTATTGAACTATGAATGTTTGTAATACCTTGGTGCATGTTGTTGAACTCAATTTGATTCAAACTTGACCTAAGCTACAAGCTACAAAAAAAAGTTGAAGGTTCCATATGCTTGAAGGTCATGCTATTTATCGTCCTTTGTTTTGTTCTTTTTCTTCCCATTCAGTTTTGTTGATTGTTCAAATTTGATAGAATTGACTTTTAATGTGACATTTTTATGCAACATATAGGAAAGAGGCAACTTCTAGACTTCTAACCTTTTGAGCTCAGAGCATTGAACAAAAGCTACTATGTTTTAAACAAATCAAGTTTAAGCTCATTCTCCTCCTTTGCCTTATTTAACATAAATTGGTCATGGGTAAGTGGTATATATCTTTTACTAAATTAAATGCAACTTATAAATTTGCACTAATTAGATTGGGAAATTGTAAGTGCAAGGCTTGTAGGTTGCAAAAGTTGTTATATAGGCTTGAACAACATGGTCTTTGAAATGTTTTTGACACAACATTGCAAACTTCATGAAAAAATGAATAGGAAAATGATGTGTTGGTTTTGAGTTTTGTTTAGCTCAAACAATGCAAAATCTGCCCATGGGAGGAAAGATATCAGGCTTTAATTAAATGGATAATATTTTATAGTATTAAGTATTTCAACAAGGGATTTGGATGTGTTTTCTATTAGTGTTTTGGCCTTGCATGTTTCTAACAAAAATTGGAAGAAATTGGTAGACAATAGTGAGGAATACTTATTCTAAATGTTGCAAATTATTGAGAAAAAGTTTGACCAACATATTTGGGAGGAGCACAAATAATATATGTGGGGAAGGTGCAATGCATTAGATAGCTATGATTCAAATAAAATGACTCATTGATATTATGGATAATTTAAAAAATGTTTATGTGTAGATATTTAATAAAGTTGACAATTCAATTATTATAGTAAGATGTCAAACCTAAAAGTATGGAGTGCCATTTTAGCTCTAAAACTAAAAACATATATGTGGAGGTAAATACAAATCATGAACATAAAGGGTTATGTAGTTTGGATGATGCCTCAATATAGGAATTTGAAAATAACATCTATATATATGAAAATAAACTTTGGGTAACAATAACAAGTTCTAGGAATTAACATGGTATTGATTAAATAAATAAAAATGCCCCTTATACACATTGAAAAAGAAACAAATCTTTTGAGTCTTTTAAAACAATTTGAGTCCTTGTCCTAATTGAAATTTTCATCTTAAAGGGGAAAAAAATGCATTAAGTAATGTAATTCATTTCAATTTTGTTTCATGAATAAACAATGTTTAGCATGTTTGACAATGTTCATTAAATGCATTTGATTATGTCATACATGGTACAATAATTTTGAAAGTTACATGTAATTCATTCCAAGAAGCTTACAAAGATTTATTTTTTTGGACCATTTCGTTGATTATTTGTATTCATTGGACTTAGAATTTATGGCCTTGAGTTTATGTCACACGTGCAAGAAGTAATCATGCAAGAAAACATGTCAGGTTGCCTATAGAAACTTATGTACTCATTTTTTCCAGTTTTTGTTTTTTTTACCAAAGTATTTATGCATAATTACATATGCATGTGAAAAAACACTACCACCATGTGAATTATCATAATTTGAATTTTCACACTTAAATTGATTCCATGTAGATTTTGTGTTTGGGTGTATTCAAAATGTAACAAACCAAAAAGGGTGTTGAACTGTAGACAAAATGAGTTAAAATTATATATATATATATATATATACATTCAAAACCATGGAAATCATGACAAGTTGTCGATTGTTCATTTGATGAAGTTTTAGATTTAGATTTAGATTTACGACATTTGACAATAAACATTTATTACATTAAAAGGAGTCAATTTTGGAAAGGACTATCAAAAGGATTCACGCAATAAAAGTATTTGGATGAGAAAAAAAAATTAAAAAAAAAAACCTATTAACCATATTCGAAAAACACACCTACCTTAAAAATGTGAAATTCTAAAATTTTAAAAATTCAAAGAACTTTCCAAAATTGATTCATAAATTTAAAAGTTCAGTGAACCAACTATACTAGCCATCGCAAGGATTGAGGTACAGAAATGGTTCTATTCCCTGGTGTTTAGGTAGATGTGATATGATCGCACCACATGTTGCACAAAGATGAAGGCTGCTATTCATCTTGGGACAGCGCAGAACAAACTAAGTAATATACAACATTACAAGTTAGAGTGGGGCTTGGGAGGTTCTTCTTACCCACTTAAGCTCTATGCAGCTGATAGCCCTGCATCAAAATCTGCTCTCTTGCTAAGACTGAAAAGTCCAGACACTCCAGAGAAGGCCCCCTCACCCAAAGCAAAACATGTCACAGGGGTACTGTGGAACAGTATGGATAAGAAGAGATAGTGCAACATGACACTAATTTCTCCATACTTCAGATTCAAAAACATATGAGGTGATAAAAGGAAAAAGAAAAGTAAACAAAGAAGACCCAACCCTAAAGAACAAAGAAAAAACTGAAAAATACTGAATAATATGCATGCTTAGTGACCTTCAATAGCGACATTGTATGGTTATAACCAGCCACCATAACATCCCCATTGACTTCCTCAGCTTGCTGACATTGGTGAGGTCAACTTCATACACTAACCCACCATAGCCTGCTTGTAGTATAAGACCAGCAGCAACAGGAAGACTCAGTGTCATGATGCTGGTGGGCTTGACAAAATATAGAGGAAGAGACGACCCAAGAAGTTGAGAAGAAAGGGGAACACAACAGAATAAAGGGATTAAACTGCACAGAAGTGCCCTTCCCTTTATTCCGAAGCCCATAGCTTAAGTCCCAGATATCATCTGCGTTCAGTGATGTGTGAAACCGCACTTCTGATCCAGATGTGGGGTAAGAACTAAAACAATTTTGACTACTTGATACACTACCCCATTAATGAATATGGGCTCATTGGTCCAGACTTAAATATGTAATCTTGACAAACCACACAGGGCACCACCTTGTCTACCGACATGCCCATTCAGTTTGAATGAAGGTATTAACCCTTTCACACAGAACACAAGGTGATACCACCAAAATGTCAAAAATGAACCCATCAGCACATAGTAGATAAGCCACCCTTACTTTGAGAAAAGCTTTATAAGAAAAATTGAAGGAAGGGTGAATGTACATCATAATACATAACTAAAGATCTCTACCATAGACCAGGAAGCTCTTTGTGTCATCTTGTCAATAGCTTCATAGAGAGAGAAGCATGAATCAATCTAACATTGAACAAACTGAACTTCAATACGATTCCACAACAAACTGGAAGTGTTGAACCTGCCCACTAGGGTGCTGACTCCAAGGATCCCCCTAGTCATCCCTTTTCTTCTCCAACCCAAGATCTGTATCTCCTGAAAGGCTGAAGGTCCGGCTGAGCTCTAGTCTGTACTCTAACCCTCTCATGTGGTGACCCAACAGCATGCACCTGGCCAACCAAGGTATCAACAAACCAGCACAGACTCAGATTAAACCGATCATAAGCACACATAATCTTAAACACCTGACTCCAAATGAACCATCACACAAAGAAATTCACTGGAGATCCCATAAAGGCCTTATACTATGCCCCACAAATGTTCAGAGCCTCTAATTTGAGAACTGGGGGGAGGAGAAAAAGGGAGCTGCCACAACTCCACATCTTCTTCAAAAAATCAAGCAAGGCCTTACCAGTGGCGGAAGAGAGACCCAAGACATCAGTCAAAGGTTGCACTTGTGAAAGTGTCGCAGTGACCTGCAAGGGCCAAACCCGCACAGACACACAAGAAAGACCTAACCCACAATATCCAGAGCCAGTTAAATGCTATATAGAGTCACAGAGTTAGAGGAGATGTTGTCAAGCCCAGTACCTACCAAAAAAGAAGCCTTGCAAAGTAGTCTCTTGTTGCTGTCATAGTAGACTCTAGAGGGAGGGGAACGTTGGCAAGAAGTTCTGGAGCTACTCCATCTTCTTCCCATGAACTGGTAATGCTACTGCTTGCTCCATTGCCAACCTGGGATATCTCTGAGGGCTGCTTGGCCAGGCAAAGGGTATCCAGCAGACTGTTAATTACCAGCCGTATAACATCCTCCACTTCTGGAGATGTTGGTTGAGAGAGTTCAGCAACCTGCAGAGCTCACAATAAACAGTACAGATAGATTAAGTTCAATGCTATTCCACTCCACATCAACTGGCACAATGATATAGTCACACCAAAGGGTTCCCACTACACTATCCCAGTTATATCTACAACCAATGTTCAATCTACTAGTGATAAACCAAGTTGACATCACAGATCTTGTGCAAAACTCCTAAAACTTTAGTATAAAAATCCACATTTCCCCTAAACGAGTCGTTGCTTGATCCTAAGGGACTCCATAAGTGTCCAGCATAATAGAAATTAGGATGGCACCAGCTAGAGAGGTTGCAAACCTTGTCAGGCTCCAGTGACCTCAAGTAATCCAGTAGATTATTCTGTTCCTCCCCTACCATGCCCTCCATCTCCATTGCTGTCAGAGCTTGCTTGCAATCAGCCAGATCCTGCATGGCATGACTCACCTTGTTACCTTGAATTTGTCTGAATACAGCTGACATCAAAGCCATTTTGGGGGCTTTGCTTCAGGGTTTTTGACAAAAAATCTCAATGACGTAATGATGCAATTCAGTTCAAGTGAGAGAGGAATAGTCACTCACAAGAACCATCTCATGAGTAAAGAACCACTGACCTTTTGTGTCAACAACAGCTTTTCTTGCAACTGCTGGATGTAATTTGCAACCTCTGATGAGACAGGACCCAGGCACTCCACTGACTTTAACTCCTTAGTATCAACAGTATCCTCCAGGAACTCAGAAGTTGCTGCAGACTGGAACTCTATTGGTTCTACTGTAACTAGTGATTCCATGCTTGTAGCTCTTCCTCGCAAAGTGTCTTCCTTGTCCACACCAATGGTGGGCACAGGCAGCCCATCAACCATAACTCCCTCTTCATCACTTAGATCAAGACTCCGCTGCAAGCTAAGCCGGTATTCTGCATTCCTTAACGTGTACCTGGAAACCGTAAGATCGAATATGTCACTGCCATCCAATGATCATTCTCACTAGCCATTTGGACAAAGGAAAGTAATGCATTCTAAATTGTGTTGCACTTTAGGAGGTGACTGAACTTTCAGTTTAAGAAGGGAATATAAACCACACTTCACAACCCCATATAAGATTTGTCAATGAGCAGACTGTGCCACTCAGTCATCAAAGAGATTAACAGCCACATCACAGCAGTTGCAGACAAAGGAGAAATTGAGAGGTGGAATACAAGTACAAAAAGTAACAAGACTACGCATAGACCTAGGAAAATATCTATGACACAAAGGAAGTTTCAATTGAAGTACACATCAAGACTGGCAGGAAATTGCTCGAAGCCTGCCCATATGTGCTTACCCGGTCATCATTGAAGACACTAGCAACTTTGCCAGAGGCTTGCGAAAAGCTTCAATTGTGACTTGAAACTGATCAGAGGGCATGAGGCCGAGAATTCCTGTTATGGTTCTCTTCATGGCATCCATGCTATCTGCTGAAGCATCTTGGCTAATGTGGCTCACATCCAGTGGTTCGATATCTTGCATCAGACTTAAAAGAATTGATGTCTCCTGCATGCAAGAAAACAAATCAGCAGTAAAAAGATGATGTTCTAAAGCTGGACATATCTGTGAAGGTCTCGGCCATCAACAGGAGGAGAAAAGCTCTTGGGAAGAAGAAGAAGAAGAAGAAGTTTAGAATAGGACGCTCCATACCTCAGTAGAAACTCCATCTTTCGCTGCGACATGCTCACGACCAGTGCTTTCGCTATCTGCTGCACCATCCCAGAACGCTCCAGAAAAACCTCCTAAAAGTGCAACAGGTCCACCGCATGGTCTATCTTTCCGCGACGAGACCTTGGGATGAAAATTATGCAAAGCAGACCGTCCAAACTCTTCATGAGACAAGTCGAACCCCAGCCTGTCCAACTGCGATTTCCTTAACCTACTTTGCCGAAACTGCTTCTGTAACCTTCCTCCTGCCCCACTGCTGCTGCTGCTGCTACATGTCACAGCCGCGGTTCCTTGCGGGGCTCTCCCGAATTCTCCATCCTGAAAACACGCCGCGCATCCTCCTATCCCTACAGCTCTTGCGGACGTGCTGTACGCCATGGCTCCTTTTTCTCTTCTCACTAGCCTACTACTCCTTCGTTACAAGAAACAAAAAAACAAGAACCTCTTCGCACAGTTTATCAGTTACAAGCAGAGCAGTCTCCGGCGGCTCCCTCCGCAGCCTGTTGCTGACTCCAGAGTCTGATTCTGACGCCCTCGTTGCGCCATCTCCGTCTCGATCTCCATCCCCGAGACCCTGCACAAAGCTCGAGAGAGAATGAAACGCTGCTGCTGCTCTGCTGCACCAAAAGCACACTGGTGCGTAACCAACCCTGCCGAACGTAAAGATCCGCTGGGTTTGGCGGGAATATTACGTAGGGTAGAATACAGGTCAGGTAAAATAGACATAATTTCCAACTGCCCCGGCCACGGTCCGGTCAGAGGAAAATTCCAGACATTAGCTTGTGTTTCCGAGCCTCCGAGGATCCAGCTTTCTTTGTCTCACCTAACCATCATTTCGAACTCGTGATGTATTTTGGTGGGTTATATATGTCCTCGTATCGTTTACATCTGGCCAAAGTGAACCAATAGGTAGCCACCAATTGCACCTTCCATTCCAAAGCATGTTACCCTACTTTTACCTTCTCATCAGATTTTATGGAAATTCATTTAAAAAACTGGGTGAAAGAGAATTTCTCAGAAATTTCATGGGAGTTGTATAAAAATCTGTAACCCATAGAGGCTAGATGAATATTTTAAAAGTCTCAAATTGGAGCAATGAAAATATGAAAGCTTTTACTGGTCCACATCACCCAATGCTCACATTTCATAGGAGGATAAAAAAATCTTTGTAGTAGTGGGAAACAAAATCTAGTCTAAATTTAAAGATTATAGCTATATAGTCTTGAATGGTAATCTCAAGATATATTATCAAAGAATTTTTTTATTTTTTTAAAAAATAGAAAATATATAGATTTTTAAAAAAAAACTTGAGAACCACATGAGCCCGAACCTTAAAAATTATAATTTTAAGTTCCGAAATGACAATTGTAGCCTATAATTATTTGATTTTGCCAGTTTGCCCACGAAAACTAACCATACTATATAAACTGACCATCCCATAGGGTATGAGAGGTGTAAATGGACCTGAGCTGAGTAGACATGTTATGACTGAGTTTGTGAATTAACCCCAGCTGAGTAGACGTCTGGCTTCACCTTGGTAACCTATTCTGGAAAGTATAGGCCTTCTAGCTAGGTACCTAAAACCATAGGTGTCTAGATCTCCATTAGATAGATTCATGTGGATGGGTAGTGCATTAATTAATTACTTAAAAAGAAAAAGAAGAAAACAAATTAATTAATTTTTTTAAAATTAAAAATTAAAAATATATATAAGCCTTGGGTGCATCCACACTGGTAGGCTAAAACCCCAAATCTTGTTTCTTCTGAATATTAAATTTCCAGTTTTAAGACTAAATCAGGGTCTCTCAGTCCCAATTTCACATTTCTCAGGTTTACATGTAGAACTTGAAAGGGAAAATTTTGGGGAAAAAAAAAGGGCCTTTATGTTTGTTAAAACCCTTGGTCATGGGCTTTACCACAAATTGAGCCCACCTTCAGCTTCACCTCACCTCTTGTGAGTCCTTATTCCATTAAAGACCTTAAGCCTTGGGGCTTTTCCTTACAACCAAACCCC
>Ga0209208_10012213_pt1 | contig 10905 bp, 7 predicted proteins | sample S1TSphfallax_3_FD_187694 | JGI IMG/M metagenome (GOLD analysis project Ga0209208, IMG submission 187694) | Host-associated microbial communities from peat moss isolated from Minnesota, USA - S1T2_Fd - Sphagnum fallax MG (SPAdes) (version 2) | ecosystem: Host-associated > Plants > Peat moss >... | reverse complement strand
AGCTTTTATAATCTCCATAGAAATGTTTTTGAATTCATTTGTCACATGATTTGCATGTTTGAATGCATGGAACATGAAAAGTTCCCTTGCTTGTTCTCTATCCAAGAATGCCATGTCTACTTTTGCAGACTCCCTTACATGATTTTTCAATATCTGCCAATTTCGACAATTCACAAGTACTTTGCTCTTACAATCTACATTAATGGCATGCTTGTCAATAAGAAGTTGCAAGGCTCCAAGGTTCTTCGTCATATCAACATCATCCACAACCACTAAAACTTTCTTTGATATCATGCATTGTTTGATTTCACCAAAATATTTATCAACATTTTCATCCTTGCATAACTTTCTATCACACAAATCTTGTAAAAGTTTTTTTTTGACATCGTTGATGTCTTTAGATTTCACATCTTCCAAGAAGCTAGATTTTTCATATTGGTTGTGGAATAAATGGTAGACTTTTTTACTCAATGTGGTTTTCCCAATCCCACCCATTCCAACCAATGCAACAATAGATTCCTTTTGTAACAATCTATTTATGGCATTGGCTTTATTTTCCAACGCCACTTCATAACATGGCAAAGGTGGCATAATTGGAGTATTTTTTTCCTGTCAAAGTTCACCAAAAAAATAAAATTGATTTCAAATAATGGATAATACCCTAAAAATTATGGCATGCAATTTAAGTGAAATGATGTAATGTTTTCAATCAAATTAGATGAACATACATAATTCCAAAAATTAAAACCAATGTTATTTACCTTCATACAAATTTTCAAGCATTCCAATAGTTTGGAATAGCTTAAATGGTCCTTTGATGGTGGTTTACAAATTGTCAAGTGATTAGCATCTTCGACTTTGTAATTGTTATTGTTCGATAATCGAATAGCTGAAGCCATTGGCACTAAAATTCCCTATACATGTGCAAAAGTCATTTTAATTCAAACTCCTTGATGTGATTATATTTATTTTAATATACGAGTTGTCAAATGTAATGTAGTAACCAAATGATGATTGGAACAATAAATTGAATTCTATGTTCAAACTATATAAATCAAATAAATTTGTAACATAACTTCATTTAACCATGTTACAAATGAATTTAAAGTAAAACTGCAATGGTGTTGCTTTCAATTGACATTATATTTTCAATGAATTTGCAAATTCTACTATGAATACATGTTGCAATGGATTTGTGAACAAAGAAGGGAAACTTAAGACTTTTCACAACCAACAGTAGTAGTTTCAAAAGTTAAATGAACACAAGTTTCTATAACATACAAAATGTTCAACTATGGAACCTAGTTGGATAGTTAATATGTTTAAATGAAAATCTTACCCATTTATTGTCAATAGGTAATCCTTCAGCAAATGCATAAATGTTGACGTCTTCGCAAATAGATTTGTTAAAGTCTATTGAAAGTTGCTCCATTTTTCGATCGAAAGATTTCATATTTTTCAAAAGACTTAATTGGGTTGTATCCTTGGCGATTTGTTGACATTGCCACTTGAAATACTTTGATAGATCTTGGGTACCACCGGCGTGTGGTACACTATAAAACACCACACCTTTAAGATTTTTCAAAAATTTCTCACAACAATTTTGTGTTTTAACATCCAAATTATTCATTTTCTTTTGATACACATTTTTGTGCATTTCAACCACTAAGCTTTTAAGGACAAGACCTCCAAAACTATAAGCAACCATTGCCACTGGTCTATCCCAAAGTGTTTCATACCTACAAAATATTTCAAAATACACCAAAAATGCATCAACAACATTTTAAATTGTAAATGTATAAATATTCACAACATCATATATTGTATATGGTGCAATTTGTCAATTAACACAGCAACCTAAACCATAAGTCCATAACACATTTGTTCATAAGTTTTTTTTCATTTTTCATTTTCCTTTAAAAGTTTACCTATGAATTGTTCCAATCGCATGTGGGTAAATAAGTTATTATGCACAAGCATGTAGGCATTTAATTTCAAATGTTAATGTATAAATAAGGTTTCATGTGTTACATTGACAATTTAACTCAAATAATAGAATGTAGGAAATTGGAAGTAAAATATATTTGTTTTGAAATTAAATATAGGTACAAAGTGGACTCAAATTCAATGAATTATATAAGTAATTGAATTTAGTTCAAGTGCTGAATATGAAACTTCAAAAAACTTCTATCATAAATTGTCACTACAACCAAATTGGATTCCCATGACTTGATAATGTGAACATAAACTTTGTTAATAATTCATCTCAACATGATAATTAACACCAAAACACCATTTCATGTTTTCTTCAATGGATTTGAAAGTTCCAAAGTCTTCAAGACTTAATGTGCACCATAATAATCTTTCACATGAACAAGTTATAAGTTATTCAAAGATGTTAAAATACAATCAATTATCTTTAATTGAAACACATAATGAAAAATGAAATGCCCATAAATAAGGAAATTGTCACACCTTAAATTTGTGACCAAGCTTTGAATGAGGTTTTGGCCAATTTCAGTCACGTCATTGTGGACACTTGCCACAACATTAGAATCATATGATAATGACAAAATTTTAACATTGTCATTCAAGTCCTTTGGGATCCACATTTGTGGCCAGCATATGCATTCTTCTTTACCATTGATTAGACATGTTGTCCATGTTTGCTTCCAATCATCATCAATCCCATAAGCAATCCCATGGAAAAAAATTATGGTCAAATCTGGGTTTTCTGAAATGCAATTAGGATTCAAATCATGCACTGGGTATCTCTGCAAAAGAAAAGAAAAGAAATGTCAAAAAAAATCATCAAATAAGTTTTGAAAATAATTTGATTACACATAAAAAAATTTAAATGTAAGATTCCTAAAGTATCCATTCACAATAGTTGACAAAATACATATAGTTAATTGAAATGTAAAATATAACAAGACAATAATCTATGAATCAAACAATACCATATTCAACTTGCAAAATCATTTAAATTTAAATTTTGATTCCATTCCCATATTTGTAGTTTTTTTAGGTTAATTAATTTTATTTCAAAAAGTCAAGCAAGTCACAAAAAAAGATCATTTACATGCAAAGTAAGTTTCAAAATATAATTCAATAATTGACTATCATCACATAATGGTATGATGGAATATTAGCCAACAAATTTAAGGATTGATGTTAAAAATTGAAATCTTCAAATTTTGGGTTCTTTAATTAAAACCACCTAATTCGTTTAATTGGTTTTCATTTCACTACTTTTGCCACAAATTTTGGCCACCAAGGGTTGCAATTCTTAAGGACTAGGACACAATCACAAGAATAATGTCCAAGAGAATTCATTTAATAATTATGTTGTTGGATTTAAACCACTTTGGACTTACTCACAATCTACATTGAAGTTGCAATCCTTACACATTCTATATATGAACATAGCTAATGCCAATTGACAAATTTTCCTTTCACCAATTTTACTTGTTATAACAAAATGAATCCCAAATGTAAGAGTTTCGTTTTGACATCACTTCGTTTCATATTGATTGATTTAAATGATGCAACAAAAAAAAAGCAAAATTATTGGTATTCAACAAGGAAGCTCATAAACTTATATCAAATCTCAACATGTAGCTTCAGAAAACCCAAGAAAAAGAGTTGTGAAAAACAAGTTCAATCATAAAATCTAGAGGACACACCACATGGGTGTCTTGTCTAGAGCTCGAAGGAGCATTTTCACCCTGGACTAGAGGTGTGTTGATCACACCATGGATCTGCATAACATCTCCTTTTCTTTTTTTTGGTGGCCCTTGTGAAACATCAACATCTTTTCTCTTCCTGTGAAAGAATGAATCTTCCATACCTCCCACCACTCAAATTCCCTTCATTAACTCTTCTCGTATATGTTTTCTCTTCCCTTTCTGCTCTCCTAAAACCTGCTAGAAGTCCTTTACCCTCTCAAAAGCATACATGATCAAAAGCATCCTATATCTCTCTGGACATATTGATGCCTTTCCTCTTCACGATCTCCCTAAAATTTTCAGGCCCTTCTGTTACTCCTTTCCTCCCCTTTCTTCATAAACTCTTCTTCTCACATATCTTTCTTATTTGTTTTCTTCTTCCCTAGAACATCCTTGAGGGATTGTGCCACCACTGACGGCAGGTATACATTTACAAATTCCATGCGCATTCAATCATTCATTCATCTCTATCTTGGACACAAGTAGTCGATTTCCATCTCATAGTTGAGGATAGAGTTGGCAAATCTAGGGTTTGATTGGTAAACATGTTTGATTGGTTCCATCATTGCCACGATCCTTGTTTTACATCCACACGTTTCCTGTTTGCTGATTTCACCCAATGTCCGTATTTAGCCCATCTTGTTGCACAAGTCATCGTTACTTCGTGACATGGGTGACCATGATTACAGTAGCTTGAGCCTTTGAGGGAGAAGGAAGCTACATGGATGGTCATAGCAAATAAATCCAGAGTGGAAAAAAGTATATTGTAGAGAGGTAGATATGTTATACATAGGTGGGTGGCCATGGTAAACCCAGCACCTACACTGGTACCATGTGTAAGGTACCTAATGGCCTTTTGTTGCAATGATGAGGAAAACAAGGACGAGGAAAATTGAGTTGTTGTACAAAAATGTTGGATCCAACGACTGAGACAAAGCGTGGAAATTTTGGAAGTATACCACCCACAGATACTATCCTTGGTCCCACTCCCTTGCACTACATGGGTGGGTTGGGCATGGGACCATGGGTTTGAAATGTGTGCATCTACCTCGTATATTATGAGGGTAGATGCTATCAGCTTCAGAAGCCTATTCCTAATTATTTCAACTTTGGTTGTAGGCGAATTTGAATTAGTCAAATAACCGCCGGTTTTATTCAAAACCTGGCAGTTGTTTAAAGGTTTTGATATATCCCGCACCGGCGGTTCTCCGTATCTGAAACGTTTGAAAAACCAGGCAGTTTGCCCCGGACAGTGATATCGGTAGACACGAGTGACACGCGGGGAAGGGACGATGAAATAATGAGCGCTTGCTGGGCCTCACATCTTTACAAAAGAGAAATTTGTGGATGTGTTGAAAAAGCAGGCGTTGGTGGCCACAGCACGCAAGGCTTTCACCTGTACCAAGTTACTGGGAATCAACTGCCACCCAACCCATTACCGACGGAGTCTATATTAAAAATTAGTGAGTCAGTGACCGGGTCAAATGTTAGTGACCAGTGTTTGAGGAGGCGAGAGGCTAAATACCCCCCATCTAGCACTGGCCGGCGCCCTTTTTGGTCGTGACAGTGCAGCCCTGCGGAGAACAGTGTGGTTCGGCCGCAGAGTTTGACTTTTTGACTGTGAAAGTTAATCAAATCAAAAGGAAAGCATCCTTCTTTCAGCGCCCGAATCTATCCCAGTGGTCCAAAGCTTATTCTATATCTGTAAATTTCAGAATTCGGTTTCGCTGGGCTGCTGCAAAAAATAAAAAAGATAGTGAAATAAAAGAACATTCACCTAAGTTGTTTTGCGAACTGAAAAAATCGAGTAGAACCATGCTGTCTGCTTCTATGCAGAACAATGCATGGCCTAAAGACATGTGTAAGAAGACAAGAAAACAAGTGCTGGACAGAGCTAGTGAGGCCACATCACTCCTGCCAATTTGGGATCTTGAGACCTGATTTGTTCTTCTTTTTCTCTCTTTCGCTAGCCCTCTTGCTGTTTGAGAGTCTCTTTCTCTCTTCCACCCAGTCTGTTACTTACTAGTGCGTAGCCTCTGTCTCTGTCTCTCTCTCTGGACTTGAAATCTCTTTTGTGCTCCAAGTGCCAAAAGTTTACTGTTCATAAAAACAATTTCCAGTGGGAACTAATTCGAGGGTTAATCCTTTTGGGAAATAAATTTAATCTGGGGTTAAATGTTTTTGAGAAATAAGATTACTTTGAGGGTTAATACTTTTAAATCCCTTAAGTTACTATGCTCTATGATGAATCTAAACACAATATCCTGACCTTGGTAGGCAAGGCCAATAAAATAATGGAATATCATTTGCTGAGCTGTTTAGTCATGTTGACTCTACCCGTTCACCAACACTACCATCCCAACTTTGTCATCTGGAATGCCTGAATTCTGAAACACTTACAAGCTTGGCTTATGATTTAATCCTTCGTTCTCCAAAATTGTATTGGGATCTCAAGCACTGCCCACTTTTGAATTTTTTCCCTGGGCTGCCTAATTGAGAAAAGGGATCGACTTCTTTTTCTTTTTGGTTGCTCTTTTGAAGCCCCAAGGGAGACCTTTCAAATTAGCCTCCAATTTTTTGTTCAAAGACATATGGGGAGCAATTTGGAAAGTTTGTAAACTCAAATTTTATGTTTCAGTGAAGTCCAATCTTTACAAGTGATGTGAGATTTAGGCCCATTTGGTGAGATGAAAGCTGAATCATCATCCATTCTCATCATGTGAATGGATGATGGGTGAAATTGACTAACAAAGTGTAATGTTTGTTGATCAATAAAACATGACCCCAAGTAATCTATGATCATGAATGAAATTAATTTTGATGGATGAATCTAACCCCATTGATTGGAATGAATTGTGTCTAAGTGCAAGAACACTAATTTTGATGAATGAGAAATAACCCAACTAGGCGGTGAATGAAACAATTGGACGAATGATGTTTCAAGATGAATTTAGTTTCATCCATAAAAAATCATCCGAATTTTTATTTTGACCATGAATTTCATTGGAAGAATATATAAACTTTCATGCATAAACTTGTGTGGATGAATTCCAATGTAAGACTTTAAATGATGTTCCATGCATGAAATTAAATCACTACAATAAATCTTGCATTATTTAATCATTCAATTTGGGATTATATGCAACTATTTGTCATTTGTAATTATGTTTTAAGAAATTTACAACTAGTAACCATCTTTTGAATTTTCTTATTATTTTTGTGACTACGGTGAAATTACTAAATTGTACATCTTTCCATATTAACAAATTGGGGTTTTAATTCAAAAATGGCCCTTATGTTCATTTAATTGTAAATTTAGTTATAATTTGGTTACTTTTTGCAATGTGCCTATACATTTTATGTAGTGTTTTGGACTACACTAAAAGTATACTTAACATGTAGTACATTAAGCATAGATTAAAACTTATTTAACATATTTAAAGATATTTAATGTATATTCAACACATATTACTTCATATTATGAACATGTTCATTTTAATGGATACTTAAATTATAATGACAAGGTCATATTAAAATGACATAATCCTAATGTCAAGAAAATATTCATTATTCATAAAAGAGTATATCAATAGATTGATTAGATAATGTAAACTATGGACTAATAATTAATTAAGTTGAATTTTTAATTATTTTTATGAATTAATATCTTATATTTATAATTAGCTATTGATTAATCAATTAATAATCATTGATCACTTCAAACTAATAATTAATTGATTAGAATGAATACTATGAAATATTAATTAATTAGTCAAAATTAATTATTATTTGTTTAATAATTTAGTAAGTTCACCAAATATAAATTTTATTTAATAGTTTGATACCAAAAAATCAATAAATAATTTTTAAAATGTTAATCAATAATTTAATCTGATTATTTAAATAATTAATACTCAATATATGCTGATTTATTTGATAAATTTTTCATTGCAACCTATTAATCGAACTATATACTATAAATAGCTAGTACATAAGTTAATTATTAATGAATTAGAATTAATTTATCTTATAAAAATTAATTAAAATTTCACAAATTCAATTATCTAGGTGTTATTAATGATTATTTAAATTGATTTCCTGTTTAATTCATAAGTTCAGAATTAATAATTAATTTTTATTGATTATTTTATAATTTACTAAAAGTTGATTAATACTTAAATTAGTAATTTAATTAGCATCCAATTTATAATTCATATACTAAACAAAGTGATGGTAAATACATAATACAAATTATTTCATTAATAGTAATTTAGCTTATAAAAATATTAATTGAAATTTCATTAATTTAATTATCTAGTCATTATTAATGATTCATTCAAAAAAAATCTTATTTAGTTCATAAATACATAAAAAGTTTAAATCATTTTATAATTTATTGAAAGTTAATTAATACTTTAATTACTAATTTATTTAATATTATACTAATTATCTTATAATTGGTCATTACTAATCAAGAGTTATGGTAAATAGATAACATTGATGAATTAATTAATAGTTATGTAGCTTATTAAAATATTAATTAAAATTCAATAATTTAGCTGTTATTAATTATTAATTAAATATATTCCCCTCTTAGTTCATAAGTTCATAATTTATAATTAATATTTCTTAATAAATTTAGAATTTATTAAAAGTTAACTAATAGTTCACTTAATTATTTAATCAACATTCAATGAAGTTTCTGATAATTCAGATTTTAATAATCCAGAGTTATGGCTAATAAATATGAAACTAACCAATAGTTAGTGAGCTATTAAATATTGATTAATAAAATATTCACGAGCTAAATTATTTACTTAATATTATTGAATTTTGAACTAATTATATTTTAAAATGATCTATCAACTAAATAAATAGAAATTTAATTTAACATTGAATATTGAATATTATTGATTATATTAAATAGTCAATCAATTATTTACTTATTTATATAATTGATAACTAAAATTTTAAAAGGTAAGTGCTAAAAAACACTTAAGTTATTGATAACAAATAAGTGATTAAATTTAGTCATAAACCAGTTAATTAATTTCATAAACTAATTACATATTGTTGATGAATTATGATTTTGAATTAATTAGTAGAATGTAAAAAAAATTGAATGTTACTTTTAAAATTAAGTAATTGAAGAATGGTAAGTAATTATAAGTAGGTTTGTAAATGGGTAAATAGGTATGTAATTAGGTAATACCTAATTAATTAATTAGTTGGTTCAATAGTTAGTTAATTAGTTTCCTATTTACCTATTTAGTATATAGTTATGTAGTTTTACAAAATTAAAAAACATAAAACATATAAGAGAATATTTATAGTTGCAATTCAATTTACAATTAAAATGCAACTAGAAAATTTAACCCATACGTTTTGTCCTCCAATCTCACCTTGAACATTATATAATAAAGATGAATTTAAAAAATATTTTCACATTAAAAATCATGTGCCATGGGGGATGAGCTAAAAAGTTTAACCCAAAGGCCATGTCATTTTTTATCTCCATTTTTCTTGCAACCAAATCCATAGAAATAATACACAAGTGAAAGGTGCATTAAATATTATCAATTTAGTGGGATTGGACTTGCATATGTTACACACATCTTAGTTATAATAACTACTATTTGACCTACTACTGGGCAACAAATTTGTGAGCTTCATCTTGTTACTATAAATGATGTTGTGTGCATGTGGCAACAAATTGATGAACTTACTCATGCTGTTGGTAAATAAAAAGCTACAAATGGTTGTAGAATTCAATAGCATATACTAGATTTTTGAGCTTCCCCATTATGGTCTAGATTAAATAAGATATGTTTTCACATATGCATGTGATGTTTATCATATCTTATTGCACAATGTTCCATCTTATTTTGACAAACAAGCATATTGCTAGTGATTTTACCATCTAAGCAAGCACTGTCATGAAGCCCATGAACTCCACATGCTTCCCACATATTGCAATCATAAATTGAAGGTTTAATATTACATACATAAGATTTGAAGGTAGTTGGAATTTTGTATTGGATTATGAGTGGGCCAATAAAGTTATCCATGAACTCACCCTATCTTTGGGTTTTAGTTTTTTACACTTCAAATCCTTGTTGCATCCCCAATTGGAAGGAAATTAGAAAGTGAGTAAAATTGGATGCCATTTCATGAAATTGGGCATCATTTCACAAGATTTGAAGGATTTGATTTTTATAACATTTGATTTTATGCAAAATACAAGTTGCACGAAATGCAACAAGTAAGGCAAATCTAAATGAAAGATTATCTTCAATTTTATTTTTTCCATCCTCACTTTGGATTCAATTCACAATTTTCATTGGCCCAATTGATTTCAAGTGCTTTTGCAATAACTTTAATGTGATATAAATTTTCTTCGGTTCATTGATAGGCTTTATATATAGTCTCAAAACATGTTTATCTTTTTCACATGGAAACAATAGCTAACTACAAGAAGGATGTCATTATTAGTTTGAGAACATGTTTTGTGGCATAGCGTTCCTTATAGAGAAAAATGAGGTAAAATGTGAACTCAACAATGAATCCAACCGTATTATGAATATGGGAAATTGTTAACAATAAAGTTACATTGTTTCAAATTACATGGACAACAAGTTGAGAACTTTGAAAAATTAACATGGTAGTATCATTATCACACACTCCACACAACAATGTTTTCAAGTCGTTAAAAAATCATTCCAACAATGTATTCTCAACATGTAATCACAAAATGCTAGTCTCTCCATTGGATTGATGTGGACAAATCAAATGTCCATGAAGAAAGAAACTATAGTTGTCCATGGCAACAACACCTTGGTGAAAACCATTTAGGCAAACTAGCATGCAATTGGATTACACTCATTCACACAAATTAGACTCTAAAGGCTTTCACTCATTGATTCTTCATTAATGAATTTGTCTACATGACACTAGAAGAAAAACATGTATTTTCGACTAGTCTTTGCGACTAAATTTTAGTCGCAAGAGACATTTTGCAACTAAAATCCCTTTAGTCGTCTAAGACAAATCGCATGTGATAAATTAGTTGCAAATGACAAAGGGTATTGTATGAAAAAAAAGTCAACAAATACATTTCATCCTTTGACTTCATTGTATACGTATTGTCACATGCGACTAAGATGCAACTATTTTGGTC
>Ga0209208_10012212_pt1 | contig 10907 bp, 5 predicted proteins | sample S1TSphfallax_3_FD_187694 | JGI IMG/M metagenome (GOLD analysis project Ga0209208, IMG submission 187694) | Host-associated microbial communities from peat moss isolated from Minnesota, USA - S1T2_Fd - Sphagnum fallax MG (SPAdes) (version 2) | ecosystem: Host-associated > Plants > Peat moss >... | reverse complement strand
TTTTCCTCTTCGTCCTTTTTTTGTGAAGAATTGTTAATTATTCATTAGAATTGATAATTAACAATGATTTGGTGGTTTTTAAAAATGTTAAGGGTTATAATGGTTAAAGCAAAGAGACTAAAGAAAGTTGGTGGTGATTTGGAAATTTAGAAATAAAATGTTATTTCATCAGAGATAACAATTGGGGAGCAAAATGTTGTCCCATCAAAACCAGGAGTTGATGAATCAAGCAATCCATGTGGCTTAGACTTGGCAATGGTGGTTATTTGCAATTCAAATGATGAGATCCCTTCCAATACAAATTAGGAATTTTAATTGAAAAATGGTGGTTAGATTGTTTTAAAATTTACATACATTGATCAAATGCCAAAAAACAATTGTACAAAAAAATTTAAATTTAATTATACTTGCACCTTCCATCATTTCATGGAAGGTGTGGGATTTTTTTTTCAAATTTTTTTTATTGTAATACTTGAGAAAGGTTAGAGTTTTTTGTAATTGCATCTGATTATGTGATCTTATGTTTTGCAATACTTACATTTTGTTGTGTGATTTTTTTATGTTCAAGGTTTTAAAATTAAGGTTTTTTTATTACAAAGTAAAGATTTATTTGTTTTTATAGTTTTTGTTTTAGGTTTGGAGTTTGAATTAACCAAGCCTCTTAGACATCGGCATGCCCTTGTCCATTTAATATGGTTTGGAAAGACAAAAAATGGATGAAGGTTGGGTTGAAATGCAAGTGTAAAGTTAGCATTTGTATTGTTGCATATTTTGCCAAATGGTTGTTAACCAAACATTTGAAAGAGGTGCATGGCTTCGTGGCAAAAAAGGCCAAACCTAAGAAGCTTTCAAATTTTTAAAGAGGTTTTTGACATCAAAACCATGTTAAAATGAACATTTGCATTTTGAGAAATGCCATGGCCATGCAGAGGCGAAGTGAGCAAAAGGTTGTTAATTGCATTCGTGCTAAAACTGAATGCAAGTGGGATAAAATGGTAATTGTTGTAGAATAATGTGCACCATTACCAAAACCAACTTTGGTCAAATTAATTTCAAAGTAATTAGTGGAAGTGTTGAATCTTAATGTTTAAGGCATGGGAAACATGCTTCGAAATGCAACATCATTAATGGAGAAGGACAAAAGTTTACAAGAGATGACTCAATTGTCACAACCCCACTTTGAGGCAAGTGTGAAGATGAGACTCACATTCCCAAAAAGTGGGAACTTGGAGTCCTTCGCGACTCCCGCGATTTCAGAGCTCGATTGAAGAAATCAAAACACCTCGCCTTGAGGTGTTCTTTATACTGTTGGAAAGGCCTTGAAGTGTAGATGCCGAAAATGGCCTCGCATGAGCCATTCGGACATTTGCAGCACAAGTTATGGTCGAAAGAAGGGCTGGGAGTCAAATTGCCAATTTGATTCCCGACCACAAAAAGTCGGGAATCGATCCGACCCCAGTGTGTGTAGATAGAGTGCGACACACCATTGGAAAGCTCTTGAGGAGAGCTATAAGTTTGCTTCAGACCTCATCCCAATTCGAGGTCTGAGCCGGGAGTAATAAGCTCTCAAAGTCCCGGGAGTCTAAACTGGGATAGTTTCGGGACTCCTCCTTGGGAGTCCCGGGAATAAAAGCCATTTGGATGCGGGTGCGGTGGAGCAACGCAGAGAATACTATATGGGGGAAGGTGGTGGCTTCCCCCGGGTCTGGGCTGTGGTGAGTCAAGTGAGTCTGTGTTGCCTTTAGCTTGTCCCAACACCAAGAGTGTTTTCAAAGGTGAACTAACCAACTTGTGGTTGGTTTTGTTGTAGGTTGCGAGTGAGTGAATAAGCTTGTTTTTCTTCCTAGTCCTATCTCGGAGCCTTAGCACGCCCCTCTACCCCTTTTAATGCTGAGTGATGGGAGCGTGCCTTCAAGTCCCTAAACTTCCGCAATCCTAAAGTTGAAGCCACCTTCGGCCTAGCTTGGGACTTGGGGTTGCGTCACAATCCATTAGTTTTACATATGCATGATGATTGAAGATGGCATGGGATGTCAAAAATTGGGATCAAAAGTCCATTAAAGTGAGTCGGACACAAACATTGACAATTGTATTGAATTTCCATGAATTTAAAATAATTCATGGAGGGTTTTAAAAAAAGAAGTCAATGTTTGTTATTTTTTTATAAATTTGTTTCATCCAAGGTGTGTTAGGGTTTAATTTGGTGGCTTTTGGATGTTTATAAAGTTTAGAGCAAAACAAAGGAAAAGTTTGTTGCAAATGTAATTCATGTTGAAATGTAGTGTTGCCATTTGTACATTGTTTGTCATGCAGTAAAGGTTATAAATGCGACAACTATTTATCAAATTAAACATGACATTGTAGATAGTCATATGATTTTAAGTTTCCATTTAATATAGTTAGCAAATTCATTTTTTGGATTACTCACTTTTTGAACTTTGGTCCTTTGATATGTTATAAAAAAACTTTTTTTTAATTGGGTTCTTTAGCATTTTTTGATCCACCCATTTTTGTACATCTTTTATCAATATAAAATTTTCTTTTAGTCACATTTGTTTGACATGTATATGGTTAATCATATATGTTTTCTTTTTTATCATATTTAGACAATCATTTATTTCTTAATATTAATTAATTGATTATTTGGTTGAACCTTAATTATTCAGATAATTAAATTTAGATTTAAAAATCAAAATGATAATTTGATATTTAATTTATTATCTTAATTATATATATTTTATGTTGATAAGTTATTCAAATCATTATTTTTGATAATTATTCATGATAATTAATTGTCATAAAAATAATTTAAGTATATAAAGAGACATATTTTGGGTACCCAAACCACTTATTGGTTATTTTGAAGTGATTTTACATGTGGGTATTGCATTTAAGGTTGATCTTTCATTTAAAGTTGACTAAATCACCTATGGATTATTTGATTATTCTGAAATGAACTTACATGTAGGTATTGCATATAGGCCTTAATTTTCATTCAAAGGTCACCCAAACTACATATTGGTTATTTCAAAATGACCCTACATGTGGATATTGCATTTAAGGTTGGGTTTGTAACCTAGGTTATTTAAATCACCTATGGGTTATATTGAAATGAATTTGAATATGAGTATTACATTTAGGGATAGATATTCACATAATTTTACAAAACCTACACATGTATTTATTTTCACCAACTACAAATTTGGCTTTAATTTTTTGAATAATTAAATAAAATTTGTAACAAAACACAAAATAAGGTATGTCTTTTCCCATTTGGCACTATCTCCAAGCTGAGTTCTTTCACTTTAAAAAATAAGAAATATAATGACATTACATTGTTTTACATATGCTTAAGCCTTAAAACTTCCGCCCAAAATGCATCATAGATTTATTTTAATTATTATAGAATTGTAAAAAAAATGTTAATTAATTTATATGTCCCAAACTTTAAACCTAAACCATAATTCTAACATTAACTAGTAAATTTTACATTAAACCTTAACCCCTTATACAATCAATGTGACTAATTTTTCATTATGTTCATTTTTATATATGTTAAATCATACTATAAGGTGAATAAATAATTTTGAAAACATGAATTTCATGATGTATTGGTGGGGAATCAAATATTTAAAAAATATTTTTATGTTTCATGGTTAATGAATTATTAGAATATGACACAAGTATTGCATTTAAACAAAAATGGGTTAGAAAATATTGAACTTTAACAACTATTGAACATATGGAAACAAAGGAGATTCATAATTATGCTATAGATCTAAACAAGTGATAAGATAAAAACCAATACAATGAACAAAGTTTAGAGTATAAACCTTAAGCCTTGATATGTATGAACCAAATTCTTAAACATTAAATCATAAGGCATAACGCGAAAAATCCAAATGATATTTTGCCATAAGCCCTATAACAAACCTAACTATACAAACCCTAACAAAAAAAGTCTTAATGATATATGCCCTAAACCCAAGAAACTATGCAAAGCATGCAAATTATGTAATGCAAAACAATTTTTTTTTTAAAGAACATAGGAAATAAGTTAAAAACCAAATTTTAAAACTTTTAAACTACAAATGTTTATTGACTGAAAAAAATCCTTAATCTTCACAAACAATCAAATAAATTTCATAAAAAACCAAAAAAAAAGATATGTCTGTTACCTTTGTGTGATCTCTTGAAGCTAATTTTTGTCCACTCTATTTGAAAAATATATAGAATGAAAATTTATAACTTCACATATGTCTAAACCCTAAAATTTTTCCCCCAAATTTAACTTAGTTTATGTTAATTACTATAAATTTGTGAAAAACTTGCTAATAATTTATATGTCCCAACCTTAAACTTAAACCATAATCTAATAATACATACTTACAATAATTACATGAATTTTTTTATTATAATGTCCATTCCAAAAATAAATTAGGTAAACAAAATTTATTAAAATATGAATTAATCAAATCAAAATGGCTACAATTATGACATTGTTTTCATTATAAATTGTTTGTAATACTTACATATGAAGACCTATGTTCATCATCCATGAACTAGGATGAACCTATATGACTACTTCACAATGTCAATGCTTACTTTTTTGAGATATTTAACCACAAAATGTCAGGAGTGACAATTTACAATGAAAAGCAGCCCATATCGGGCTTGTCTGACGTTCAGGAGTTGATTTGCGATCACCAATGACCATCGTCTACCAATGTCCTTTCAGAGAAAAAGAATACCCACAGGAAGAATCTCATTCTCTACTTTGAGTTTGTGCTTGGGAGCTATTTTCAAATTTAGTTCTATTCGAATGACTTTTACAATGTAGATGTGTTGTAAAGGTGTGTAGTCTGTACCTGCACATGCTGCAATCTTTCGTGCCTTTTTAAGTTGCAGAATCGACCATCACGGTCATATCTGTCGTTACTTACCTTTGCATCTCTATTTGACAACTACCTGTACAACCTACAACATACATCTAGGGCAGGGAACTGGAATCTGCCAGGTCTTGTCTCTAATCTAGTGCACTATGGAGTCCATCTTCTAGATAATGGGGTCCATCTACCACATACTATAATAACTTGGCGCCTTTGGTACAAATTATACTAGTTTTTTTAAACGCTGCAATTTTCAAGTTTTATTTTTCTGAAAAATCAATGTTTTCTTTAAAGGAGATTGGAGAATATTCTGGAATTTCTATTTCTGGAAATGGAATTCTCCAATCTAATTGATTGTTGGGAAGACATGTGCTGAAGCCGCTGCTGAGTCGATATTTTTCCTACAGAGGTGTAAATTGGGATCTATGTTGCAAAAGCTTTATGCTAACCTGGGTGCTGGTTCGATCTGGCCCTATTCTAACCTCTCGTACATCCGTGAGTTTGGTGTCTCCATCCAGCACACGGTAGAATCAGGAAAGTAATTAGCTCACTGTTACTGCTACATCATAATTCAACTGGCACTGGTTTGAAGCTTTGCTTACCGATTTTGGCCCATCAATGTCCATTTATCACATTTAAGCTGGCCCATTGACCTGTAACATTAATGCTGCACCAATGTAACCTACCAACTCTGACGCTCGGACCAACATAGGAGATTTGATACCTGACAGTGTCTATTATGTAACTTGTAATTTATTTAGTAAATAATTTTGTAGACGTTATTGTTTTGTCTCTGCATAGCTAGCTAGTTGCTATTGTGGCTATACAGCTAAGCCTAATCCTTAAAATAGCATAGTTGGGTAAGTATTTCTGGAAGGTGGAGTTGACTTGGTGATTTCTAGTTTTGAAAAGGATGACTAGGATCGCCGTTTATTATTTGCACATGTCTGCAGAGTGACTGCAGTGGTAATAAGTGTGATTGAACACATCGACAACATGTGTGTTGTTAAGCGGAGTGTATTTGGCTATGGGGTTATTGCAAAGAGAAGGCAAATTTTGGTGATTGGATTACTTGCAAAGGGAATGCATTTAACTTCACGGAATCACCAATAAGAGGTTAACATGCTTCAAATTTTGTAGAAAGCTAAATTTTAATTGAGGTTGCCCATTTTCTTCATTGCTTTAGCGGTAAGAAGTTTTATCCAAGAATTCTTCAATAGAGTTTTGTAGACGAAATATCCTGGTGCTACAAACTCTGCATGTCATTAGAATTTAGCATACACTACAAGAGTCACTTGAGTCAAGACTGGTCCACGTTGTGCAATGTGTATGCTTAATTCTAATGTGACACTTGCCAATTGTGACTTTCCAGCCACCAGAAGAATTTAAGTTATATTACAAGACGAGTCCCCAATAGATTATGGGGCATGATTAACTAGGGCTGGCCCATGGATATGTGGTGCAAGAGAATCTAAATGGCATAAGCCAACATGAAGTAGATGAAAAAAAAGGTTGGAATGGGCAACCTACATAACTCAACCAATATTTTGTAAATTGAGCAAGAAAATTTGGGCTTAAGCTAATTTTTGTGGTGTCTTTAATACATCACATCAGCTGTTAAGTCTCAGTTTACTGGCCCAAACGCCCCCACATAGGGTAGACCGGCCCATCACCAATGGGCTGCCTATGACTGAACATTTATTTATATTTTCATCATATGTGCTTCATTTTCAGTGATTTAAAATGTTATGGGAGTGCTACCTCAAGCTCTAGATTCCATTTTTTGAAGTGCAAAGGAAGAGTAGTAATGAAAAAATAACAATGAAAAAAAAAAGCTTTTCCAACTTACAAAATGCATTTTTATTTTTATTTTCCTTCTCTTTGGATCACTCCTACTTTCAAAACTCATAACTTTCTTCTTTCTTATTCATTTTAAAGGATTTAAAGTGCCATCTGAAGTTCTACAAATCATCTTTGAACTCCAATAGCAACTAAGCAATATATAAGGGATTTTTTGGGTGTTCAGGATGTAGCTTTGCCATGTTCGATGGTTTGTTTTTTAAAATTTTGACCCCTTTACTTTGGGGGGTCATAACTTTCTCATTTCTAATCCGTTTTCGACGATTGTTGATGTGTTTAGATGTGTCAAGAGAGGGTTCAAGTTTTGTTTGGACACTAGAAACAACGGAGCCCTCCCCTTGGATCCGGCCCGCCCTTAGCGCTTAACTGTTCAGTCACCAGCCAGTCTACCCTTTATCTAAAATCTGGAGACAGGTGCACCAGTGGAGCTGTTGTAATAAGAAGCCGCACTGTAGAAGGTGAAGGTTCTAATGGTGCTGGTCAGTGTTTTTCCTAGGAATTTTTGTTTGTAGCCAAAGTGGAAATCCTTCATAGGAAGATGTAGAAAAAGCTTGTATCATTGTAAGGAAGATTTAGCCAAATCTGGCTAGAAACCAGATGTCTATATTTTTGGCTACACACTCAAAACCAAATATAGAAATCTGGCAGTCTTTACTATTCTTTTTCCTCACTTTGGCGCTTCAAAACCTCCAATAGCACTTGATTTGTTGATTTTGAATTATGAATTTCTCGTTTCAAACAGAATTTTCTTCAAAAAAAAAATGTTGCTGGTTCACTTGCAGGCAACTCAGATCCCGCAACATTTCTTTTGTGCACAAGAAGTAGGGATCCAGGGGTGATCCAGGGGTGATCGTGATCCAGGGGTGACCGTATGTGAACAGTGAACCTAATCTTGTTTTATGAAGATGGCCTCAATACACTTGAATTGTAGACTTTCATCAATGGTCATCACGGAGAAAGCAATCTCAAAAATGCTCACAAAATGCAGGTTATTAGAGTTATCCGTAAAGTAAGAAAAACACAGCACCAGCACCCTGAGTTTGGTCATACACAGGGTGAGATTCAAAAAAACCTGCAAAAGAGTACATTAGCTTAGCATTCAAGGGGGGATGAAACTCAAAATACCATCAATTTTGGTGGTAAACTGAGTTTCATTCTGTCTTTCCTTTTTCCGTTGCGCCTCCACTCCCGCTACATATATTTTCACTGCTTCTAACTGTACATTTACTATAATTAGTCTCAAACCTTGTGCCTTAAACGCTCAGTATCAGCATTTCATACTGAGATTTTTTTTAATGTCTTTACTTTTCAGATACCACTGAAAGAGGGGACAGGGGGTGAAAGGAGGCCCAAAGGCAGGGTGAAGACAGGGTTACTTTACAGAAAACTTTATTGTCTCCATAGAAATTTTCTATGAACTAGTTGTGAACTGGCAAGTTTTTAAATCATGAATTTGAGGGGTACATGTTTTGGTTGTCATCTATGCATGGTAATTTGGACCAGTAATTTTCTGAAGTTTTGTTCAGCTCAAAATCCATTCCATTTGTATTGATTGGGTGCATTTCAAACAAGCATATTCAAAAGTGAATTACTAATTTTATGTGTACATTAATCAGGAGATTGTTGTTGACATGTTTAAAATTTTTAACCTGTAAATATTAATTCCCTCACCCAAGTCTTTCAATTTGTTGTCTGCTTTGCAAACCTGTTGAAATCAAAACAACAACAATAATGAACTTAATGGTAAATCTGAAGGATGTATGAGGAGAACCACAGGGCATAGGATGCAGTTCGTTTTGTCAACAGTCAAAATCCTTGGCAACAATAGGACCTTTTATATATTTCTTAGCTCTTGAGATTTTGGTAGACCACATAGCTATTAATGAAAATTTTGTTCAATTAATTTCCTTGTCATCATGTTTTAAGATCGGTTTCATTGCCCAAATTCCAAATTTTGTATCAGGTTTTCTGGGCCCACTGTTCCGCATGAAGTTTCTCTCTGTACATTGATCCAGGTATGAAAGATGAGTGGAACTGAGGAAGGGCAATGGAACCTCTGGAATCAACATATTGAAGAAAAACCCTCTAAATAAAAATCAAGTAAATAAAAATCAAGGATGGGAACCCATCCAGTAAATGTACAAGGCAAAAGAGAAAACAAAAGCAAACAATCACCAAAAATCAGGTAAAGACCCCTATCTTTTAAAATTTTCTGAACTCTTTCACATGATGTAATAATGGAACCGCCACATGCAGCCCAATAACTTTCTGTAATATTTTATATGATGCAAAAGTGAGTTTTAAGTTTCAACCCAGAGAGATGGAGCCTTTATTACGATTGTCTCGCATGTCTTTTGCAGGAAAAGCAAGGCTATCCTGAATCCAGAATGAGAGTCAAATAATGGAGTGTCATTGCTCTATGGAAAGTCAAGGGGATGATCATCAATTAAGACGTGTCATCATGATCATCAATTTGAAAGTGCATTTTGCATTCCAAGTTGCAACATATAAGATCCTCAATTAAAATGCAACATAATGATCATCAATCATAAATCACATTATGCATTCCAAGGCAAAACATATTCAAAAATTCAAAATTTTATCATTAACAACCAGTCTTTTAATTTTTTAAATTTTTTTTGTGATGTGGTATTGGTGGTGATCATCTCACAAGAGATTTCACAAAAGTGATGATGAGCCCATAGAAGATTTAGCTTCAATGGTGAAAAACATCACCATGACCTTTAGATGCATGACGATCATCGTAAGAGGAAAAATATTTGTTGACTTTTTTTGGGACCAAATAGTCATCCATTATGTTTTCTTATTTTCACAAGAAAACTCTTTGTAATTATAGCTGAGGCAGATTATACATGAGTCATGGTTAATGCATGGACATTGTAAGAGTCACAGACTTGATAATTCCATCATTCTTTCATGCCACTTGAGGTGGGAATAGTAGATTAAGGGATGGTTAAAAATTGTCTTAGATATAGGAAGGCATGTAACATATGCAAACTGTCACATATAACAAGAAAAATTCAATTACGTCTTTTGACAACAAAATACATGCCACATGGTGCTCTAATTGACAAGCTTGAGTTTTGTTCTTTCAAACCTACCTTCACTAAGGGCCACACCATGCTGAGGCATCAATAATGAATGACATGGAGGACTTTGCTTATGAAATTAAGAACCTTCATTGGTCCATTATTATTAATGCCCATATAATTGATAGTCACTTCAAATTTTTTATTTATAAAGTATATATATAAACAAGGATGGAAATCCATCCACAAAAGTATAAGTCATGTCAAAGCAAATGTAAACACACAAAAGGAAAACCATCAAAACAATACTTATGAAATGAGATATAAGCATCAAAGGTATCAAAGAGGTTTGTTGACGGCAAGCTTATTAGCATATACATAAAAAGTTAGAAAGGAATCAAAAGGAGGTTGGAGACAATCATGGGTTTTTATGGCAAGGGGAATGAAATCATTTCTTGGCATTCGCTCTATGTGAGATCATGCCTTGTCTTGAGCAATAGTTGTTGCTTCATGCATTGTTGTTGTCAAAACATGTTGTACTAAATTTGTACAAATCGGATTGGTAATGACAACACCTGCCTAAGTTCGAAAATTGTTTCTAATGATGACAATATCCATTCATTTCCATGCATGGTGGGGAAAAGGTGAAACTTTTTTGTGTACATGAACTCCATTCTCTAATGTGATAGTTGCAATGATATTTCAAAACGTATCATGGGTTCTAATGTGTTCACTCCCACATAAGCAAACATAGCAAATAGATACCCAAATCATCAATGGTATGACAATGCTAGCATTGTGAAAGATGCCCAACTATAGGATGTGGTATATTGAAATGAATATGGAATATTGTAAAAAAATGGGCAGATGATAAATGAAATGAAAAGGTGCTAAGACAAGTTCATAACCAAGTCCCTACTGGTGGACCTACACAGGAATGAAGATGTGTTCACACAACATCCAAAAGAACAATTGTGAAAAGCAAAGTAAATTTCTATTCATGTAATTGGTCCATCAAAGAAAATTGCATTTAATGATAGGATTACATTATTGAAAGGTAAGACATATGATTAAACAACCTCAAGTAACATCACATAGGTATCCCATA
>Ga0209208_10012211_pt1 | contig 10907 bp, 14 predicted proteins | sample S1TSphfallax_3_FD_187694 | JGI IMG/M metagenome (GOLD analysis project Ga0209208, IMG submission 187694) | Host-associated microbial communities from peat moss isolated from Minnesota, USA - S1T2_Fd - Sphagnum fallax MG (SPAdes) (version 2) | ecosystem: Host-associated > Plants > Peat moss >... | reverse complement strand
CCATAGATGATGGCCAAAATTGTCCCTGTGATGACCCCAAGGTGAGGAGCAAGGTGTTGGCTGAGGAGTTTGGCTGGGATAAGGATCTTGCAAAGAAGATCTGGTGCTTTGGACCAGAGACCACTGGCCCCAACATGGTGGTTGACATGTGTAAGGGAATGCAGTACCTGAATGAAATCAAGGATTCTGTGGTGGCTGCATTCCAGTGGGCCACTAAGGAGGGTGCATTAGCTGAGGGGAATATGCGAGGTATTGCCTTTGAGGTTTGTGATGTAGCTCCATGCTGATGCTATCCATCGGGGTGGTGGTCAGGTCATTCCAACTCCCAGGCGTGTGATGTTTGCAGCTCAGCTGACAGCAAAGCCTCGCCTTCTGGAACCAGTATACTTGGTGGAGATTCAGGCACCAGAGGGGGCTATTGGTGGCATCTACAGTGTACTGAATCAGAAGCAGGGTCATGTGTTTGAGGAAATCCAGCGGCCAGGAACTCCTTCATACAACGTCAAGGCATATCTTCCAGTGATTGAGTCATTTGGTTTCTCAGGTACTCTTCGTGCTGCAACATCTGGACAAGCTTTCCCCCAGGCTGTGTTTGATCTTTGGGAGATGTTGAACAGTGACCTACAAGAGGCAGGCTCATAGGCAGGGACTATTGTCACTGACATTAGAAAACGGAAGGGTCTTAAGGAACAAATCACTCCTCTCTAAGAGTACGAGGACAAGTTGTAATTGTGGCCAGTTTGTCTTGTTGTGAGGGTTGCAATTTGCTTTCATTTTTTGGGTTCTATGTGCTCTCAACTTGCAGGTTTCATCAGAGGGTCTAGAAATGAGTTCAATTATGTGACAATGCTGCATTTTCTTAGTGACTATACTCCAGTAATGATGAAGAGTAGTAGTTTTGCTGTTTCTGCCGGTTTTTGTTCTGGTCAAGAACCGATTCGATTGAAGGCTTTTCCAACAATACCAAGAGCATAACAAGAGACACAACAATAAAACAAAACAAACAAGAAATCCATTAATCTACCATCATACTCTATAATGAATCTAAACACAATAACCTTGCCTTGGTAGGCAACAAGGCCAACAAACAAACGTTCCTCCATAGATAAATTCTCACTAAAATCCTTTCACCCTTCAAGGATGAGAAGGTGTTCATAAGGACTTTCGAATCATAGATGATTCAAAACTCTACTTTTGAGGAGATGATTCAATAATCAATCCAATCATATACAACCCACCCTTCTATAATATTTGGCTACACAATGGAGACTACATGTATGAATCTGGCGGCTTTTTTCTTTTTTCTTTTTTTTTTTTTCCCTCACTTCTGGCGACTGAAAACCTCCAGAACCACTGATTTCTCGAATTTATAATTAATTATTTCCCTTTTTGGCGATAAGGGTTCTTCTAAGTAGGCGTTCCGGAGCTGCCTCGAGAGCTTGCACGACTGCTGTCTGTTGCTCGCTGGCTTGCTGGCTTGCTCCAAGAGAAGCGACATCGAATGCGAAACTAAATCTTGGTGTTGCTAGAGTTGGGTTTTTTTCACTGTCTTGGATTGCGGCAGGTGTGCTGTTGTTGCTGTTGTTGTTGTTGTTGCCATGGATGCCGCTGGCCGCCCTGCTGTGGTCATCGACAATGGCACAGGGTACTTTCCTTCTTTCTGTATGCTTTTGTCTCTGTGTTTCTCTCTGTCTCTGTGTGATTTTGTTTCTTTTTCTTTTCTTTCCTTCCCTACGTACTTGCTAAAAGTTGTGAAGATTTCCGGGTCGCTGGATTTGCTCTTTTTGAAGTGGATTGTACTGAATCGAAGAAGGATATAGCTGTGGAGGGCCGACTTGCCATCTTTCTGCTGCTTTGTTGCAGAATACGTTGCCGCCTGATGTCTGTGTTTTGCACAGGGTGAAGAAGAATAGGTTTTTCAGTATACGACTAGATATTCATTTCGTTGTTTTTCGTCGTTTTGCTTGTCATTGTGGCTTGTGGAGTGATGATCTCTTCGTAACATGAGGTTTTGGGAGATAGGTCAAGAAAGTATAAAATTGGAAGACGATAATAACCTGCACCAATGCATCTTGCTTTCGGAAGACTGTGGAAACCTTTGATGAATTCTTTTTGAATGTAATTGAAGGATCTGCCTCCTGTTGTTGTTGACTCATGCTTTGGGGCCTTTTGCTAGGTACACAAAAATGGGGTTTGCGGGAAATGTGGAGCCATGCTTCATTGTCCCAACTGTGGTTGCAGTGAACGAATCATTTCTTGGACAAACAGCCAACCAATCAAAAGGAGGACTGTCTGCCTTCCATAGTGCCGGTGTAATGGCTGACCTTGATTTCTTCATTGGTGAAGAAGCTCTAGCACGCACACATGCAAATGCTTATACTTTGAGCTACCCAATCCGACATGGTCAGGTACTGAAATTGAACTTTCTCTACAATATTTCAATCCATTAAACTTGACCTTCTCTACTTGCGAGAGGTGAAGGACACATTCCTGCTTGTTTATGGTGAGTCATATTATTTTGGCATCTAAATATGCTATGGAATCCGAACACTTTTAGGTGTTGGACTTGATGCTAGTTTGAGCTTTGCAGATTGAGAATTGGGATACAATGGAGCGATTTTGGCAGCAATGCATATTTAATTACCTGCGATGCGATCCAGAGGATCACTACTTTCTTCTCACTGAGAGCCCCCTCACAGCACCAGAGAATAGGGAATACATGGGAGAAATTATGTTCGAGACCTTCAATGTGCCAGGTCTCTACATAGCAACACAAGCTGTTTTGGCCCTTGCTGCAGGTTACACAACTTCTAAGGTACATGCCACTCTCTGTCACAGACACCTGAGTCAGGTTTTCTTACAACACTTTGCAAGGATTTGTTGGTGTTATATTTTGTTTATCTGGTTTGGGTGGGGCGGGGAGTTTGAATGCAGTTGGAAATGACAGGGGTGGTGGTGGATGCTGGGGATGGCATGACACATGTTGTTCCAGTTGCGGATGGCTATGTGATTGGCAGCAGCATAAAGTCAATTCCTGTTGCTGGCCGTGACCTCTCCATCTTTGTCCAGCAGCTTATGCGGGTATTTTTCAACCTCCCTTTTCAGTCAATTTTATCTCTGCACTTGCACATCTGTGTTCAAAGCAAGCTGGGTCAGATGGAGTGTCACTATTAAGGTACAACATTGTTCAACTCTTGCATGTGGATCCTTCCAGGGCTGTGCTCTGGATCATGCTGGTTGTCTAGGTTGGAAATTGGTTTTGTCATTAAAGTCTTCTTGGTTGGTTTGCTCACTGGAGCTAAGATAGTATGTTTCATGTTGCTGGAACACCGTGTCTCAATTGTGTTTGAGAACATGATCCAAACTCAGTTCTGGGTTTAGGGTTTTTAATGCAAATCTGGCCTTCAGGAACGAGGAGAGCGTGTCCCACCAGAAGATTCTTTGGATGTTGCAAGGAGGGTGAAAGAGGCTTACTGCTACACTTGTGCAGACATTGTCAAGGTACACAGCATCCCCCTCCTGCTTCATCTGAGTACATTGCTAATCCATCAACTATTTATCCCTGAGTTTTTTATGGAAAAATACTTCAAACTGTCATTTGTATGTTGTTACAATTAAATGTGGCTCTCTCTCCCAACACTTTCTGGTGAGGGTTCCAGAGTTCTAGTTCAGAGTGATAGTTGAGGCCTCTTTGTGTTGGAAAACTATGTAACTGCTTTCTCTGTTTTTGTAGCATTGACAGTTGTTGGCTGACTTCAGCTGTTTTGAGTTTACTAGAGAGGTTGTGAATCTTCCATCTCTTGTCTTAGCCATGAGAGGTAGCTGTGTGATGGTCTGGTTGCAGGAGTTTGGGAAGCATGATAAGGAGCCCTCCAAATACATCAAGCAATGGACAGGCTTCAACTCAAAAACAGGAGCTCCATTTTCTTGCGATGTTGGATATGAACGGTTTCTTGCTCCTGAGGTTCAGCCTCTTCACCTTCAAGCATCTGGTTAGAACACTGCTTATGTAAAGCCTCTTGTGTAGACCATATGCAAATATTGTCAGAAAACCTGGGCAGTGTTGCTGCTTAAGATCCTTACACCCCATCAGAAAGAAATCCACTTATCATGTAGTCCATACAATTGGCCATAGTTGTGATGCTTCATATTTATGTAGGTGACATTTGTCCACAATGGATACGCAGGTGTTTTTCTCACCTGAGATTTACAGCAGCGACTTCACAGTACCACTGCCGGAGGTGGTTGACAAGTGCATTCAGTCTGCACCTATTGATACACGACGTGCCCTTTACAAGGTCCAGTCTCCATCTTTATGTAGTTGGATACATGTCATCTGAGAACCCAATGCTACTTTCTTTTCCATGACTTATGGTCTAACAGAAAGTTGATTCGACCAATGGTAATCCACTGACCAAATTTAGACCATAAACTGCAATGATGTTCCACTGTATCACATTGATGCCTGCATGAACTGTATGCTTTTATTTGCAGTGCCTCTCTGAGTTTGTCTTTTTCTTTTAACTGTTGCTACTTGCAATAATGTAAATTCTGTAAGAAAGTTGGTCACATGGTTTTTCTTCAGAACATTGTGCTTTCCGGAGGTTCTACCATGTTCAAAGACTTCCAGAGGAGACTACAGCGTGACATCAAGAAGCTTGTAGATGCACGGTCTTTGGCTTCAGAGACCAGGAGTGGTGGAGATCTGAAAGTAGGTTGTCTTTTGACCTTTTGTGATCTATTTTCTGAATGCACCTCATGCAGCACTGAAAATCTGCTATTGAAGAAACTTGTTTCCTACAATAAAAATTCATTTTGGGTTGATCCTTCACTCATCAAACACCTGTGAAATGATCTTCATCTATGTGCATCCATATTGTCACTAGAGATATATCCTGCAACATATGTGTCAAACAATTCTTCCATCTGTGGGCTAATTTCAGATTTTTCTATGGATTTCAAATGTGTATGCATGACATGTTGAAGACAGACTTTGACATTATGTGACAGAAGATTGATACGTTTTCTCTGAAGAGCTTTTACAGTTCGGCTTACTGATAAAAGTATTTCATGCGGTGATTTAATAGTCGCAGGCAGTTGAGGTGAATGTGGTGGGCCATCCCATGCAAAGGTTTGCTGTTTGGTTTGGAGGATCACTTCTCGCCTCCACACCAGACTTCTACAATGTACTGCCTCCTCCATCATGTCATCCATTTTCTGTAGCTGGGACCACAACCAAACACATGATGAAGTTCTTACTGAGGAAGGTCTTATGCTTAGGCTAGTCCAAGATGCATACTAGCATGCAAAAAACTAATAGACGAAAAATAAGGGGCAGTCCAGGTTAGGTTTGTTCATAGGTCATCAGGCTCAAATTGATGCACATACCTTATTCTTCTAGGTTGACCTCACTGTCAAATTCCACTGCTGTGTAATTCATAGATCATTCTTTGTAGTACCCCTTCACGCAGTTTGATGTTCATGCTTTATGCTAGTCATAGGGACACTCACTATTGTGTTTTCTGTATTCCAGGCATGTCACACAAAGGCAGAATATGAGGAATATGGGTCCAGTATTTGCCGGCTCAATCCTGTTTTCAAGGGGATGTACTAATCCTCTCAGGTCTGGTTTCAGTTCAATATATGTCTATAAAGTAGCAAAGGATTAGCGCAGAAGCCATTTGTCCATCTAGGATTGTCCATCATCTAGTGTGATTGGCCAGCTATCACGGTTGGTGGTTGTTCAATGAACCATTTCAACAACATTGGATGCTAGAAGCTTACTGAAACTGAAGCTCTGGGGGTTATACTTATGCAGCAGCATCTTGGTCCCAGCTTGCAGTGATGATGCCTAGAGAATACTGCTTGCTGGGAAGTTGCTTTCTTTTTGCCATGCTCAGAGACTGCACTCAGAGTAAGTGTGAAGAGTACAATGATAGACAGCTGATTCATGATTTACTCAAATATACTTTCAACGCAAAATCAGAAAAGATTTCTGCTACTGCATGTTCACTTAGAATGAGAGCATAATGTCTTCAACAGTAACCTGACATGGTTGAGAGACAAGAAAAGATGCATTAATTGATCAGTGTCAGTGACATGTTTCCAACAGTCTATTTACTGTATTTGACATGGGTGATAATTACTGCATACTGCAGAGAAGTTGGGTTGCTTTTTTCAAGGTTTTTCTGTGACACCGAGTCCTCTCCTCTTGTCCTCAAGAGCCTTCCACTTTATTGTGGCACTTGACACCAACACAAGGGGCCACAACTGTGCAACTTCTAATCTACAGTGGGCTTTTGGTTCACCTATTTGTCAGTTTGGAGTCTGATCACATTCTGTAGCCACTGTGCACTGATGTTTGAGTCTGATAATTAGGGTCAAAACTAAACATGAGAATGAGCATGAACAAGATGCTTGAGTATGAGCTGGTGTCTAGAATGTTGAAAGAGATATGGATTGCCAGGAATCATCAGCTCTTCAACGCAATGTCCTTGTGTCACAGAGAAAAGTGGACTGGGAGCTCTTCAGATATACAAAAACATGTACAGGTGAAAGAGAAGCTCAAAATGAGACACCATTCATAAGTTTAACAGATATGTGCTCAATTGCACATACACTTGCAGAAAAGCTCATAAAGTACACCACACTTTGTTGCCACCTTATTGGCCAGATTTGTAAATCAAACCATAGTACATGATTATACTACCTATCACATTGTCCATTAAAAGCTTTTACGTAGACGGTTCAAGCTATAGGTTTTCTTAATACTCTGGTGCCACATCCAGATTTCTACACTTCTGCTCAACAACCCCAGTTTTGAAGCTGTCATCCAGATTTTTATATGTGCGTTAATTAAAGTCTGTACACAAGGAGAGACTACCTACCTACCTACATGATCCTTGAAGATCAAATGACCATCTCTCAACTTTTTACACAGCCGGTCAGCACGCTCCTGATCAAATGCTTCTGTTACACAGAGAGAGCTTTTATGAATTATACTAAGCTGAAGCCAAATGTTAGACAATCTTAGAGAAGGCTCATCATCCCTGTATCATCAAGACCCTCCCAAGAAGTCATGACCCAAGTCATCTTCCTTGGCAGAAATAGCAGCAGAGAGAACCAGGGAGCAGGATTCAGAAAAAGTAACTGGAAAACATGCTGCTTGCTTCCCAGTTGATGCAAGAATCCTCACGTATGAGCTTAGCAAAGTAAATTGAATACCAAAGTTCCCTCCTCGGTCATTATTTCCTTCCATCAACCAAGTCACAGCTGCCAGATCCATGTACTGTTGTAACAAGCTCTTGGACTGTCAACTTCCTGGCAGTCTACCTTTTGCAGCAGAAATGGATAGCAGCACATCATTGTGTAGCTCACAAAACAAAATGCTCAAAGAAACTGTACACATCGCAGTTTGAGAAAGCCACCCATCTGCTGGCTCACCTTCCAGATTTCTCACCTCTTGGAGAAGATTGGCTGAGATGACCCTGATGGGTACTGTAATAACTTGCTTGGCATTCCAAACTTGAAAAAAGAATCATTGAGATTTCAGTGACAAAACTGCTCTTGCAGAGGGTCAGGAAATTGACCTCCTCCACTAGTGCCTCCAAAGGGTACTAGATTGGAAACAGAACTCAGGGCAGTAGGCCAGTGCACTCCAGAGCTGATGCAAGAGGCATCCAGAGATTGACCACTGGAAAGTGACCCAGGAGTTACTATTACAGACCCAGGTGCTGCACCACCAGCTGCAGCTCCTACTGCAGCAGTTTCACATGATGAATTGAACTGATTATGCACTGTGCAGTTCAAGTCAAATGCTCGCATTGGAGCTGCATCAGCAGCAGCAGCAAGAGTATTAGGACTCTCTACACCCATTGCAAGCTCTCCATTGTACAATATTGTTGCAGGATCACACATTGACCCGTCATGATTCCCAAGTTGCTCCAGCGTCTGCACATAAACCCAGGCTCACAGTCTAAGCATCTCCAGGATCAAAATCAAAGCTCAGCAGGGGAGTGAAGAAAATTACGACATTGAATGCTTTACATGTACATACATGTCAACCCCAGGAGATGGTGTACTTAGTAATCTAGACACAAGCCCAAAACTGTCTGTGATTTGCTTGCAGCTCTACATGATGATTCAAGTAGAAAGATTATGAAGATCACATGTCTTTTTCTGGCCGTCAGCAGCAGAATTTCTCACAAGGATGATCATGTCAGTATCATCATCATCTTCTGTAATAGCTTCACAAAATTTATTTGCAGTGGGTTCTTGTCCAGAACAGCAGAATGTGAGCAATTGGGTTTGTCTCTAGTGCAAGTGGAAAGCTCCTCAGGATTTCAGAGTCCTCTGAAGGCCCCTCTGAGACTGACCTGCAATTGAAGCTTGAGGAACTTCACATAGTGGATGGCTTCGTCGAGCATGGAGGCAGTGTCCATCTTTGTGCCGCCCGGGACTAGCCTCTGCAGCACGCGGATGCGGTCACTGATTCTCTCGCGCCTGTGCCGGGCTGCAACGCTTTGTGGGTCCTTGGAGATTCGCACATTCCGTCGTTTGGGTCTGGAGCTCTCGATCTCCGCGGCAGTCGGCATTGGCAACGAAGCCCGAAACAGGATTGCTCTCATACTACTCGCCATCTTATTTCGCAAGTTATGAATGCGGGACTCCCCTTGCAGCAGCTCCCCCTCATGGGATAGAACAGCTCCAGGAGCTGCAGCAAAGCTCCTGGGAAGAGGTGCGGATTGTGTTGCAGCGAATCCAGGAAGAATGGCAGCAGTCGGTGTTATTACGGTGTGTCCTGGAGCCTGAGGATTCAGGTACGAGCCACCAGCCTCTAGCGAAGACGGAACAGCTCCCGCGTAGGCCGGCGAGTGTTCTTGGAAGACAAACGGTTTTTCCTCATGCAACCGCAAATCCATCCACGTTTCTTTCTTCAGACCCATTGTCATGAAGGAGCCCTGCAGCTCCCCACAAGCTGAGACTGAGTTTGCATTGAAGAAACTAGGCTCCGACCCTTGAAGCTGAGACTCCTCCTCATTCTCCCCGCGGGAGAGAGGACCGGCAGGGCTCTCGATGCAGCAGAACTGTAACCTGGCGCCACTGCTGCTGCTGTCCGATCTTAGCTGCTGCTGAAGACACGATGCAGCAGTTCCCGTGCTTGCGTGTGCAGGCATCATAAGATGGTTCCTCCTCATGTTGATCTGCTCGCTGCTCGCACTGCATGTCAGACCGACGTCTTGATCGTCCGCCGCCGTCACGATTTCACTGCTCGAGTCTACCATGCTGTTACTGCAGCTGGAGCGCAGCAGCAGACTATCTAGTATGAGCCCCCGCCGCGCTCTCGACGTCGTCGTTTCCAGCTGCTGCAACTGGTCTGCCTTGGACATCGCCAGCTCGAAGCCTCCTCCTCCCAGCAACACTTGGTCTGGCCGTTGGAATCGCCCGGCGCCGTAAGAGCAACTCTTTGGCTTGGAGCAGATGTCTCCTGCAGGCACTATTGAGTCTTGGCCGAAGAAGAGAGAACTCATGCTGCAACTGGAATCTGGTCCTCCCATCAAGCTGCTGTTGCTCCACCCTCTGACCGAATGTGACCTGCATCACCATGCAGAACACAACAACACCCACAGAATCATCATCATGCATGCACTTCCTGTCGCAGGCCTTGTCTGTCGTTCCTGTTCTTTTCTCTGCATCCTTGCAAAGGAGAGCTCTTGGAAACAATAAGCTGCCAAACATGCATACAAACGAAAACTCCAGCTCGAGATCACGACATGCGATTGGCCATGAAGCTCACAAACCCAATTCACAATGCCCCAAGATTGGCATGATCTCCTGACAAGTTTGCATTTCAGTATCTAACTCCAGAGCACTAAAACCTGCAGGAACCAAATGTGATCCAAACCTTCAAGAACCAAAACTTGTTCAAACCTACACTCGTCTTCATGATGCAAACTTGCAGTTGCAAGCCCCCATCTCTGTATCAAACAGCAATGCAAGCAAGTTCAGTCTGGAGCAAGCAACAGCAAAATACTGGAACAAATGCACGGACCCATGTGACGACAGCACCTCCTCATCAAATCCCTTAGATTAGTCTTCTCCATTTCATTGAAGGGTCTGTCTACAAAGCATTTGTGAGGACCCTTGAAGAACAACATGCCTTTAGGCTTGTGATCAGCTTCATGGGTGTCTCAAGAAACAGCGTCAGTGAATTTTCTCCCAATTCTCATTTAGTTCTCTGATCATCAACCCAGTGCATCATGTATGGTATTCAATGTACGTGCTTGATCTCATCCTCCAAACTTGACCGTCCTTTTTCTGGTTCAGAAGTTATTCCTGGAACCCTATAAGAGGCTCCTCGAAAAACCCTTCCAGGAGAAGAAGAAGTAGAAGAAGAAGAAGAAGAAAAAGGACTTCCCAGTGAAGAAGCTAGGTTCTGAGTTGAGAGTGTGTGATGGGTATCAGTTTCCAATGCATGTGCCTGCAAGAGACTTCCGAAAAATCCTGAGCAAAGTTCCTCATGACAATTTGGTCACGAACCCACAAACAGAATGAGCCCCCAAAACGCAATTCACATTGTTCAACTTCTCTCATCAAGTTTCAACCCATTGCAGCAAGGCGAACTTGCAGAACTACAGACTACCAGAAACAAGCTGGATTGAAGTGTTCATGCTTGGAACCTAAGTTCATGACAATATATTACGACTGTAGTAGTTACAGCTTCTTCACACCTTACACTGTAACTCTTCATGACCCTGGAGACTAGAACCAGCAGGCTTCTGCATCAAACCAACAAGCCCTACAGTATAGACCATATACCATTGCACACCAGCCAGCCAGCCAGCCAGACTTCAAAACCAACAACAAGAAGAACAGCCAGACTTGCTCCTACTAAAGCCGGGGGGGGG
>Ga0209208_10012210_pt1 | contig 10907 bp, 8 predicted proteins | sample S1TSphfallax_3_FD_187694 | JGI IMG/M metagenome (GOLD analysis project Ga0209208, IMG submission 187694) | Host-associated microbial communities from peat moss isolated from Minnesota, USA - S1T2_Fd - Sphagnum fallax MG (SPAdes) (version 2) | ecosystem: Host-associated > Plants > Peat moss >... | reverse complement strand
AATTAGATATCGATATTGAAATCAAATATGACCCATATTATAATTTTTTTTTAAAAATTCCATCAAATCTTATATCATAATCAAATTTTGTTTCAAACCATAATCACATATTTTGAAGTATTATAGTCATTAAGGATGTTTAAAATCAAAATCAACAACATCTTTATACATGCACCTAAAAAGATCCAATACATGTGCACCTAAAAGGATTAACACATGTGGCCCTTTTTATGAAGGATGTTAGAGTTCATAATAAGTTTGAGAATAGTTGGTGAAGGTTTTAATAACAAAAAACATGTTCAATTTTAAAGGTGTTGAAAATCACTATTTTGACAAATGATTTGTATATGAAAAAAAAATTTAAGAACATGATGAAATGATTTCAAATTCATAAATAAACAAACAATTTTTCTTAAGATGGATAATTATCTAATTAAATACAATAAATTGTTTTTTTCAAAGTAGTGCAAGTTTAGTTTTCACTATAATCAAGAAGCAATTTTGGTTCTTTTATTGTGATTACACCCAAATGTCCAACAAGTTGTAAAACCCCAAGCAAGTTTTCACAAACATGTAACAAAACATACCCAAACCTCACCACATTGGGATTTTTTGGGGTGGATGCATATAAATAAATTTTTGATTTTTCCATAATCCTCTTCACAATTGGTTTTGAAATCATGTTTATATTTTGCCAATCCTTCACCACATTGACATTATTTTTGGAGGATGCTAATATTATTTTATTTCTATTATAGTTGCACATCGGTTGCAAAATGGATCTTATTCAAATGTATGTAAACATCATTTATATGGTCATGGTCAAATGTATTTAACTTTGTGAGCAAATTGCATGGTAGTGGCATTGTACAACTTTTGTACAATTGGCCTATATGGTGACTTCATGTACAACTTTGTGTGTGATTACATTACAACTGATTGTGTTGAATGGCATGTACAATCAAACACATGTCCACATTTCCACCATCCATTTCAACTCTTACATAATTCATTTTCAACTAAATTTGTTATTGATACAACTATTATTGCCATTATGTTTTCACTATGTAAATAGTATTAATCCACCAATTTGGGATTTTTGTTCAATTTCAATATGATTAGTCATCAAGTATGTTGCAACCAAAATGTTATGATACCACCTACAGATTGTATAATTTATTGAAAGTGCAGTCTTGAAATGATACCAAAATAATATATACATTGCATTATCAAGTCCATTGGGATGTACACAAATATTCTTTTGTCAACTTCAAAATGTTTTATTCTAAACATCAAAGAGAGTTTTACATTATATGTTTCAACTCTAGAAGCAAAAGAATAACATAAAAAAACACAAATCATGTTTTTTTTAAATAACCTTTATTTCTAGATATCATATCTTCCTTGTTTCTTGTCCATTTTCAATGATCTAAAATGCTCTGTATGCACCAAGTTAAAATTTACATGAATTATTTTACGTCCAAAGATAAAGGAACAAAACATAAGAGTCGTGAAGAAAATGAATGTGTTGAATCTTAAAATGTGAATTAGGCCAATGAACAAATATTGACCCCACTTGCTTTTGACAACCATATCTTTTTCATTTTGTGTCTTTTTTGAACAATTTAAATGACCATGGATGTGCTAAATCAAAGTTTTTTTTTTTTAATCCATTTGAAAAACAAAAGGACAATGTATTAAAATTTTAAGCTATTTGAGAGCTTAAGTGTTTACTTACTAACTTGTTTTGTAATAGTTGCAAGTGAATTGCAACTAGGATGCAACTTTTTTTTTATCCCATATTGTTTGTCCTACCTTTCAAGTTTGTAAAGTACATAACTAAGTGCATTAAAAATATGTTTTTAAATGATGTTTGGAATAAGTCAATAAAAAAAGGTTTGGCCCTAAAATTAAACCCAAAATAAAATAAGATTATTCCAATGACCTACCTACCTACTTTAAACTTATTTACATATTTATTTAAGCCTAACTATCTACCTAACTAACCTAGGAGATTTAGGTAATCATGCCTACCTATTTTAGGCCTACTTACTTATTGACCTAAGTGTCACATGTCAACATTTTATCGGCCTTGAGTTGAATAATGTAAATTAAATTAATATAATTACTAAATATCAAAATAAATTTAAAGTTGCCATGTGTCCATTGATGATCTGTCAACACATCATTGCCACATCAACACATTGTTTCCTATGTAGTTGCAAATACGTAGTGGAATAATAGTTACAATGATTTAATTGCAACATAGTTGCACAAGTTACATATTTATATTAATTTCATATATAGTGAATTGTGTTGTTACAAATTTTACAACTTGTTTGATAGTATTCAAGCTATAAAAATATAATGAGTTGTAAGCTTGCTTGCAACTTGCAAAAAACATGTTTTCTCATAGTTATGTAATTTGATTCTTTTTTCTCTTTTTTTTGCATCTTATATCTTGCTTTTTATTTTGTTTTGAGTTTGCACATGTAAACTTTCTTGTGAAATTTTATGACCAAACTTGACTAATTTATTTAACATTTCTACATCTTAGTTTCACATCTTTTCACTTGGACCAAGGCAACAACACAAAATCATGAGGTTTTAAAACCAAATTGAAAAGGCACATTAACATGTGCCTTTTCATGTTATCTTTTGAAAGGTATTGAAATAATAAGTTTTTAAATTATATATATGGGTTGTTTGAAACCACAAATTCTACATAAATCCAAAGTATAGCAAAGTACGTTGTAGTTGTTTTGAAGTGTTGTTGTGATTTGTGTGTCAAACACAAGGCCATCAAAATTTTATATTTTTGTAGCCAAAGGGATGATTAGTAGAATACACAACATATTCTAGCAATTTTAGCACAGTAACTATTCAAAAATAACCAATCCTATGAGTTAAACTATTAGTTATTGAATTATTGATGAATTGTCTTAATTGATATTGCAAAAAATTAGAACCTAGGCTTTGATATTTGAAATTTCCACAATAGTTGCATAAGATTTAATGAAAAAAATTTAAAATATGTTTGAATGTTTTTACATTGTGTTGCAAAATTCAATAATAACCTTTTTGGGCATTGGCTATTTTATAGCATATTTAGGTGTTGTCAATGAAAAGTTTGAAAGGTAAATTCCGTTTGCATTTCAACATAACTATCCCAATAATGTATCAAATTTTCTTTTGAAATCATGTTGGAAGACTTGTGTGAATGATTAAATCCATACATATGATCATTTGTAATATAATTCATTTTTAATAAATAAATAAAAGATAAACTTGTAAGCATTTTTCAACTTGCATTTTAAATATTGTAATTGATTGATGTTATTCTCTGAATTTCATTTACAATGATGCGTCAAATTATGAAATTATTATCAATGAAACATTATTAAATGAAACATATTAAAAAACTATCTCATTGTTTTTTCCTAAGCATTTATATGGATATGAAAAGGCACATGTTATTATGCCATCCCTTTTCATGTTATTTTTTGAAAAGGTATTGAAATAATAATTTTTGATTTATTTATATGGGCTACTTGAAACCATGGATTCTAAATAACTCTAGAGATTATAGAATAATAGTTGCATTCCCATTCTATGTATTTCATTAGTGTTATCTAGGTTGTCAATTTCATCCCTACAAGGTCCAAAATACATTCCAATTCTCTCCATTTGTTCAATTTCAATCATTTTGTCAATCCAACCAATTTTTTGTTTCATCCATGCAATCAAATTCATTCAAGTCATGAATTTTGTGCATGTTAAATTTCAAAACATATGATCATATCATTCACAACATTCCTAATCATCCATGTCATCATGTTTTTCATATTTTATTTCATCCAATTGGAAAATTTGATACGTGTTATTAGTTTTCTCTAATTTTGTCCTATAGTGTAAGTTGTGAATTCCATCCATACCTTCAACATTGGCAACGTAACTAACAGGTTTAAATTTGTGAAGAAATTACTTCAACACATAATTGAAATTCAAAAAAAGAAAAACGCAAATTTTTTTTACAAATCTCAATAGAACACACCCATCATCCTCATCTCTACAATATTTAACACAAAATATGAGAAAAAACATTCCCATGTTTATTGGTAAGTCTTTGTTGTAGTGGCACTGAATTGAACATGAAATTGATGCAATAAATTTAGTAGCAATTAGAACCCAAAATTACACACACATAGTCACATAGATATTCCAATTGTTTTATCCCAATGGTTCTTCAGTCCAAAAACATCTCTTCTTGTAACCCTAAAGCTTAAACCCTAAACCCTTTTCATCACACCCACCCATTGGTTTCCAATGTGTAACATAGTTTCACATTCTCACCCTCTTGTCCTCCACAACATTTCCATTATCCTCAACACCACTTATTACTAGCAAAACTTTAAAACAAAGCATCAACACCATCAACAATACACTTAATTATGCATCATCAACACCATCTAGTCTTCACCTCAACAAGGTTGTAGATAGATTGGTCTATGATAGTAATTGCAACTTAACCTCATGAGTAGACATGGGAATCTCACAAAACACCCATGACTAACAACATTTTAAACTCTTCCACTTGATTCACTTGATTTAAAACCCTTATAGATTTCTTTGAGGGTTTTGAATTAATTGGAACCTAGAGGTTCTTTGGTTATGAACCAAAAAAAGGTTATCACCAAAATCAAATACCCACCCAACATTAGTTTGAACATCCAAAAGGGACCCACACAAAATTTCTAAATCATTCATTACCCGCAAAACAAAAATTTCAAGATTGTTAATGACTTGTAACCCTAAACCCTAAACCCTATCTATATCCAAATAAAAATTGCTTTGTAAAATAATGCTTTTTTTTTTGTTTTGTTTTGGGTACCCTATTCTATTTTTTACTACAGGTTCAGAAATGACAATATTATAGCCATATTATGGGTGTCACATATCAAAGGAATTTTAAGCACATGATCTGCATGTTGGATGATGCATCTGCAAAAAAAAAACATACTCATGTGAAATAGGACAATCCCTGACCCTATTTGTCAGACATGCCCATGTTGAGAGTAGTTGTTGGGCCATGTTTATGGTCTTTGCTGCCAGGGCATTCATTACCTACCCTACTAGAGTTCTTTGACAAAATCATTCATTGAAAACATGCTAAGCCTAGATTGAAGCTTCCCTATCTCCCATACAACCCCTCCATAGATAGAGAGGCTTGTGGGAGAAATTTTATTAGTCTGTGGAGCTTGACCTCAGTAGCCTAGCCTACAGAGTGCAAGATGTAAGAGATACTCTCTAGTACAGTGGTAGTAGCTTCAACACATCATGTCTGCCAAGTAATCAAACTAATTGTGAAGATTTCATGTCAAAAAAGATAAGAGATACCTGAACACTCCAGAAGATTTTTTAATTTTAATTTTAATTTAATAATATTTTTCTTTGAAAATATATATTTTTAAATTTTTTTAAAAATTCAACATGTCTAGAAATAATTCCTGATATGAGTTTTCTGGGAGTTGATTTAGGGAGGATTTTGCATAATTTTTCATATGGTCACATTCATTGACAATTCTGGAATAAGGAGGATCATATGAAAACTTAACCACTTCACTCTTGTTTTTAAAAACTCTCTATTTAAAATTTAAAATAAAAATAAACCTCATTTCTTTCCTCTACCCACCAACCTGGAGATAAATAAAATAAAATTAGCATGTGTCTTTTTATGTCCACAATATTTATATTTATTTATTTAATAATAATTCTTCTTTTCTAAGAATAATAATAATATTATTAATATTAATACTAATGAAGAAGAACTATTGGAAACCATATGAGAACATGGCGAGAACGAAGCAGCACACATAAACCCATCATGCAGGATGGATGATGTTTGTGCAGGGAACAGTTTTTCATTGCATTCCTGTCCCATATCTGACCATGATGGTTATCTATGTACCAACCACCCACATCTATATATATACCTACCTACCTACCTACCTACCTACCTAGTAAACACTTAGTGCTTTACCTACTAGTTACCTACCTAAATAGTAACCCAGTAGACTCTCATTGACCCAATGAACGATTCTGTAATCCTTTGCTTCTTGGATGAAAATTTTATAGCAACGGGTATCTCTCAATTCTCATAACTAGCCAGGTAACCGCAAAATAAGTTGAATTTTACAAAAAAGACTGGTTCCCAGTTCAAATTTCCGATTTTCGACCAATTTCTGATTCCAGTTTTGAATTTTATTTTATTTTTTCAAAAATTTAGAACCAGTGGTCCAAGTGAGCTAGAGGCCAGTTCCGAGTTCCAATTCCGATTTTTTCAGCTGGTTTCGGTTCCGAATTATTTTTTTTCTTTTTTTCAAAATTTAGAACCAGCAATTCCAGTGAGCTAGAGGCCGGTTCTCAGTTCCAATTTTGATTTTCTGCTGGTTCCAGTTCCAATTTTTTTAATTCAAAATTTAGAACCAGTCCGGTCTAGGTACCAAGTAACTGGAACCCAAAACCGGCCCAAATCCAGAAAGCGGCCCACACTGGTTGGTACCTTGTGCTAGCCAGTAGGTCACTACTGAAAGGAAGGTCGAAATTGTTGGGACGGTTAGGTACCTAGTCCTTGCCGCTGTCGAGCTTTGCTTTCGCGCGGAAGCACCACGACACTTGCACGGAGAGAAGAGAGGAGGAGAGGAGAGGAGAGATCGTGTGAAATTGCGAACAACACTTTGCGCAATTGCGTGTGTCGTGCAGAGGAGAGAAGAGGAGACGAGACGAGACGAGACGAGAGATCGGGTGAATTTGTGAACAATACTTGTGGAATTGCGTGTGTCCTTTGCGCAGAGAGGAGAGGAGAGGAGAGGAGAGATCGCGTGAAATCCGATCCGATCCGATACAGACACGGGGAAGAGGTAGTAGAGGGAGATCTTGAGATAGCGGGAAGGAGAGGGGAGGGGAGGGGAGATGGCGAACAAGAGTTATGAGAGGCAGGAGTCTAACGGACTGGGCTGGGCAAGTCAATGGGGGAACAACTTCGACGAGGATGTCTCCTCTACTCCCACGGGGGCAGGACACAAAGGGAGCAGCAAGGAAAAGTTAGCAGAGGTGAACAAGAAAGTGAAGGCGGTGGCCAGTACTGGCATGGAGAAGACCAAGGAAGTTGTCACCGTCGGTGCGCACAAGGTGAAGACCGGCACCAGTAGTGGTTTACGCTGGATCAAGGAGAAAGTGCAGCAGAAGAAGAAGTGAAGAAGATGAAGAAGAAGAAGAAGAAATGGCAGTAGCCGTCGTTTTTGTTGCTGTTTTTCTTTCTTTCTTTCTTTCTTTGTGTCCGTCCGGCTGGAGATTATGGAAGAGTTTTGGAGGATTCTTTTTTTATTCTTTTGTTTTTCATTGTTTTCTAATTACATATATGGATAGATTGTGATGGTGAGAAACGACGTTGTGTTGCTGCTTTCCTGCTGCTGCTTCTGGTTTGTGGAAAACTGCGTTCCAGAAGAATACTGGAATCTTGCAGACAGACAGACAAACACGCACCCTGTGTTATGTGTCGGATTTCTGTGCCACGCAGGGGGATCGACATGCTGCAAATTGTGAGATCGATCCTTTCTTCCTTTTCTCCTTCCTTGGACTATGCTTGTGGCTGTGCGACTCTGAGTGTGGTGATTGGTTTCCGGAAAGTAAAATACCTTCTCGGATCCGGACACTTACAGAAACCGAATAAATGCTCCACTTCGTAATAGAGAATTCGGGAATGGATTTGAAACCAAATCTAGTTTGTGCATCCAGGAGTGGAGTGTGCCAGAGTCATAAGAGTTTTGCAGAATTTGGAAGTTAGTGCAGAATAGTCAGTCGCATGAGAGGCTAAATCTGCTGCCACCTTTTGCATAGTTAGGGTTGCCTCAATGGTTGTTGAATCAGGTGATGGTTATTGAGCGGTTCCTGGCAAATCTTGTGGTTGATCAGAGCAGAGTGTTACATGCATTCATTTTCTTACAGATTACAATAAAGATTTGACTGACCTTCTGGGTTCCTCTATCTGGACATTGTGATGCAATGAAATGATGATGAATTTTTGAATGTTTGACTTCCCGTCACTTCAGTGGATCAATTGCTTCAAGCATGCATGATTTATGATATCCCTTTTCCTGATCCAGCTGATCTTGCAACATGGAACAGGAATAATCATGATCGGAATTCAGATCTTCTATGATGGTAATGATGATTCATTCATATATGCATTTGTGTTTGCCTCATTAGCCTCCTGACTTCTGTATTAGCAGAGATTGAAATGGGTTCCGTCTGTCAACAAGGTCGTCATCTGTCTATGCAACTGATTGTGATCAACAGAGTTTGGCCCCAATCTATCCAATTCCAGAAGATGAATCTGATCCTTTGTAGCCTGTGTTTGTATGTGGAAACCAAAACGAGGCATTGCGAGATGACATGCTCATTTGAAAACCTCAACTCCAGAATCAGAAGGTGCATATACAATTCGTCACATGCTCCTTTCTGATTACAAGGATGCAGGTGGAACTTGTTCTCAGTATCAGAAATGTGAAGTTGTGAAGGTTAGGTTAGGTAGTTCTCACTGAGATATGACTGTTATCTTGGAACACATCATTCAAAGCAGTTGGGAGTTGTGTGCATTTTGTGGGGAATAATAGCTTAGTTGACACAGATGCCAAATGCTGGAGCAAATGCAGTGTGGTATCTTTTAACTGCCACAATATTGAAATATGTGAAATGCAGGTAAATGGTGCTGACAAGTGCAATTGAAAGTTGTGCAGCCAGATGCGGTCACTTGTGGATTTTAAATATATTGACAATGTAGGAGATGCATGAAGAGGGTAAGTTTTCTCATGAACAGATTGTTGAATGGAAGACAGCTGGAGAGTCTTCAACAAGATGTCTGCCCACACACAGATTGGTCTCATGGAAGACCATGCTCTGGGGCATGTGAGCAGTGGGAAAGGGCAGAAGGCATTGGTCCTATTTTCACGAAATGTGACGGGAAGGTTTGCAGTCAGGCACTGTCATTTTTGTAAGAGCCTTGAAGATGTGTGCCAGAGCAATGGCACCTTCAAGGGGGCGGGTATGCTCTTGAAGCAATCATTCAATTGGTTCTGAGTCCAATGTCCATGTGTGTAGCAGTTGCTTTGTTTGACATGTATGCCAAATTGGGAAAGCATGGGGGATGCTGGGAGACCGTACAACCATGACACCGCATGCAACATGGTGTCTCAAACTCCCATGCCGAAAGGATATGGCATGCATGGGGGCCTAGCAACAGTAAGAAAGCTCTTGCATATTGTGAGGAAATATGTCAACAAGGTGTTGTTGGGGTTGCAATGGATGAAGCCTGTACTACTATTCCATTACAATATTTCTGGAACAGTGGCGTGTTTCCCATGCATGGTTAATCTCCTTGATGACAATGTGGTGATCTGTGGGAGGCAGAGGATTTCAATGAAACAATGTGTTTCTGTTTGATTCAATTTGTTCTGTGTTTCAATCAACACTTGAATCTATCTTTAAGCAGCACACCATTTGCCCATCATTGAAATGCAGTTAATTCCAAGTATAAATTAAAGATTCCAGTTATAAAATGAAGTGCATTAAAAAAATGTTGAGAATTTGTTCTTAGTTGGACACCTTTTCCTCTGACAACGTTGAGGTGGACAGTGCTGCATTGCACACATTGCACCTGTTTGGAACATCTTTCCATTACGCAACACTGATCAGAGATTCAGTGAGCTTTCCATTATATTTTCCCAGCTACATGTGCTCACAGTCACCTCACAGCTCTACTAGTCAAGCATTGACCAAATTGTACTGCTTACAATAACAACTATATGCACATATAATAATGGTGGGATGCAGAGTGTTCATTATCTCTGAGGGATAACATACATGGTACATACATGGCAGTCCCAAACACTGCAATTGATAGGAAAGGCTTCCTTATTTTTGCTCGTTTTTGGTTTTTGGTTCCTGTGTTTATTAGTATAGACCAAAACCAAGAACGTGTGTGGAAAAAAGTCACATGTTTATTTGGATTGCAATAAGGTCTACCACAAGAGTTGTTCCAAAGAGACTCGCCTTTGAATAAGGGTAGATGTTGAGTAAATATGTAAGGGTGTGTGTGATTTTAGAGAATATGTGATGGCATTGTAGACCAATCTTGAGGTTGAAAAATAAAACTAAAAGACAACCACTTAAGAAAAAGTTTCACATATTGAAATTGGTTAAGAAAAGAAAATCCTCTCCATTGAGAGCTTGATTAAGGGGTATTTGTTACAACATACCACTTATTTGTTCCTGCAATCGACTTTCTTGTCATGGAGTAGAGATTATTATTAATTATATATGGAATATAATGATCAACCATAGAAATTGCCACAACCCTTGGTCTTGGCAACATGGTTCCAATGCCATCAGATGGGAATCTGAATATCTATTGTCAATTATTAACTACACTCTGAATTGAAATGATTAGATCTAAATCATAAGTAAAATCTTATACGAAAACTCAAATGAATGATGATGATGTTGTTGTTTATTTGTATTTTTGGGGGTTAGACCTTGAAAATGAATGTTGCTCCACAATTACATGAAATGACTTGTGTGTTATTCACAATCACAAGATATTCTATGGGATTATGTAACAATGGCTGACACTTAGAATATACTTTGTCACCTCTCTTTGGAAATACATGTAAACCAAGGAGAGAATTTAAACTCATATGTTTCATTGATTCAAGGTACAAAACTTTAAGGTGGCATATAGCCTACATATCTGTACACATTTATCATTGACAACCATTACCATCACAAACTAGAGAATGTCAAAGGTTAACTAACCATCATAAGAGCTCAAGGAAAGCTTTGAGCTTCAA
>Ga0209208_10012209_pt1 | contig 10907 bp, 5 predicted proteins | sample S1TSphfallax_3_FD_187694 | JGI IMG/M metagenome (GOLD analysis project Ga0209208, IMG submission 187694) | Host-associated microbial communities from peat moss isolated from Minnesota, USA - S1T2_Fd - Sphagnum fallax MG (SPAdes) (version 2) | ecosystem: Host-associated > Plants > Peat moss >... | reverse complement strand
TTCGTGGGTACAACCCAGTGAGGCATTTGAAGATGAGGAGCACAGAGAAAGACACAAAATCAGTATGTGTGTATAGCTTTGCAAGCATATTCTTTGAGGCACTCACTGGGAAAGTCCCCTTCAAAGACATACCACTAAGAAATATTCTTCAGAGCATTTGTGACAGAGTGAGACTGGGGTTTATCAGATGTGGACTATTGTCCTGATAACCTTTATGCACTCTTTGAGAAATGTTGGGCCACAAATGCTGTAGAGCACCCTCCGTTCCCTGTAATCTGCCATCTGTTGGTGGATTACAAGGCTATAGTTTTTAAGCATCCATATGCCCTAGAGCATGTACCACATAATAATCCTTAATAATTTAGTTTCTTGGTGCAACTGACACTCTCTGGGCCCTTGGAAGATGTTGCTTCTCACAATGATAGTGACTTAATGTAGGACACAGAGTTGGGTGGGTTCAATAGTAGTACCCTTACATTACTGACTAGAATGTAAGAAGACAAGTGGCTCCATAGAGCATAAGCTAGACCAGCTGTTCAGAATGGAACTGTAGGTGTTTAATCTGATGTGGAGTGGTGTAAATTGCCTGGTGGCAGGTGTATTGCATTGGGCATGTAACATGCAGTCTTATGAGAATCCATTGCCTGTTATGAACCTCCAGGTACATCTCTCACAAATGCATATGCAGGTCTTAGACTGGATGCATCTGCTCATACAAATATTTTGTAGATTTTTCCTTGGAGGCAGCAAGTGAAAGTAAAGACTTAGTTCACGTCTCACTTAAAATGCATTGTTGACCAGGCTCATGAGCTAGGCTAACTTGTTTGGGTAGGAAAGAAATGAGAGACTCTTCTAGAAGGAGCAAGAAATTAGAGACTCTTTGACAAAGTGCTGATGGATCATGTGGAGGTGCTTGTGGCAGTAGTTTGACAACCAGATTGTTGGGAAAGCATGCCAGAAAAATGGCAACGTGTACTGGTGTCTACATCAGTTTTGAAACCCAAGTAATCAGACTAGCTTGTCTTCTACCTTGGCTCACCAACCTCAGTTCTTTGCAATGTAAGCCTCCATAGTGCCAGGAGTCCTGAGTCTAGAGGTGTTATTGGCTCTGGGCTAAACAAAGTGTTTTGTAGTGGGTTTCAGGGGATGGGTCTGGACATTCTCAAGAATTCTCTTGAATGCTGAGACAAATGTGGACGTGATTGTTCCCACCAATGGCAAGAACATTTGGGAGTACGGAATCTTTGAGTCCAGGTTTTCTGATCTCCTTCCCTCTCTTTATGCAATAATGCTTAACAACCTGCCTTGGTGCTTATGGACCAAGCTATGAATGTTAAAATTTGACAATCCCAACAGATAAAATGTCAATTCAATTTCAAAGTTTCAAGGTTCGATGGAGTATTGGCTCAACCACCCAGCCTCTTCATATTCTACAGCATCTTGGTAAACCACCCTGCATAGAGCTGCACCATAAATTGGAAAATCTCATGCCTGCCAGTATGCTCTGTAAGGATGTACCAACAGAAGTTCTAGAACGCAGATAGACAATTCTATCAACAGTGGAGATATTAGAATAGGTAGAAAATCACTACTAACAGATTGATAGAATAGCTGCAGACTGCATAATCAGTGCTGCCCAACGTTCTTGGCACTCCCACAACATGTCAATCTACTAGAGCCAAAAGAATGGACAGAGCAAAGAAGGGAAGATGATGACTAATGATATAAGATGACGGGTAAACATGTCATTACACTGGTGCTGAATTGTGCACATTATGCTTGGCAGCACAGCACAACAATTTCTCTTTGTACTTGCAGATGCTTGGTATGCAGTTCCTTACTTCCAGGTTGCAGGAGAAAAGTTCAGAATGAGAGATAAAGTTAGGGTACACCATTGTACATCCCCCAGTATAACAAAGAATTTACTCCTACAGCTTATGACCACTTTGTTAGCCCATCTATCTAGAGCATATAAGGCAGTTCAAGATGGATGGCACTTTGACTAAGTAAACTTGATGAAGAAAATGTTAACCTGCTGCAGGAAAGTAGCATAGTCAGATGGAATGGTTGCAATAGGGGTTAGTGACTGGTAATGGCAGCACCTGGAGCAGAGAGATGTACTGGTTGTGATAGAAACAAGTGATGGCAGCAGCTTTGCTACTTCTGGTACTGCAGCTGATTTTGCTTCAATGTTGCCATTCTGCATTGTCATCACTATGGCTCCTTTTTCCTCATATCCTTCTCCCCCTCTTCTACAGTTTTTGCAACAATCAAAGTTCATGTTATAAGTTGTAATGCTTCTCTGACGTAATTTGCAATGGTAATCTTTCTGAACAGTCCTCTACAGCTCTCTTTCAATTCTCTTGATGGGGTCTGAAGTGACGAAATTTTCAACCAACTCGAAAGTATATATTCCACCAACATAGAAATTTCCTAGTGTATTTGGAGGGCACTTTACATCCAGGAAAAAGGCAGGATCTTAGAGCATCTCCAGGATAGGACCCCAAATGGCTCTCTAATGATAAACTAATGGGCGAGAAGAAAAACCCAAAAACTTGAACTCCACCATGTTTCTACCCTGAATAAAGTGCCCTGGCCTCAAAAGAAATCTATGTTTTCACCATCACTTTCATGTAGCATATTAGAGCTCATCGAGCCCAGTACTTGACCATTTTTGATATCAAGAGGAAGAAGAGATGGTGTCATCAAACTTTGTTGAAGCATCTGTGGAAGGTTTCCAACTTGGCGTGTTGCCTACAACAAAGCATTCTAGTTTTTGGAATAACAAATACAACTGAGTCAAAAAAGGAAAGAACTTGGTTGCTAAAAAAGATTGCTAGGTTTGCAAGTTTTATCTCCATGTTTCACAAGACCCTACAATTGGTAGTGGACAAAAATTGACAACATTTTAGAATACCGTGTAACACTAAAACAAACCTACAAAAAGCATGGAATCAAAATGGAGGGTAATTAAATAGAGTTTGTCCATTGCCATGGGGTTGTTATTGCCTTGAACAAACCTAGGACATCTATTGCAGATACACTGCAAAAAGCAGTAGAACTTTACAAAAGCAAACACCCAAAGCAATAGTCATTCACCTTCATACACTATGGGCTATTTTTGAAAGATGCATCACAATGTCCAGACATGCAACAAGACATTCACAAGACATCACTCATGAAGTGAAAAAGCATAGAGCAAGCGAGCACAAATGAGATCAAAACTCTTGACTTGGAAAATATGAACTCTTATTCACTCACACATCAAAAAAGCCACAGGATTTGAAAGAAGCTGAGAAGCTAACAAAGTTAAAAGATTTGTGCCATGAGAGCTTAAGCGTGCATGACCATAGACATGGAAACAACAATTTTGAGAAAAATTATCATTCTTGAATAGGAGTCAACGATGGCGTTGTTCACCATGCTTAACAACTAACTTCTATCAAAGGGGGCATGTGAATATTTCAAGTTGCAAAGATGTAAGGAGCTGTAAGAACTTTGAACAAGTCTACAAAACAACAACATAACACAACCACCTTTCCTAAAGCTGTAGAGATCACAAAAATTGAAAAAATTACATTCCAGACAATACATTTGGAGTTGAAATGATAGACATTGGAATGTAAAATGAGGCATGCGTTGAAACTTTTGAACTTAAAAAAATTCAAAATTTTATTTCAAAATGAGTTGTTATTTTTTATCGCTCATAAATGTTCAAGAGGTCATTTCTGAATTTGTATTGTTTTGTTGACATCTTCTTTTGCATTTGTGCCATTCAAGAATGCATAAAATGTGAGACCTCTTTTAAACAATATAAGATTTTGATCTTGTCAAGGTAGTTCTAGATTTTAACCGCTTTGTTCTCAATGATCATGTTATGAAACATCACACATGCTATCAAAACATCTATTATCACCTCCCTATCCCACTGCGTTTTGCGATTTGTGATCACTTAGAAACCTTACTTTCAGAACTCTAAAACAACATTCCATGTCCTTTTGTGTACTCTCTTGACATTTTGCAAAATGATACTTAGGAGATTTTCCATAGCATTTGGGAGATTTACCATTTGCTAGGACTTGGGTCCTTCCATCTTGTACCCTTTTCTCTCCCTTGTTTTGGATGTTTTGTTTTATTAATGTTTGGCAGGGTTTAAAAAACAAAAACTTCTTAATAAATTGTTATGGGTAATTTATTTCTTCGTCTTGTCACTGTTGATAGTGATTTTCGGCTCCGTCTTGTTACCGACGATTGCCACGTGCGCTCTTTTTTTTAAGGAAAAAAAACAGAAATTGCAGAAAACCGAAAACACTGGGTCGCTGCCTCTAGCAACAATCGGTAAACGAAGAGCGGCTTGCAACTATGTTCACCCACGCGACTCACGCGGATACGTTCGTTCTCAGCAGCTTCGTTACACACCTCAAGGGCATGTCTGAAATGTTTTCGGAGGGTTCAGATTCAAGTCCATTTATTTAGAAGAGACCCAAGCTCTGAATGCTTGCAATCCACAGTTCATGTGAGTGTGATCCACATGTGTATATGCGCTGGAGAAGAGGGACTTAACAAGGAAAATAAGTTAGGTTGGAAGTTTCACAATAGCAGTCAGTAGTTAGCAAGTTTCGATTTGATCCAGCGCATGATGGTTTTGTGTAGAAGAGATATCCGTTCGTCTTCGCTTGGGGATCGTGTACCTTGTAGACTAATAATAGCGGGGATTGAAATAAAGAAATCTCCCACATCATGAACATGCGACAGTCGATTCGTGTTTGGGGATGTTTGATAGGGTTTGGCAAACGGTTTCGGTCGAAGGTTTCTCTGTTGACAGTCCACAGATAAGCCCGAGGGTGCCGAGTTTCGGCTGGGACGGGGTCAAGACACATAGATCGTCTGTCCTCGAGCTGTTGTGCTCGGGCTGTTGTTTTCTTGATCCAGTTCACGTCTTCGTTCTCTTGCCACTGTTCATTTTCACGGTCTGCTTCACTATGGCGTTCCTGAGCGATCTGTACAAGGAATGTCAAGCTGTGGTGAGGACTTTAAGTTTGCAATTAGGAAAGGTCAAGTTTAACAAATCTTTGTGCAGTCTCCTTACAAATAAATACGTAGCCTCCCTCGCGGACCTTGACAACTGTATATTCAGGGAGGATGGTTCAATAGATCTTCCTTGCAAAACAGCTCTTGTGGAATTGAGGCGCATCATGTCGTGTGGCCAACTGTTGGTGACACAATGGACCCGGAAGGATTGGTGGACATCAGTGATCACGTCCTCCGATTCTGCATCGCTCGACAAAAAGGTCATTCTACACCTAAGAGAGTTTCTTGCATGTGTCAACGTGTTGGTGCAGATGAAGACAAACATGACATGTGGTCCCGCCTTGGACTCTCTCGATTCAAGCGTCCAACAAGCCTTTCGAAGAGACATTGAAGGCTTGATACGTAGCATGAAACGGTACAGAAGACGTATAATATTTACCCGCAAATTTGCAAAGCTTGCAAAACACCTTTCAGAAAAACTGAAGGCAGAGATTTCCAATCATGAACATCCATACACCATAGATTTTCCACGTGATGTTGAAATTTCTTACAAGGATTGTCGTGGAGATGGATCATTTGGAACCGTGTACCAGTGTACGTTCCTTGGAGTGATGGCAGCTGCTAAGGTTTGGAAAACGAACTGCATAAACAAGGAGGCAGCTGAGCAAGAAGCAAGTCTGTTTTCCAAGTTGCGACACCCAAATGTGGCTCAATTCATAGGCTATGGAGTCAAGAAAAGTCAGCCCGTCATTGTTTCGGAGCTCATGAGCTCGGACCTACGGAGATACTTAGATGAAAACAAGAAGAATCCTGGTGAAGGACCTCCTCTTCCACTGCTGGTAGCTATGAACATATTGCTACAGGTTGCAGAGGCAATGAATTACCTGCATGAGAATGCGGTGATGCACCGTGATTTGAAGGCGAACAATGTTCTTATAAATGTTCTGGAGGTTCCAGATGGGCAACTTTCCTCGTCATCTGTGCAAGTTAAACTCACAGACTTTGGCAAGTCAAAACGGAAGCTGCACGACTCTAGGTTCACCACACCGATGGTGGGTGCAACCCAGTGGAGGGCACCTGAGGTGTTTGAAGTGGACGAAAACAGAGAGAAGTACACAAAATCAGCAGATGTGTACAGTTTCTCTATGCTCTGCTTTGAGGTCCTCACTGGGGATGTCCCATTCGAAGGCAAACCACTAGTAACTCTTCTTCAGAGAATTCGTGATGGAGAGAGGCCTCAGTTACCAGATGACTACTGTCCTGATTACCTTTCTGCACTCATTGAGAAATGTTGGGCTACAAATGCTGTAGAGCGTCCCCAGTTTCCTGTAATCTTGCAACTGTTGATGGATTACAAGGCTAGGGTTTTGAAGCATCCATACAGGGGAGAGGATGTACCACCTGATTCTTCTCAAGACTCACAGACTGTGGATATTGCAGAGACAGCTGATACTATATATGTAATTGAGGATGACAACAATCACCGTGCTTGCAAATCAGCAACTTCATGTATGATAGAAATAAACTCCAGAGATTAACCCCTTGTGTTTTGGTTTGCAATTACTCAGAAAAATGAGTGAAAACCTGATGAGCTTGGTTTGGTCTCAGATGCATTCACAGAAGGTTTGACATCTAGAAATCTGTCAGTGCTGCAGGAAGTGCAAAGCCTTTCTGTTGATCGACCATATTGTGAATTCTCTTACGAGGAGCTGGAGGCTGCCACGGCCAGTTTTTCTCCTGGTAAGTTCAAGAGCCATTAAGCAAAATCATATGAGTTCCTTGTTGAATTCTTGTTGGATAAACCCCTGTTTAAAACAGTGGGATACTTTGACAAGGGTGACATTATCCATGCTTTGCACAGAAGGCAGACTGCTCAGGAGTCTAACATTGTGTTGGGTCTTTTGTTGGGAATGCAGGAAATTTGGTGACAGTAGTAGATTGGGGTGAACTCTATTGGGGTAAGCTGCAAGGTGAAAGACTTGTGGCTATTATGCGCATGAATCAAGAGGAGCCAACCAATGAGAAGCGTTTTTTAACTGAAATTGAGATAAACACTTGCCTATCACATGCCAATATTATGTCACTTATTGGCTATTGTGTTGGAAAAGTACATCTGATACTTGTCTACGATTTCTTGCCTGAAGGAACTTTGGATGATCACCTTCATGGTACAAGAACCTGATGCAAAAATTCTTCCCATCTCCTGGAACAATTTTCAAAGAGCTTAAAGCTAGTCGTTAAGTGTATGCTACAACCATACAATTGATATCTGTACCTTTTGACAGATGATTTTTTTCTTTCCACTCATGTGCAGGAAAGGAGGTGTTGGAATGGGAAGATCGATACAAGATAGCAGTAGGCATATGTAAAGCATTCGTGTATCTTCATGATGGAAGTCCTCGGCCTGTAATTCATATGAATGTCAAGCCCTCCAACATCCTTCTATCCCATGACCTCCACCCTCATGACAGCCTGTTCATTAAGCTCAAGTCTTCTAGTGGGAGATTCAAGGTAATTAGGACAGTTGTAGCCATAAGTGCTAACAAACAGCCTTGTATATCAACAAGTTCCATCAAAAAAAATTTATCATCATTGTTGTTGGATTCTACTAGATGCATACGAATATATATTGCCAAACAATTAATGGAGATGTAACAAGATTCTAAAACTTTGTGATATTCATGAACAATTTGAAGAAACATTAAAGTTGATGCAAGATTCTAGAATTGTTCTTTCTAGAATCTTGCATTTATCAACTTTGTTCTTCAATTCTAGCAAATCTTATAGAGTTGGATGCGTGTTGGTTAGATTTTTAGGCAAATGCATGTACCAATGACTAGTTATGTGATTGTTTGTAGGAGCCAAATGTGGATGTACCATCTACATCCTTGGAGCTTGGAACAAAATCTTTGAAGAACGTTGAAAACACGATTTCAGCACAAAGTTCCAACTTGAAAGAACTACCTTCATCTATTGGCCAATTGAATGCACTCAAAGAGCTTGATTTGACAGGGTGTTCAGGGTTACAAGAATTGCCTACATCTATTGGCCAATTAAATGCACTCCGAAAGCTTGATTTGAAAATGTGTTCTAACTTGAAGGAATTGCCTTCATCTATTGGTCAAGTGAATGCACTTCGAGAGCTTGATTTCACAGGGTGTTCGACCTTGCAAGAATTACCTACATCTATTGGCCAATTGAATGCAATCCAAAAGTTTCATTTGATGGGGTGTTCAAGGTTACAAGAATTGCCTACATCTATTGGTCAATTGAATGCACTCCAGGAGTTTGATTTGAAAAGGTGTTCTAACTTGAAGGAACTACCTTCATCTATTGGTCAATTGAATGCACTTCGAGAGCTTGATTTGACAGGGTGTTCGAGCTTGCAAAAATTACCTACATCTATTGGCCAATTGAATGCACTTCAAAAGTTTGATTTGACAGGGTGTTCAAGCTTGCAAGAATTACCTACATCTATTGTCCAATTGAATGCACTCCAAGAGCTTGATTTGACAAGGTGTTCAAACTTGCAAGAATTACCTACATCTATTGGCCAATTGAATGCACTTCAAAAGTTGAATTTGGGTGATTGTTCCCAATTACATGAATTGCCTACATCAATTGGGTGGTTGAGTGCACTCCAATATTTCAATTTGAAAGGATGTTCTAAGTTGATGGCATTGCCTACATCTATAGGCCAATTGAATGCACCTCAAAAGTTCAATTTGGCTAATTACGCCCAATTAAAGGAATTGCCTACAACTATTGGGCAATTGAATGCATTCCAGGATTTTAATTTGGAAGGATGTTCTACATTGATGGAATTGCCTACATCCATAGGCCAATTGAATGCACTACAATGTGTTGAGGAAGTGGATGCAATTCAAAATTCTAGTTTGGAAGAAGGCTTTGAATTGGAAGAATCACCTATATCTATAAACAAATCAAATGCATTTGGCCAACAATTGATTTTAGGGGAAACTTTTCAATCATTAAAATCAAATTTGTCAAATGACACAATGAGAAGGTTTGAAGTTCATAAGAAGTTTATAACTAATACTCCACAACTTCTAAATGCCCAAAATGGAGGGAATGCATTCAAGATTGTTGCAAGTACAAAAAATAACGATGGGGGTACTTTTGAATTTTTTTTCCCATCAGCAAAATGCATGACGAAGGTTGTAGGAGTGGGGTTGGAGTGGGCTAAAGTGGTTGTTTGCATGAAATCCTTTGATGTCAAGGTGATATCAATAGGTGAAAATGCTTGGCAAAATCCATGGGAACAAGTGGAACAAACTGGGTGTTCGAAAGACTTCATACTATTGAATTGCAACCTTGCAAACATGAACAAAAATAAGTTCCACATTTCCAAATTGACAGCGAAAGAATCATCAAAGAAATTTGGTATCGGCGTACATGTGCAAGGTACTCTTAAACATGGTGAAGTCAATACATATGTTGAAGACAAGGGAAAATATGTTGCATTCAATCCCTTGATATGGGACCTTATGCAATACATGATTGATTCATATTGCAAGCAATGTGTAGGGTCTACATCAAATGCATCAGGAAGGAATGCATCTCACAATCAGGAAGGATCAAAAGGAAAAGAGAAAGTTAACATGAACTCTCAATTCCTTCCTGAATCATCAAATAAACGAGATGAAAATGAAGAAGATGACAAGGATGGGCCTCCTTTTTCAAATATTGGTTCCAATGTTAAAATCAATGCAAAGAAGAAAAAGATCTTGATTGTGACTGTTTGTCCTAGATCTGGTGGTGATTTTTATCAAGGGAACACACGTCATGTAGTTGAACCCAACAATAGAATCAATGATGCAAAAATCCATCCTAGCTTGGTTTTCCGATTTGAGCTTGGAGATATTCGAAAGTTGACCATCACCACTAAAACACGATGCAACTTTGGGACGAGTGCACCAGACCATTATGATGGCGAGTACCTTGGGTATTACCAAGATAATATTAAGATTTCCTTGAGTTGTGAAGAAGCAAATGGTGCACAACTTTCATCTCGAGGTCCAATAGTGGAAAAATTAAGAAAAAATAAAATTGGCATATCTAATACATCCACCTATACAAAATCTGATGCAAAAGAAACCAGTGCCCAAGGCAATGTACGAGTTCAAGTTAGTGTTCCTCCGGTTAATCTTCAATTCAATGGTCAAGGAAGTCGAAATTGCACCACCACCATAGGAGACTCTAATTCAAATACAAATTCACGTGATGAATATAGTTGGCAAGTGGATGAATTTTTGCTTCAAATAAAGGGGACATTAGAATCATCGTATGACTACAAGTTTGAATTTGCCCATAATGTTTTGGACTATGCAAAACAAGGTGATTTACAATGTCGGCAGCAATTTGTAAACAAGTCAAGGATCTTTGACACATTTTGCCCAAGCATTAAAACTGAGTGGAACCACTTGAATAATAGTGAAGAGTGTCCCTACATGTTTTCAACAAAACGAGATCTTATCGAAATTCAAGATTATTACCAATCCAACAAACAAAATACAAAATTTCAACCCCTGGAACAACGATATGTAGTAGACATGTTTGTGAATCATGCAATGACACATATGATCCATGAACATTTTGAGATAGAACTTTCACTTTCACAAGGGATGGAAAACCCAAGTTCAGGGTTGAAAGTGATTATTCCAACTTCATGGTCGAAAGTGATTATTCCAACGCAAGAAACATGGCAAGCTTTGCGACAACGAATTGTGTTATTTATTGGTAATTGAGAATTTAATGTTGAACATTTCAATTGGTCAAAGAGAAGTGAAAATGCATTAATTGATTATAATTGAAATAATGATTTATCTATTTTTTAGCATGGTAATTTAGGGAGG
>Ga0209208_10012208_pt1 | contig 10908 bp, 10 predicted proteins | sample S1TSphfallax_3_FD_187694 | JGI IMG/M metagenome (GOLD analysis project Ga0209208, IMG submission 187694) | Host-associated microbial communities from peat moss isolated from Minnesota, USA - S1T2_Fd - Sphagnum fallax MG (SPAdes) (version 2) | ecosystem: Host-associated > Plants > Peat moss >... | reverse complement strand
AAATGAAAACCTACAATAAAAGTTATCATTTTCTCCAAATTTTATGATAATTTTTAAAATTTTAATTTGAGATGCAAATTGCTGCATGAAATATTGAAAATCTGATTTTGGAGTTGTTGGAAGCTTCACTTTATCATCTTCTCTTTGGTTCAGATGACTTAGGGGAGTTAGACAAGATTTAGTTTTTTTACCATACCTACGACTCATGTTCGACACAAATTAATTCTGAAGAGGAACTGCCCAAAAAAAAAATTAAAAAAAATCTAAGAACAATTTGTCAGAATTCTAATTCAAATTCAACCATTTCAAAACATAAGATTAAAAACCTTGAACCTTACTTGTGGACTTAGCAAAATTAAAAAAACTATTGTTGAAATTCTAAAATATTCAGATTGGGGCTGTTGAATTTCTTGAAAATTTAATTGTTTCGTGAAGATTTCCCAAACACAAGTTGTTGTAGTTACAGCATCTTCTTCATGAGAATTTGAGATCTTCAATATGAAACAAAACAAAGTTACGAGAACAATTTGCAATGGAGTTATTTGGTGGTGTTGCATCATGTACCATGTTTCATGTTTCTGATTTTGTGAGTGGATGCTGATTTGCAAGATTGGCACTTCATGAGAAGCAAAAAAATAAGACATTGATGATATTGACACTCTCAGAAATCAAGATTATTGGTGAGTATTTGGGCTGCAATTGTGTGAATGAGTATGTGCTATATAAACATGATAAAAGTGTTGAAGATAATTTTCCTGCAAAAGGAGTTGAGAAAAAGATGCTTATTTTTAAAAGGGTATATTGAAGATGGTCTGGCTACTTTGTTGAAGCATTTTTTGGGACCTTTGTAGTGTAGGGTGGAAACTTGGGTTATTTTTGTGGTGTTGAAACAAGGGGTGTGTCAACAAACTTTGCCATTTACATTAAAAAGGTATCTTAAGGCAAAAGAAGAATTATGAAAACTCAAATATCTCAACATGCAAAAATATAATCTTCAAAAAAGTCCTCCAGAAGATACCAAAATTGGTCAAGTTATTATAACTCTATAACTAATCTCAAGTTTCTACACAAGCCAAAATATCATCTTTCAAAAATCCTCATGTAAAAATAGACCTATTATTATTACCTAGGGGCCAAAATCCCTTAAGCTCCTATACTCTATAATGAATCTAAACACAATATCCTTGCCTTGGTAAGCAAGGCTAACAAATGCTTTTGGAAGCATTTTGGGAGCTTTCTAATGTAGGGCAGAACTTTGTGATGCACTTTTTAATGCATTTGGTGTTGAGAGAAAGGCTTTTGTGGCATTTGGGGTCCTTTGTACATAATGTAGGGCAGAACCTTGAAAGAATTTTTGTAGTGTGGTTGGTGTTGAGATAGGGGCTCTGCAAGCATATGGGGACCTCTGTAATATAGTGCATAACCTTGAAAGAATTTTGTTGTGAACCATATAAGTATTGTATTTTGTTGATTGAGTAAGAGACAAAAAAGAAATACCAATTTGAGAATTCAATTAAAAAAATTAAATTGAATAAACTAAAATGAAATGTATTGAAAATCTACAAAACTTTGTGTATGAAATTGTTTGTACCAAAAATCTAAAAACTTAGTGTTTAAAATTTTAATATTTTTGATTGTTTGTACTAAAAATTTGAAAACTCAGAAAATTCAATGTTTAATAACTTATTGGTCTAGAATTGTTTGTCAACTCCATAGGTTGTCCAAAGCTTCTTCATTGTGTATATTTTGAATATAATCATGTGATTGTTAAAAAATAAATTGCTTTGCAACTTAAACTTATTTATGAATAAATAAGTTTATTGAAAGATGGGTTATGGTGATGTTAAGCTTCATCTTTGACCAAAGGTGCTGATTGGGAAAGGTAATGTCTAATGTTCAAGGTGGCCAACTTAATGTTGCTGTTGTGACTTAGGTTTCCCATACTTCTAGTTTTGATACCAATGTTTCCTCCTTTGTAATTGTTCATTGTTTTGCAATAAAAAATAGGAATTAATAAATCTATTCAAATTAACACAAGATCTTGTTTGCAAACAAGGTTTTCATTTAATCTTTTTTGTTGGCCATGATTGCATAATTATGGTCCTTATAGAAGAGAAGGTCAATAATGTATCATGATGACATAGATTTGTATACTTGGTTTGAAAAGCAAATTTGTTGTCTAAGACATAAGCTTTTCACAAATATCAATGCATTCACAACAAAATAAATTGACAACAAAAAATTAGATGATTGTTCTTGCATCTTAAACGAGTATAAAATAACATTCTTCCTTGCACTAAAATTCAAAACAATTTCCAAGAATGAAACACCATTTGCAAGCCTACAATTTTATGTGTTAAGTTTGGCATTGTCTAATGTCTATGCTTATAAACGTGTTTGAATTCATTTCACAATGTCAACTCCACATGCTAGTCTCTTGGCCATTAGTTCAATCATTTTTTCTTCAAAGGTTGTATGTTTTACTAGGGGTAGAAAGACATCTACTTCAAACTCTTCCAAGAAGGTAACAACAAGAGTAATATCTTGTTTTGACAATTTTTGTGCATTAATTGATGATTTGATGAAATCAATTGTAGGTCTAATTTTCTTCTTAACCTTTATCACAATGCCATCATTGAAAACACCATAAACAAAAGCCAAACACATTTAGATTTCCACCAAATTACACCTTGATGTTCATAATAAGTCTAATTGAGCTAAAGATTGCACCATGATGTTCATAATGATTCCAACAAACTAAGGAAACACATGTTAGACAAGTTGGTGAAATATTTTTATTATCACTAGAATGATGATCATGACCTCATGAATCAATAATCATGACAAAGTTCCAAAGTAGTGAATTCAATTTTTATTTTTTTTAATTTTAAAAATTTGACATTTACTTGTCAATAAACATACACAAGAAACAAGATTTTAAAAAGATCTTCCACCATGCCATTTGAAGAAGCTTTCGAAGGTGTTATCCACCCCAACATTATTGTTTCTTCTTTTATAGTACTTGGGAAATTTTCTTTATTCACAAAAACACTACACCTTTACACCTCCAATCCAACACCATTATGAAAAGCTTTGTAGTTCAAAAAATCATGAACGCTAACTATGCACAAAGCTTCTTTTGCATGTTTCTTCAAACAAAAATTGATCTCTTCCAAAACACCACAATTAATTTTTTTCCTTCTATCAATCCTAGCTTTAGCTCCTCCTCCTCCTTTCCACATCTATATCTTTTTTTTTCTTAGTTTCCCTCCCTTTGACATGGATGTTGCAATCACATTTTTATTTAAGAACCATGAGATAATTGACAATAGGTTTTAGTAAGGTGAGTTTACAAGTTTGGTTGAGGAAGACATGTCATAATATGTACAAGGAATGTACTTATGAAACTATTTTTTTTACTTTAATGAGGTAGGAATTATGTCTTAATTTTGACAAGTGCATCCAAATCTTCACTTTCAAAAACTTATTATGTGTGCAATTTTTGACCATTTATTTTCAAAGTGGGTCCCCTCCTAAGGCTTTCAAAAATAAAGGGTCAGAAATGGCACACATATTGCAATTTCTAAGTTTGTGAAAAAGTGTTATGAGTCCTCCCTAGAATTTTGTACCACTTCCAAAACTTGTTTACAATCAATCTTAATTTTACTTTTTCAGTGGAAAATATGATTTGCTAAAAGTTCATTTTTAGATCATTTTTATTTTAAGTTCATTTGTCATGACAAATATAATCCATATTATTTTTTGTTAGGTAGAATGTGATAGGTTTAACATACTCACTTGTGTAAATTATAATCTTAAATCTAAAAAGACACAATTTTGTGACAAGTACAAGGTATGTTTTCACAATAGGTGTAACACAAAATTTAACAAATCACAAAGACGATGACAAGTTTAAAATATGCATTTGTGCTAAGTATAATTGATAATTTAACAAGACTCCACGATTGTGTTAGATATTTATATTTTGTTCACATCCAATTTCATGTGGTGGGGGTCAAAGCTTGTTCATGTCCAAAACCCTCTTGATTCTCCAATCTCTTTCAAGGACTTAACATGGGAAATGAAGACCAAAAAAAATGATTTCATTGATCCGCAAGGGTATGAGGAAAGTAATGGGATGCAACGGAGCATCTCAAAAAAAATGGTTGGAGAAAATGAGATCAAACAACTATTTATGCCAATTACAATTTCATTACAACTTAATTTTTTTGAAAAGATGGTACCTATAACTTGAAATTTCTATCTTGTGTATTCTAACTAACCTATAGAATTGAACTAATAATAATAGTAAATTAATTGGTCTTTGTTTCTAACATATTTTTCTTTTTGAGTATATTTCAATCTACTTAACAAGTATACCTCTTTCCTTCCCCATTAGGCAAGCCTAGAAAAAAACTTCACACTTTAAAAATAGGCCAAGGACCTATTTAGACCAGAAAATATTTAACCAATATTAAATGTAAATTTTTATTAGCCTAATCAAATTATTTGTCCTATTTTCAAAATCACACACCCCCTTCATTGACAACATTTTTTAGAGTTAAACCAATTTTTTTGGATAGGTGGTGTGTTCTAAACTTTCAAACAAAATTTTCAAAAAATGCTTTGAAATTCACAACCCAAAGATTCAAAGCCTCATGCAAACTAAAATTACATTTAGGAGATGTGGAGATCAAAGAAGCTCAAGAAAGAGATTTTTGGGGCCATAACAAAACCAACCCCAAAAATGAAAATGAAGAACAAAAAAATGTTTGGTTAACCTAAAAGCAATAAAAACTCAATGCTTGTGGATGTGTGAAAAGTGGTTGTAGTTTAGGAAATGTTCCATGTGGTATATAACATTTCAAATCCAACACCACATCAAAAGTTCATGCAATTAGAAACTAGATTAAAAAAACACACATTGAAATTTACAAAAGATCAAATTACATATGAAAAAAAAAATGGTTCTCACTAACCTAGTATCTCTCCTTGTCAAAATTAAAAATATGCACCCATAGAGAAAGAAAACATGGACAACACATAAAACAAATAAAGAGTTGGACTAGCTTATTATGTTGCCTTCTCAAAAATGAAAGTATGCACCTAAATAGAAATTAGAACAAGGACAACACAACAAGTAGGACCTGAGTTTTCCTCTACAAATCTTGGAATGAAGATGACAACTTGTGAACATGGCTTGCACATGTGATGGCAACTTGCAAGCAATATTAGTAGTTCTAAGTGAATGTCATCAAATGGTGTTGGCACTTGTAAGGATAGGTGATGGCACAAGTGTTGGCAAGCAATGATGTGAATGTTGGTAGGTGATTGGGAGTTTTGTACTACATGTAATTTTGCAATTGATGGTGAAACTAAGAAGTGTGAATGTTGGCAAGTGATTGGGAGCTTTATGCATGCAACTTCATGATCAATGGTGAAATTGGGAAACATGAATATTGACAAGTAATTGGGAGTTTTATGCATGTAACTCCGTGGTCAATGGTAGAACTAGGGAATGTGCATGATGCCAAAAATGAGAATCGTGAATGATGGAGGAAATGAAAAGCACAACAATGGTGAAAAGCAAAAACATGAACCACATGGTGGAACTGGGAAAAATAAACAATGGCATAAATGGAAAGCATAAACTACAATGGAAATGGGAAACCATGAGCAATAGTAGAACTGGGAAGTGCAAAAATCAAAATTGAAAAATGGTAGTCGCTATGGACCTTAAACATGTGATGTATATTTTAGGTAGTTTACAACCTTAGACTAGATTATGAACTTTATATGTAGTTTAGAGTCCTACATATTGCCTTTAATCTAATACATTTTCATCGACATTGTTGTTCATTTAGTGTTGGTACCAATGTAAGTGTTGATTCATCTAAGGTTTTTTCTCCCTTCCTTTCCAAAATATCATGGAAATCAACAAATTTTCCTCCCTTCAAAGAGAACCGACAAGTAAAAATAAAAGAGGCACATGGTTGCAATGGGTAACATATCCATTAAGAAACAACATATTATTTTTGGAAAACATTGAAGTTAATAACAATTTAGGTTACATCCATACCATCATCTTAAAGAAAGTTGTCATCTCCACATTAATTAAACATTGAACAAAATTTTATCCCTAAATCCTACATAAATGTGTAGTTTTTTCCTTGTGGGTAGAACCAACAAAAATGGTTGTTGTTTGTGGGCCATGCTATGTTTGTAAAGGTCAATCACATGATGTGAATACTCATGAAAGAAAAACAAGGAAAGGAAATGGTCATTTAGTTAAAAATGTTGTAGAACTTTTGATCATATTAATTAAATTACACATATTCAAGCAATTCATTATTTGAAATTTGTGCTAGTTTTTTATTTTTAGTTTTGCATGTATGTTCACAACATATATTTTATTCAATGAAAACATTGAAAATATTTTTATTATCATTATTGGACATTACAAGCATATGAACATTTTCTATTAGAACATAAACATAAAATTTGCATAGTGTGTAACTAATTACATGGCATTAAAAATATTAAAAAACAAATACCAACATTTTTATCCAATTAAAGTTAAGTTGGGATAATTATTATTTTAAAATGATGTAAATATTGAATTTTGTAGTCTTGGGTTAGCTTCCACATTCACAAGAAAAATAATTAATTAAAAATAGTAATTGACTTAATTTTAAATTTGAATTTTTTTTCATAATCTATAAGGGTGAAAATCCACCTAGAACAAAAAAAGACTTAGTTTTTATTACAGTCATCTTTTTCTTTATATTTTAATCCCCATCAAAACTAATGAGTCAAAAAGTGTTAAAAATTTCATAAATACCATATTTTAAACCATTACAATTTAGATTCCACCATAATCATTCATAAATGTGTTTTTACATGGTAAAAACATACTAGATAAAAGATATAGAAAAGGGATGTGACACTATGATGGGATTTTGGTACACCTTAAAATATTTCGACCAATCATCATATTGTTATATGAGGAGTGAAATGATGGTTTTCCACAACTTAACTTCATATTTTCATGAAAATTCATTCACTATTTCTAGGACTATTTAATAGTAAAATTGACCCTAAGGTATAGTGAATAATAGATAAATATATTGATGATTGTATGATTAATTATGCAAGTGTTTCAAATATTGAACATATAATGACCCTTATGATTTAAATATAATTTTTTTTCATGTTTCAAAAGATTCACAAAACATGTTGAAAAATGGAATTGCAAATAAATTTCCTAGAAGAAATCATTTTAGATTTATTCCTAAACTTGTATTTAGTCTTACAAAACCTTGAGATCCTTGTTTCACTTATTCACTATGACTTTAGTACTTATATAGTTTTTGAACTTTCATATAATCATATATTCATACATAAACATTCATATGTTAATATATTGAATGGAAAACCATAATCAATTGTATGCGTATTTATAATGACATTTTCACATTAATAAGAGTTACAAAAGTGATTATAATCAATTTCCAATTATGTCAATGTCAATTGATATCCAAATAAATATTCATCATTTATGGAATGCTTTACAATCTCACTATTTGTACTACTGAAACATAGTGCAAATATTAAAAATAATAATTTAAATAACTTCATTTTGAATATTGGCACTAATCCACAAAACATGTTTAATATTCATGTTATTAACATGTTTATGAAAACTACGCATTTTATTTATAATTCACAAAACCTATAACTTTTAGATCCTTGATACTCTACTTTTAATCTAGAACCTTTGTAATGGACTTTTTGGGAAACAATATGTTCAAACATTTAAAATACAACCATTTCACATTCAAATGTGAAGCATGATCATGGGGTTTTTTGTTTTTCAATTTCATGAGGTAAATGGATTGGCGATTGGCGATCCTCCACAAGAGGACTTAGCCAAATTTGGCTACAAGTAAGTAGACAAATAATTTTCTTTTGAAACCTTGGTACGTATTGTGACTTGCAAGGACCTATAGTCTAAATATGGCAAACTCAACATTTGTTTTTTACTAAAAATGTGATGAAATTTGGGGATTTTTTTTCTGCCCCTTTTTTTGACATAAAATTTTGCAAGCAAAAAAAATTTAAAAAAAAGAAAGTTGTGACCATTCATGTTATTTTAAATGAATTTACACATCTAGAGGTGCTCAACACCAATCATTGTCCTTTGATTTTAAACAACACAATTTACAAATGGAAATACAATTGTTTGTGAATAAAATCATAACCCTTTGCTAATTAGCACAGGATACCCAATCAGTCTCATGAGATTTTTATTTATTAAATAAAAAATTTATAATTTATAATTTATAATTTATAAAATAAATAAATAAATAAATAAAATAAATGGCCAAGTGCTTTATATTAAAGCCTTTGGCTGCAAGCTTCACCAAAATTGGGCCTGCACTCAGCTTTGCCTTGCATGGGCCCTTATTCCATTAAAGCCCACGGTCTCGAGCTTTACCCCATAGTTATAAAATTTGACCAATAGTTAACGCACTTTCTTTCAGCTCCAAAGTTTGTGGGAGTCTAGGCTTTTGGAGCTAAAGTGAACCAGCATCCACCAATGCACCATCCATTGGATGTCAATTATTACTCAGTTGTGGATGAACCTCAACTGAGTTAATATTTGGTTTCACCTTGGTTAACCACTTCTGTAGGAAATAGGTCTCCGATACATAGGTAGATAGGTAGGAAATTAGGTAACCACTCGATAAGTAGATGGTTTATACCATAGGTCATAGGTAAAGGGATGTTTTTACTACCTACCCACTAACTAATTACCTGTTTGTGGGTTGTTAGTAGATAGGTAGTAACCAAAAAAAAGTACTGAGCTAACCACCATGGTTAGCTAGGCAACCTGGAACCCAACAGAAAACTGTTCCCTAAACCACTTATCATTCATCCTTCATGGTGCACTGGTTTGGTAAAGAGAAACCCTACATTTTCACACACCAGCTAGGGCACAAAAACCCTAATTTCAGCAGAGAAATTAGGGTTTTTGTGCCCTAGCTGAACTTTTCAATCAGTTTTCCCACCCAAAGGACAATAGGAGAGAGAGACCCTACATTTTCACACACCAGCTAGGGCACAAAAACCCTAATTTCACCAGAGAAATTAGGGTTTTGGTGGCCTAGCTGAACTTTTCAATCAGTTTTCCCACCAAAGGACAATGGGAGAGAGAGACCCTACATTTGCATACACCAGCTAGGCACAAAAACCCTAATTTCACCAGAGAAATTAGGGTTTTTTGTGCCCTAGCTGAACTTTTCAATCAGTTTTCCCACCACAAAGGACAATAGGAGAGAGAGACCCTACATTTTCACACACCAGCTAAGGGCACAAAAACCCTAATTTCACCAGAGAAATTAGGGTTTTTGTGGCCTAGCTGAACTTTTCAATCAGTTTTCCCACCCAAAGGACAATAGGAGAGACAGAGACCCTACATTTTCATACACCAGCTAAGGGCACAAAAACCCTAATTTTACCAGAGAAATTAGGGTTTATTGTGCTCTAGCTGAACTTCACAGAGAAGACAACCAAGTTTTTTGAATTTTGTACACACACACACAAACTTGAATCTCCCTCTCAAAATGTATGTATAATTTAAACCCACTCTCTCTCTACTCTCTCTCTACGTGTATATTTTTTACTACTACTACTGTTCCAGGCTATAATACTATTTTAAGGTGCATTCACACTTGCTGTTAGGGTTTCTAGTTTTGAGTCCACTAACACCCACCCATCCATGCTAGTCGTTTACGACTTACCTTATTTATCATGAAGATTTTTTATATTAAGCTAACCCTTGCTTTCACATTAAACTATCGGCCATTTAACATTGGGTGCCCCACCTAGGATGCCACCTAGATTTTCAGTTAACACTGACTTTAACATCAAGTGTGTATGCACCATAACTAGACCTAAGGTATTAAGTGTTTCTTTAAAAATTATTTTTTACCCCGTGATACCCAGTCAATACCTATCATGTATCAAGGGAAAAAATTAATCTTTTTTTCTGCTGGTGCTTTACATTGGGATAACACCCTTTGAGGTATCCCTGAGATTTTTTAATTTATTATTATTATTATTATTATTATTATTCTGCTGATCTTTTATAACTAATTATTTTAAAATAATTTATTCTAATAAAATTTAGACATATTAATATTTTGACCTTATGTCAGTTGATCATCACAAGGCCCTTGAGCCAGAGTGTAAGGGCCTGGAAATCCGTAAAGCTTGAGTTCTTAAAATTGGAAATCCATAAGGTTGGAGTTTTAAAAATTGCACCCTTTGAGCTCTTCACCCCACATAAAGAAATGGCAAAACAGCTATGGTTCATTTGAGAAGGAGAGGAGGTACCTTATGTGCATGGTCCCATCTTCCAAATTGCATTATGAGTATGTTCAAGCCATGTTATTCCGGGGTGTCCACTTTCATGTTTCCGGGCTTCATTCTCATTTTGATTCATTCATAATCACTTATGCATAGACCACTATTGTGCACCATTAGCAATCTTTTTTAGTCCCCTCGATGCTCATTTCCCACTATCAATAGTGAATGTACATAACCTTGCAATGTATGCAAGCCATAACGATTATTCAGCAAGGTGTTACATTGATCTAGGTTCTTCATCTCTTCCACACATCCTAGCTATTGCATCTATGTCATTAGTCAATTTTTTGACAAATGACTACTTTCTCGTCTTAGGTCTTCTTTGTTATTGTTGAACGTCATTTTGTACCCTTAGGTCCAATTTGCGTAGGGTTTGTTGTCCTTTATTTTTCGTTGATTGTTTGCTTTCGTTTTTTTTTTTCTTTGGGTTGTGTTTACTTGTGCTCTTATTTACCTTGTACTTTTGATAGATGGATT
>Ga0209208_10012207_pt1 | contig 10908 bp, 8 predicted proteins | sample S1TSphfallax_3_FD_187694 | JGI IMG/M metagenome (GOLD analysis project Ga0209208, IMG submission 187694) | Host-associated microbial communities from peat moss isolated from Minnesota, USA - S1T2_Fd - Sphagnum fallax MG (SPAdes) (version 2) | ecosystem: Host-associated > Plants > Peat moss >... | reverse complement strand
CACGAGCGCGTGGTGGTATGCGGCCCCTCGGGTTCCGGCAAGTCGACCTTGTTGAGATGCATCAACGGCCTGGAGCCCCATCAAAGCGGCGACATCCGCATCGACGGCATCCTGCAAAATGCCAACCCGGCCGTCATGAACGAGATCCGCGCGCAGGTCGGCATGGTATTTCAAACCTTCAATCTCTTTCCGCATATGACGGTTCTCGATAACTGCACGCTCGCGCCCATCTGGACCCGGCGCATGGCACGGCCGGAGGCGCAGTCGATCGCCCTCAACTACCTGGAACGGGTGCACATGGCCGCGCACGCCGCGAAATATCCCCATCAGCTCTCCGGCGGCGAACAGCAGCGGGTGGCGATCGCCCGCGCGCTCTGTCTCCAGCCCAAGGTGATGCTGTTCGACGAACCCACGTCCGCACTCGATCCGGAGATGATCCAGGAAGTGCTCGAGACGATCATGGAATTGGCGGATTCCGGCATGACGCTGCTCTGTGTCACCCACGAAATGGCTTTCGCTCAGGCTTTGTCGAACCGTATCATCTTCATGGATCGCGGCGAGATCATCGAGGAGGGAACCCCGGCACAGTTCTTCTCGCATCCCAAGAGTCCGCGACTCGAGGCTTTTCTCGGACGGATCATGCTCAAGTGATGGGCGGACAACAATCTTTTCCCCTGCGGAGGTGCCTACGTGTCCAGTCAACAGACTTCCTGGGTTTCCTTGAGTTCGGACGCCCTGAGCGCGCAAATCGACCCGCGCGGCGCGCAATTGTCGACACTGCGTGATCGCGGCGGACATGATCTCTTGTGGAGCGGCGATCCGTCCATCTGGGCCGGGCGCGCACCCGTCCTCTTTCCCATCGTCGGCGAACTCGCAGGCGGCGCCTATCACCTGGGCGCGCAGACCTATCATCTGTCGCGGCATGGGTTCGCCCGGACCAGCAGTTTCCAGATCGTCGATGCCCATGCCTCGGCCGTCACGCTGCGGTTGCAGGCCGATGCGGTCAGCCTGCGGCGCTATCCCTTTCAATTCGAATTGGACTTGAATTTCGTGTTGCAGGGGCCGACGCTGACATTGACCGTGTCGATCCGGAATCTGGGCGAGGCGGCCATGCCGGCCAGCTTCGGCTACCATCCGGCGTTTCGCTGGCCGCTGCCGTTCGGCCAGCCGCGCGATGGGCATTTCCTGGAATTCGATCACGACGAGCCCGCGCCGGTCCGGCGCTTGGACGCAAAGGGACTGCTCACGCCGGAGCGTCAGCAAACGCCCGTCGTCGGGCGACGCCTCGTGCTCGACGATGCGCTCTTCCAGAACGACGCCTTGATCTTCGACGCCTTGCGCAGTCAGCGGGTCACCTATGGTTCGGCAACCGGCCCGCGAATTGCCGTGAGCTTTCCCGATACGCCCTTCCTCGGTGTTTGGACCAAGCCCGGGGCGCATTTCATGTGCATCGAGCCCTGGCATGGCATCGCCGACAGCCAGGGCTTTTCCGGTGATTTCACCGTCAAACCCGGTGTTTTCATGGTCGCTCCGGGCGGCCTGCGGGTTATCAAAGTGATGCTGAGTCTGATCGAGTAACGGAGCGAGAGCGGCTCGCGCGAGGTGTCAGTCATATCCCACAGATGAAGGGGTTTGGCAGGGGGCGTGTTCGATAGGGTCCGGCCACACAATTCTGGTTCCACAACAGACCGGAGACATCGAGGGCTCATGACGAAGACTCCGGACATTCGTGAGGCTTGGGTGCCCGGTACCTGGGCACTCGTTCTCGCCGCAGGAGACGGCAACCGGCTGAAAGCGCTCACCACGACTCCGAACGGAGTGATCGTCCCCAAACAATTTTGCTCCCTGCAACGCGGGCCGAGCCTCCTCTCCCAGGCATTGCAACGCGCAGGAGCAGTGGCACCGACCATCCAAACGTGTGCGGTCGTGGCCGATCAGCATCGCTGGTGGTGGGAACTGCCCTTGGGAATCCTCCCCAAGGAGAACATTTTCGTCCAGCCGATGAACCGCGGTACCGCCCATAGCCTGCTCCTCGCCCTGCTGCGGGTCCACGCTCGCGACCCCAAGGCCAACGTGGCGGTATTGCCGGCCGATCATTACATCCGCCAGGAAGTGAGCTTTGCCCATTCGATCCGCCGACTGGCCGAACTCGCCTCCCACAATGCGGACGTGGTGTACTTGCTGGGCATCGACCCCGATCGGCCCGAACCGGACTTGGGCTATATCGTCCCGGCCGATCATCACACAGACCGGCCTTCGCCGGTACAAAGTTTCGTGGAACGACCCGACGCCGTCCGCGTGCGGGGGCTCCTCAAGGCGGGTGCGCTGTGGAATACCTTCATCATCGCCGGATCGGTCCGCGCTCTGCTCGCTCTGTACAGCCGGGATTACCTGCCGTCGGTCATGCAGCTGCGCAGCGCGATCCCCGATCGGAAACGATCTACCATCGGCAGCAGCGCGCTGGCCCCGGTCTTTCAAGCATTACCCACGGTGGATTTTTCACGCGATCTGCTCGCACCTCAGGTGCAGCATCTGCAGGTTCTGCATGCCCCCGACTGTGGTTGGAACGACTTGGGAACCGTCCCACGGGTGATCGATGTATTGCGTCATCTGCCCCCCGAAAGCCGGCACGTGGAAGCGGCGACCCTGCCGTCGGCGACGCTCTGCCTCGCCGAGCAATGCGGCAAAATCGGCCGGGACAAGCTGCTGTCCTTCACCCTGTGATGGCGATGTACCCGTAATGGCCGACCATGCGTGGTGGCAACGGGGGGTTATCTATCAGGTCTATCCACGCTCCTTTCAGGATTCGAACGCCGACGGCATCGGTGACTTACGCGGAATCTTACGCAGGGTGGACTATCTCGAGTGGCTGGGCGTCACGGGGGTCTGGATTTCGCCCATCTATCCTTCGCCCATGGCGGATTTCGGCTACGACGTCTGCAACTACACCGCCATCGATCCTCTGTTCGGCTCGCTCGAGGATTTCGACGAGCTCCTCCGCGAACTGCATGGCCGTGACATCAAGGTCATCCTCGATTTCGTTCCCAATCACACATCGCTGCGCCATCCCTGGTTCGAGGCCAGCCGCAGCTCGCGAACGAATGCCAGGCGCCACTGGTACATCTGGCGTGACCCGGCGCCCGATGGAGGACCGCCGACGAATTGGCAGAGCGAGTTCGGCGGTCCCGCATGGACCTTCGATGCACCGACGGGCCAGTACTACTATCACGCCTATCTGCCGGAACAGCCGGACCTCAACTGGCGCTCACCCGAGGTTCGGGCGGCCATGTACAACGTCCTCAGGTTCTGGCTGAAACGCGGCGTCGATGGCTTTCGGGTCGATGCCATTCACATGCTGATCGAGGATGAATCATTCCTCGACAACCCGCCCAATCCCGCCTGGCAGCCCGGCCAATCGCCGGCCCGCCGCCTGCTGCGCACCTACACCGCGGATCTTGCCGAGACGCATGTCTGCGTCGCCGGCATGCGCCGGGTGCTCGATGAATATCCGGACCGGGTGCTGATCGGTGAAGCTTACCTGCCCATCCCGCGACTGATGCTCTACTACGGTGAATCCCTGTCCGGGTTCCAACTGCCGTTCAACTTTCATTTGATCGGCTGCCGTTGGAACGCACCCACCATCGCCTCGTTGGTGCGCGAGTACGAACTCGCGCTGCCGGACGGTGGCTGGCCCAACTGGGTGCTCGGCAATCACGATAAGTCCCGCGTGGTGACCCGGCTCGGCGGCATCCCGCAGGCCAAGCTCGCCGCGCTCCTGCTGCTGTCGTTGCGCGGCACGCCGACCATCTACAATGGCGAGGAGATCGGCATGGCCGACGGCGAGGTTCCCGCCGATCGGGTGCAGGACCCGTGGGAGCGAAACGTTCCGGGGCTGGGACTCGGCAGGGATCCGTGCCGGACGCCGATGCTTTGGGATGAGGGCGCGAACGCGGGGTTCACCGACGGCACGCCGTGGCTCCCCATCAATCCGCCTGCAGCGGGCGGCAGCGTGGCGGCCCAACAAGCGGATGACCGCTCCATGCTGTCGTTGTACAGACGCCTCATCCGTCTGCGCCGACAAGAGCCGGCCATCGCCGTCGGCGATTATCGCGAAGTCGCCGTGACAGAGGATGTCTTCGTGTTCGAACGCAGCTTTGGTGCGCGGCGGCTCTGGGTCGCACTCAACTTCAGCGCGAGTTTCCAGCACCTCGCGACGTTGGCCGGAGCCGTCGTCCTCCTCTCGACAGGCGCACGGTCGTCGCACTCGTCGCCCCAGGACGCGGCCCGCCTGGAGCCCTATGAGGGCCTGATCGCAGAGGCTCCGCTCTAGCGCGGCCACATCCGCTGCAACTCCGATTCCCGGTCGAACAACTGGTGTTTCAGCGCACCCCCGACATGCAGGCCAAAGAGCACATAGAGCGCATAGGCGAACCAGGTGTGCCAGTGGCCAAACACACCGTGCAGTGACTCCTTGAGGTCCGGATCGAGCGCGGTGATGAACGGGATCCGTGGAAAGGGGATCAAGCCGAAGAGCTGCAGCGGATGGGTGTCGGCCAACTTCCAGGCCGAATCATGCAGCCAACCGGACAACGGCAGCGCCAGCATGAGCCCGTACAGCAGGGCATGCGCTGCGTGCGCCGCCCGTCGCTCCCACAGCGAGTAGCGATCCGTCAGGGGCGGCGGCGTATGCGACAACCGCCACAACACCCGCAGCAGCACCAATCCCAGCACGGTGATGCCGATCGACTTGTGCAAATCGATCACCGGCCGTACCGCACTGTCGGGAAGATGGTCGACGGACAACGCCAGCCCGACGTTGATCGTGATGAAGAGCGCAATCACCCAATGCAACACGATGGCCGTGGCGGTGTAGCGGTTGGCCCGGCCCAACTCCCGTGCCTGTCGCCGCTCGGGCATCCAATCCACCCGCTGCTTGAGCACGGCGAACCAACCGAGCAGCGCACCGCAATGACGCATCAACTGAAAGCAGAAGGGTTCGGTGAGCGCCGCCAGTCCCGCGAGCACCCATTCACGGGGTGTGGATCGCTGCCCCTTCCAACCGTTGTAGAACGACAATCCCCACAGCAGAAAAACGAAATCGATGACGAGTTTCACCCCGATCACCCAGAGCACCGGACCTAAGACCGATTGCTTGTCGAAGGCGAAGATCAGCAGCAACACGAAGGCCGTGACGCCGAACACGGGCTGCAAGGTGTCGATCACTTTCAGCGGCAGCATGAGGCGCCCCACGGAGGCATAGGCCGGGTTGCCCACCATGTCGCGGTAGCCATAGAGAGTCTGCAGGAAACCGCCGAACCAGCGACGCCGTTGCCGCATGAAAGACGCGAGCGTGTCGGGTGCATCGGTGATCGCCGCGGCGCGCGGCAGCACCCGCACGGTCCACCGCTCGCCGTGCAAGGCGGCATGGCGATGCAGTCGATGAGTGAGCTCGTAGTCTTCAACCCAGGACGCCGGATCGAAGCCGCCGACCGTCAGCAACGCGTCGCGCCGATAGCATGCGAACGCACCGGACACCAAGAGCAGCGCACCCGCGCGCATCCACGCCACGCGCGCGATGAATGAACGCAGATATTCAAAAGTCTGGAACCATTCGAAGCAGCGACCCGCGAGCGTCGGGCCACACCGCGGCGTGAGCACGCCGCCCGCACAGACCAATTCCGGCTCGAGCGAAAAGCATCGTCGCATTTCGCGCACCGCATCGTGGCGCAGCACGGTATCGGCGTCCAAGGTGATGACGAGGTCGCTGCGCAAGAGCGCAATGCCCCGGTTGAGCGAGTCGGCTTTGCCGCTGTTCGCTTTGCCGAGAACATTCAGCGACGGATGAGTTGCCGAGCGTCCGGCGGTTCCGGGGACGGCAGCGCCGATGCCATACCGGCGGGCCAGGAGCCCGGCCGTATCATCGGTGGACCCATCGTCGATCAACCAGATCTCATCCGGCGGGTCGTCCTGGGCGAGCAGGGCGTCCAGCGTGCCCGGCAACGCATGCGCCTCATTGCGGGCCGCAATCAGCACGGCCACCGTTTGCCGCCGGCTCGACGGTGCCACCGCCGCCCCCTCCTCCTCCCGGCCGCGGCGCAACTCGCGGGCCACGAACAGAATCAGCCAGGTGTCATAAGCGACGTACAACAAACCCGCGCCCCACTGGGCGAGACCCGGAGCGCGCCACAGGCCCGCAAGGCTTGCCACCCACAGGGCGAGGACGAAGAAGAACAAGACGTGAGCGACTGGAAATCGAAATGTGCTTTTCATGCTCATGCCTTTTTTTAGGAACCCGTTAATGTTAACTGCAACGAACGCCGTCGCCGCTCTGCGCTTGTGCATTTGACCTAACTGCGGCGCATTTGATTCCCCCCTCCCAGTTTGAGTTCCACACTCCCCTGTTTGACGTCCGCCCTCCACAGTTCGTGACCCACGTCACATGGATGCAGTGCCCGGGATCCTAAACTCACGACCAGCCCGGAATTCATTCATTTTCAAGAGGCGGCATTCCACATCATGAGCGATACAGTAAGACTGCCTCGACCGGGCTTCGAGCGTCGGCGGCGACAGGGCAGCGGCCGGGTGGAACACGATGGCCGCGGCAATGCCGTCCTGGTTCGCACCCGGGCGGGCGACAGCGAGGACATGACCCTCGATGCCTCGCTCGAACTCCTCGACGAGGACTGCGCCGCCGCCCCTGTGCGTCCCTTCGCTGCGGCCCTGCCTGGCGCCATGCGGGCGCGGACGATGACCGTCTTGAAAGGCAATAAAAGCTAAGTTCGCGGGGCAACGGCCGCGCGTACCCGGTCCTGGAAATAGGCCACCGATTGTTCGTGGCGAGGACTCAATGGGCCGGGTTGGTAGCTGCCTGACCGGTAGTTTTCCTGGGTGGTTTCACAGATCGCGAAATCCTCGCGAACGATGCCGGCATTGATCTCGATGGTATTTCGCCGGGACGCCTCCGCCCCGGCCGACAGATCCGCGAAATAAAAATCATAGATCAATTCCGTGGACTCGACGCCCAGGGGATTGATCCGGCTGGTATTCATTCCCCCGGGGAACACCGACAGCGTCCAGTTGGGCCACATCCACAGCCACTTGCCGCCGTAAATCGAGCCGTCCTTCTGCGGCGAGGTCATACGCACCAGTCCCCGCCGGGCGACCGTCTCGAAATTCTTGAAATCGATGACCTTCATGAATCCGGGATGGATGCCCGGAATATGGTATCCCTCGACGAAATTGTCCGTGTACGTCTTCCAGTTGCTGCGCATCATGAAATTGCGGCGCTCGGCCACGCCATAGGTCTCGAGAGGATACTGTTCCAGTTCCTCCGGGAGGTCGCCCAATTGATCGAGGAGACTCGACTCCGCGGCGATGGCAATGAACAAAAGACCCCGCCACTCGGCAAGTTCGGCGCGCTCGAGCGGCCAATCCGACAAGCGGAATCCGGGATCGTCGCCGAAGGCCGGCGCCTGGCGCAGGCACCCTTGTTGGTCGTACACCCAATTGTGGTAGGGACAACGCAGGACCTGGCAACGGCCGATACCCTCGGTGAGCAGCATCGCGCCACGGTGCCGACACACATTGTGAAAGCCGTGTAACCCGCCGTCCTGCCCGCGCATCGCAATGAGGTGCCACCCCGCGACATTCACCGCCATAAAATCGCCGGGCGCGTCCAGACGGGAGACGGGACCGAGCATCTGCCAATGGCGCCGAAAGATGGCCTGTCGTTCGCGCTCGAACAGCGAAGGGTCCACGTAGTAGTGGGCGGCTAGATTCCGATTGAGCGGCATCCCGGCATTGAGCGGCATCCCGGCATGGTAAACCGTTCCCCGGCCCGATACATCGCCGCCGGCGCGAGATCAGACCAGCTTCAGGTCCTGAGGCGGCGTCTCGCGGAAAACCTTGGCGGTCTGGGCCGGGGACAGCCCCCACATGGAGCGGAACAAACCACCCAACACGGCGCGATAATCATTGAGCACCGGATAGTCGCGATCCTGAAACAAGCTGCCGCGGTCGAGCCGCTGCTGAGCCCCCACGACGCTGCCGCCATTGATGGAGCCGCCGAGCACCCAATAGACGGTGCCATGACCATGATCGGTGCCGCGATTCCCGTTCTCCCGAAAAGTCCGCCCGAACTCCGACACAACGACCACGACCGTGTTGTTCCACTCGGCGCCCAGCGAGGATGAGAACGCCTGTAGACCCCGGCCCAGGTTGCTCAAGTTATTGGCGAGCGTACCCTGCGCTCCGCCCTCTCCCACATGAGTATCCCAGCCCCCCACGTCGATGAAGCCGATCCGATACTTGTCACGCATCAGCCGCCCCATGCGCTCGGCCTCGAGTTCGAATCCCTTGGTATTGATGGCATTGCGATTGGCCGCCGTGTCTTCGGCGATTTCCTGCGCGACCTCATGGCGTAACTCCAAGCCGCTGCTGACGGCGGGTTCGAGGTGGTGGCCGGCATACATATCGCTCAGGATTTGCGACTGCCGGTCGTCGAACTGCGGCTTGCCGACGTTCTTGAGCGACAGGTTCGGTACGGTCGCGGGCCCCGCAAAGGCGAGCGGCAGGGCATCGGTGAACGCGATGGCTGACGTCGCGACCGCGGGACCCAGCAACGTGTCGGCAAGCCGACCGAGAAAGCCCGAGCGGTAATCACGGCCGCTGCCCGCGGCCAACCCCAGTTCAATGCTGTCCTGAGTCTCGAAATGGCTGCGCGACACATCATCGGTGCCGGCGAAGGGGATGAATGCCACCTGGCGCTGGGCGTACAGGGCACCGATACTCTCCCGCACCGCCGGCGCGAGCGCCCAGTTCGCATCCAGCGCAAGCGCACCCGTGTTCGAAGCCGGATCGGGCCGCGCAATCGCGATGGTGGGCCGCGCCTCGTAGTAGAAGCTGCTCGAATAGGGAATCAACAGATTGGTGGAATCGTAGCCGCCGCGCAGGAATACGAGCAAGAAACGCGGCCCGCCGGCGGGTGCCGCATACAGCCGGCCGGCGATGGTTGCCGCGGCGGCGGATGCCAGCCCCAGCTTGATGAGGCGGCGGCGATTCATCGGCTGACCTACGGATTTACTCATAGACGAACTCCGGAGAAGAGAGGAGGAAGGTGTTCCACTCCTGCTGGGAATTGGCACGGCGCAGCGCATCCTTGGTATGCGCCGCCAAGAACGGTTCCACCGCCTCGTAAAACAGCCGGTTCGACAGTTGCGGAAAACCGGTCGCGGGTGCGCCGCCGGCTTGCTCCACATCGAACAGCCCGGCGTTGCCGGCACCGATGGCGCGCGCGATCTCGAACCGCCGGCTCATTTGGCCCGAGCTCGCCCAATTGGTCTCGACCAGCGAGTAGCCATCCGGAGTCTGGTGGCCGTACGGAGTTTCGCCCAGGCCGTTCAACCAATTGAGCATCGGCCGGGTGTTGCTGATCGGCCGGCCGTCGTACGCGAAGCGCACGGCGGAGACGACGAAGCGCATGGGATCCTTGAACTTGCCGCCGAGTGCGCCATCGACTTCATGCGACAAGAACAGGGTGCGCAGCACCGCGGCAATATTGCCATCGGTGTGCATGAAGGTCTGCGCCATTCGCGCAACCAACGCCGGCGGCGGGTTATCGGCAACGAAATACATCGCGAGTTGCCGGGCGATGAAGCGGGCACAGGCGGGCTCGTGCACGATGCGGGCAACCGCCTCCTCGACCTCGGCGAAACCTTTCCCTTCGATGGGACGGCCGAGCAACACCTTGCCGCTGAAATCATGCCGGGCCGGATTGAATTCAAACGCCCCCCGACGGACATAAAGCGCCTTCAAGTCCGGCCTGAGGTGCGGCGCATCGCCGGCGTTCACCCCCACGCCGGTCAACACGCGGGCCAGGTTCTGCACGTCCTGCTGCGTGTAGCCGCCGTTCACTCCGAGGGTGTGCAGCTCCATGAGCTCGCGCGCGTAGTTTTCGTTGATGTGGCCGGCGGCGTTCCGGCTGTTGTCCAGGTACTCGAGCATCGCGGGGTGCTCGAGCGTCGCCATCACCAGGTCCCGGAAAGACCCGAATACATGCGGCCGAATTGCGCGCTCCTCGTAATCACCGACCACCCAGCGCACATCGCCTTTGCCCTGGAAGACGCTGAAATGATTCAGCCAGAACCAGACCATCTGTTCCTCGAGTTGCGCGGGCGAATAGACCGCCCGCAGCAGGTCGCGCCGCACCGTTTCGTAGGCCAGTCGGTTGCCTTGATCGTTGAGCGCCTTGCGTGCCTGTTCCCGATCCGCTCCCGCCGGCAACGCATTGATCGCCTTGCGCTCCGCATCGGCGGCTGCAATCAACGTCATGGGGTCTGCCCGATTGACCTCCAAGCCGGCGATCTCGGCGGCGATCGGCGGCGGCAGGACGGCGTCGCGCGCGTCCAATTGGGCCTCGAGAAAACGTTCACGGCCCAGTCGCCGATACTGCGCCACGCTGTCGCTGTCGAGACCGAAAGTGACCCGTTCGAGCCACAGTGCATCGGCGCGGTGCAAGACCGGCAGGGAAGCCGCCGTTCGGGAACCTTCCGACGCGCAGCCACCCAAGGCGAGGCCCGTGACCAGGCCGAGCGTCAGGGCGCGCCGACGCCATCGAGTTGCATTGCCTTGCAAAAGCCATACTCCTTGGGGGGTGGGCACCCGAATCCGACGCAGCATACACAGCGGCGATGCACCTCAAGCGAAAACGGCCATGGCGAGGACGGGTTGACAGAGAATCTGTGACACGCTGCCGGTTGCCCCGGGCTGGGCGCCCCCGGCTGGGCGCCCCCGGCTCCGCGCCCCGGGCTGGGCGCCCCCGGCTCCGCGCCCCGATCAGTACTGCTTGTAGGGCAGATACTTGCCGCTCATCACGATTTGCACGCGGTCGCCGGCCGGATCGGCCTCGCG
>Ga0209208_10012206_pt1 | contig 10908 bp, 6 predicted proteins | sample S1TSphfallax_3_FD_187694 | JGI IMG/M metagenome (GOLD analysis project Ga0209208, IMG submission 187694) | Host-associated microbial communities from peat moss isolated from Minnesota, USA - S1T2_Fd - Sphagnum fallax MG (SPAdes) (version 2) | ecosystem: Host-associated > Plants > Peat moss >... | reverse complement strand
CCAAACTTCAAACTTGCATCCAAATAAATATATATATATATAACAATAATAAAAATAGAAAATACATAAAAATAAAAATAAAAAAGTTAAAAGTTTCTAAAACATGAACCAAGGTGGCCGAAGGTCACGGGCAACCACTAGTATTTAAAGAATTAGAATTGAAAAATTGAAAAAACCACCCAACTTTGGTAACCTCAATATTCGTTGGCTACAAACTAAAATTCACCTTTTCATTGACCTACTAATGGGATATCAGTAAGCCTTCAAAAAAACATGGACAAAACAATTAGCTTCAAATGGTGTCTAAATCCCCAAAACATCACAATTCACAATCAACTTGAAAACAATTGTCATTAAATAGATTATTTTTATTTTTTTTTTGTCTTTGACATAAAATATGATTTTGTTTGTAAGACCATATTCTTCAAGCAAAACTTGCAATTGATCAATAAGACCAACTCCAACAATCTTTTTTTGTCTCAAAAAAACCAATTGTCATATGGTTTGGTTTGCAATCCAAAGTCAATTTTTTGATAAGAAGAACCAAAGTGTCAAGTGCACCTTTCCTAATCCAAATGTTAAATGTAGTTGTGACAAAAGTTGGAGTGCATAAGGAAAAATAAACTCCTCAAGTGTGCATTTCATCATAAAAGGTATAAGATATGTTCAAATAAGTTTTATGTGATGAAAATATCATCCATGGGTCCCTCATCAAAGTATATCACCTTGATCTATTTGTTTTCAACATATTCAAAAGGCTAATCTTTGAAGTCCCATTCTCTATTTTGTAATAGATTAACCCATTTTGGACTTAGGTTTTTTTATCTTATAACATTACCACCCAAAACAAAAGAAAATGACAAAGGATACAACAAATAACCTCTTCATTTTCAAAAGGAATAGGTTTGTCAACATTTGGTTTGTAGAAGGCCCATGGAACAAACTTACGACCACATGGAATCAACAAAATGTGTGTTGATAGACCATAAGGATCTTGAAATTTGCATTCACAAACTTTGTAGTAGTGGTTACAAACCTACCAAACAAAGCATGAATCACAACAATATTATGAAGTGAAGGCATGTCACCTTGATATTAAGGAGGTTGAACATCAAACTTTTCAAAAAGTGAAGGTTCAATTGACATGTTCATTTCAAAACAAGTTGCAAATGGCAACACAAACTACAACACATAAACAACAACTACAAATGGAAAGTGTTTGATGTGATAATAGAAAACACTTGAATATTGAGGAGCACAAATAATACCTTACCTCTTAATAGTTAATATGCATGATGAATGTCAAGTCATGCAATTGAATGCTTAGAGGTAGTTGCATATGCAATTATAGATCAAAGCTTGAACAACAATGACACTACTAGGTTTTATGCACATTTCTTATAGCTAATGCAAAAGACATGACTAGTTTCACAACAATCACTTGAAACATCAACCAGTAATGATCACTTTTTCAACAAATAAACATTGAAATGTTCAAAGTTTGAAAGAATTTCAATGATCACAAAGCACAAATCAATTATGAAGCTTCAAAAGAGCACAAGAACACTAATTCCACTTGTGTAAAAAAGAAACAATATTAAAAACAACAATTGATAAGTGTCATAGACCCTAAACAAAAGTTAAGCACAAATGGAGTAGTTAGGTTTTAGCAAATAAATTATAGGTTTAAAGTTGTTTCATAAGGCAAAATGTTGTTTCATTGGGTGGTACAAGTTTAACTAAAGCCTATTCCAAAACATAATTGGTTGTTCCCACCACGGATTCATTAACACATGTTTCTTTCATTGTCAATGTTTTTAAAAGACAATTGACTATATTAGAAGTTAAAGCAACACATGATTGTACTTGTCTTACTTGGGAAAATGGCTAAAATATTACCAAAATAGGACAATGCAACAAATTACGTTATTGAAAAAGGAAAATAAATCTTCTTTGATAATTATTTAGCTTATAAAATTGATTATATAACTTGATTACCAATTGAAATTATCAATGGTTTTCAAAAGGTTTGAACAAATTTCATTCTCATTGTACCATTTGAATTCCTTATGATTACATTCACCAAATTCCTTGTATTATCCTAGTTTTATAAGAAAAAACTTTATATTATCATCTTTTGTCCCATCCCCATCATATTCATCATTGATAATGATCCAAAAATCAACATAACATAATCTCACACCTTGATTTAACTTCAAAACCATAAATGTGTGCATTTAATTAAAATTGTAATGACATTCAATTATAATGACCTTACATATTTCTTTAAAAACATTTGTGGGTGGAAAGGTTACATTCATCATTTGCTATAATTTGTTTACAATATGAATATAAAAGGTTGTTTTGAATCAAGATTGATTTTTGGTGTAATTTTCATATTGTTGTGAACTAAGCCCAATTTTAAATGTTTAATTAACAAAGTTGGAATAGGTTGAATTGAAGGAATAAAAAATTCTTCAAGATAAAATATATGAACCTATAGGATAAAGTTTGGACAACCCATGTAACCTTCCCCATGGCCATTAGGACAAGACTTATTTTACCTTAAACAATATGTTTTTAAATAAAAGGTGTATATATTCATACCAAACTAACAAATCTATTGGAAACAAAATTTGCACAATTCAAAACCAAACCCTTACTAACCAAATTGGAATGGCATACCTTGGATAATCCATTCATTTATTAACATCAAAGAATGTGCTAAATTCAAAAAAAATTTAACATTGTAAAACTATCATAAATAACAGATAGATGCAATTGTAAAAAAACTTGAATCAATATTGTGACATGACCAAAGTTCATGTACAAAGATAATAAACCTTTAAGTCCAAAATTTAAAAAATTATTCAAAATTGTAATATTTAACACTTGAAAGGTTAAATTCAAAGTTTGCAAGTCCCATCATGGTATGGTGATCATGGTAGATATATGAGTAAAATAAATTCACATCCAACACCCATGAAAACCATGAGCATTCAAGCTAATTAACATACCATTAATGGATAATCTCTTAACACACATACAAGATGGGTAAGTATCAACTAATCTTTATCCCCTATGTGATTTAGAGTATGTTAGTATTTTAGCAAAAGAGTTGGGTCAAATTTTTGCCCAACATTTAATTGCGCTCTACACATGATGATTTGTTCTCCTCCCTAAGGCTTCGATTGATGGAACATCCTAATGTTTGTGAAGTTAATAATGGAAAGGATGTGTAATGAAAGCTTTACTTATGGAACATTAAAGATGTTGGAGGTGGTCAAGGCCTTGAGCTTTACTTCATAATACACTTTTGATTCAACTTTAACTAAAAGGTCAAATATTACAAGAACCAATTCACAAGCATTGAAACCATCATTATTGTTATTTTCCTTTAGATCTCCTCCAACTTGCAACATTAATGTAGAAAATGACAATGCATTTTGTATGGATTGGCTATCAAATGAACTACCTAAGGCCAATGCTTCACATTGTGAAGATTAAGTAATGATGTGGAGTCAAATATTGTTGAATGATATGTTTTTATACAAGTCATGCCCCTTCCTTCCAAGCCCCTTTTTTATAACATTCCAAATTAACTTATTGACATGTGTAAAAGCCAAGCACGAAGAAAATTACATGCCATTGATCATGCAAACCTAATACATATACATGTATAAAACACAAGCATGTGTAATTATTCAAGGTGAACAAAACATTTAAACAATAAAAAATAAAATAAAATAAACATTTTGAATTTGTGCATGCATTGTAAATACACAATGAAAGTTAATTGAACAACTTGTTAAAGCTTTAAACTTGTGGTTATTTAAATACACACATAAAATAAATATGCACTATGATGGTTTATATGAGAACTTAGAATCAAGGAGGTGACAATGGGTCAACTCAAAAGACAAGATGGTCATCACAATAACTATAGTTAAAATGTGACCAAGATGAATTAAAATGTATGGACACATGCTAACTTTTTCTAATTTTGGGTATATGAATCCAACAATGGCATGGGCAAAAGTAGTTAGAATTAGGTACCTTGCCCACATTTCCTCTAATCAAATTTAAAATCTTTTTGTAATTATGGCACAACCATACATATTCATTGATGATAACCTTTTTAGTTAAGGCTATATCTAAAGTTTCCTAAAATATATCTCCCCTTCAAAAGGCTATTTGGTCTCTTTTAATGTGCACACAAATATGGACATGATTAATTAAAACAAAATAATAATGGTGAAAGCAAAACACTAAAAATAATATACGATAAAATAAAGTCATAACTTTTTTCACCACTAATTAAATAAATGTCGTGGGTAAAATTTCTTACCATTCCAATATTATGTTGTTTTTGAATTTTAGGAATTACTTTTATGAAAACTCGCAATAGTTTTGAAAAATATGATGTGTAACTTTGTTAACATTAACAACCAATTGCGAAAGCAAAACCCTAAGGGTTTTATGTACGAATGGAACAACTAAAGTTCAATATGGGTGAAATAAACTTATAAGAAAAATTGAATACAACGAAAGATGGCCAATAAAGGTAGTAGAATTGAGAACAAGTGAATGAATACATATGAGGATGTGGATGTAATAATCTACATGAATGTAAAAACAATGTACCATATCATCTTCAAGTCAACACAATGATTTACATTGTTTCTTTTATTGGCCATAACAAGGAATATTTTGGTTGAGAAATAGGTGCCCCTCATCAACATGTTAAAAATGTTCCCAATGATATCAATAAGTTCACCTTGTTGTTGTTCCATAAGTTTGTAATGATTTCTTCAATTGTTCCTTATGATGTTCCAATCATTTTATGTAGCTATATCCCCAATGATGTGCCAAAAGTTCCCAATGATTTCACACACTTTTTGTTCATCCAAAATTTCCATACTTTTCAAGTATTATTATCTCCACAAGTTTCTTTATCAAATATTGTACTCTCATATGAAAAAGTGAAATGAGAACATCAAAACCAAAGAACCCTAACTTGAAACAAATGAACAAGTTAACAAATTCATTACAAAAGGAATGAATGGGTAGTGAAATGACATGATCAAATTTATTTTAAAAATAAAATAAAAATCCCTATTTGAAACAAATGAATAAAATAAATAAACAAATTAAGGAATGATCAATGGATGAGTGAAATGAGGAAAAAAACAAAACAAAATAAAAACCATACCATTTGAATTGAAATGAAGCATTGCTTGAAGTGACTACAAATGCAAACCCTAAACCCTCCCATTCTTATGAAGTAGATGTAAGATTTCTTCTCAAGTCTTCTTCATAGATATAAGGAGTTCTCGAATTCCATTCAAAATTTTCTTCAATCATTTGACATAGTAGAAAGGTCCTTGAAGGGTCTTAAAGGTTTGTCTATTGATCCTTCTTTGGATGATTCTAGAACTTTCCGTTGGGTGCTAAATGGATCTATCATCCCCGAGGGCACATGCACCTCAAGAAGAAAAACATCTAACCTTATTTTCCCTTTCAAAATTCATTCAATTTTGGGCACAATACACACGCCCACAATATTAAGTATTATTGTTATTATTTGATATTATTATTTGGCTTGTGTATCAAGCATCAACTACCCTACTACTACCACATTGGTAGCTTCAACATTAATTATATATATTATTTTCAGAAATGTTGAAATTTTCAATTAAAAAAATAAATTCAGATAACAAGAATTTGTGAAAGAATGAATCTTCAAGAGTATTCTATTTGTCAAAATGATTTTTTTAATTAATTAATTATTCAATAGTCATGTGTGGAAGCTGCCAAGGTACTTCAGTGATCTTGTTGTTGCTTTTTTTTTTGGGGTCTTTTCTTTTATTGGGTTGAATTTTATCCTCCCATCTACTTATTAGATTCTGATCCCCAGTTTTGAGTTTCATCCCCAGTTTTCGTGACTTTTACCAATGACCACTAACTAGGCATGAAATAGTGGATACATGATAAAACAGGGGAGGAAACAGGGTATGGCTTTACAAATAACTGTAGGCAACTTGTGTCAATTCAAAAAGTGCCATGGTATCAACCCTCCTGCCCCCTTTTTTTTTTATTGGTGGGCAGATGATTCCTCAGAATCTTTGTTGATGCTTTTCTTTTTCTTTTTTAGGTTGAAGTTTATCCGCCCGTACACTTTCTAATTCTGATCCCCAGTTTTTGAGTTTCATCTAAGGTTGACTGTCTTTACAAACAACTGCTAACTAGACATGAAACAGTGGATAATGGGTCAAACAGGGGGTCAAACAAGGTATGACTCTGCAGTAAATAGGGATCAAACAGCGGGTGAAACAAGGTATGAATTTACAGTGGATGGGGGATGAAACAGGGCATGACTTTACAGTGGATAAGGGGGTCAAACAAGGGATGAAACAGGGTATGAATTTACAGTGGATAGGGATGAAACAGGGCATGACTTTACAGTGGATAAGGGGGTAAAAAAAGGGATGAAACAGGGTATGACTTTACAGTGGATAGGGATCAAACAGGGGGTGAAAAAGGGCATGACTTCTATAGTGGAAAGGGGGTGAAAAAGGGGATGAAACAGGGCATGACTTTACAGTGGATAAGGGGGTCAAAAAAGGGATGAAACAGGGTATGACTTTACAGTGGATAGGGATGAAACAGGGGATGAAACAGGGCATGACTTTACAGTGGATAAGGGGTTCAAACAAGGGATGAAACAGGGTATGAATTTACAGTGGATAGGGATCAAACAGGGGGTGAAAAAAGGGCATGAATTTTATAGTGGATTGGGGGTGGAAAAGGGCATGAAACAGGGCATGACTTTACAGTGGATAAGGGGGTCAAACAAGGGATGAAACGGGGTATGCTTTTACAGTGGATAGGGATGAAACAGGGGGTGAAAACAGGGCATGACTTTCCAGATAGCTTCATTGTTAGGTAGGTAACTTGGGGGACAATTTAAAACTCTCTCTTCTCCCTAGTTTTGTCACACTTATTAGTTTACAATTTGTTTTCTGCAACAACAACAACAAGAACAGAATTTCTTCTGGAAACAAACAAAGAGATAATCATGTCTTAAAGTTTTTTGGATCATTGGGAGCGTTTAATTGTTTTCCCTTGGGTTGCAGTAAATAATTGTTCCGGTTGTGTTGTTGAATTTGTTGTTGTGGGTTTTGTGGAAATTCTTGATGCAGTCAGGAATAGTGAAAGCTTTCTTTGCCAGGGAGAGAGATTCAATGAGCTTCACTTGTTCTTGTTCTGTAACGAAAACTGTACGCATCGTCGCCAGCCTGTGGCTCATCGCAGCAACGATTTGATCACTGTCTAGGGTTAGGGTTTGTCTTTTTTTTGTTGGAAAGGCTTGAAGAAGATCTTGTCGAGGGTTCCTCAAGTCGCATGCAATAGCTCTGACATGTGAGACGATTTGAGATCGACGAGTCCTCATTATGTTTGTGGCGACATGGGGGAAGTTTTGGAGCTTCGTGAGGGTTTGAGCTGGAGAAGGGCCTTTTTTTTTAGGGTTAGAGATTTTCTTTGTTAGGAAGACGGAAGCTTTGTTTCAGGTAAAGGATTGATGCGTGCTACCAGTTCAACTTCTGTGAGGAGCAAGAGAGATCCACAGCCGTTGCAGTTGCAGACAGAATCAGTTTTTGGGGTTTAGGTACCTTATATCAAGTCGTCATCATCAACAAGGGTTTGGGGACTCTTTCAGCCATGCAGTATTGTGGTGAAGAAGCAGCCGCTGTCCTGGTTTGACAATTTTCTTCCACCAAGGTACCTAATTTCTCTTTCTCATTGCCATGGAAGTCATTGATTTAGACAAGATCAACACAAGTGGTAAGAAAAGAGGAACAAATTTTTAGAGGGATAGGACAGAAGCTTTGTTTCAGGCAAAGGTGTGCAACCAGTTCAACTTCTGTGTGGAGCAAGATAGCCAAAGCCATTGCAATTGCAGGCAGAATCAGTTGGGGGTTTGATACCCTATATCAAGTCGTCATCCTGAACAAGGGTTTGGGACTCTTTCAGCCATGCAGTTTTATGCTGAAGAAGCAGCTGCCGTTCCAGTTTGACAAATTTCTTCCACCAAAGTACCTAATTCACTTTCTCATTGCCATGGAAGTCATTTATTTAGATGAGATCAGTCAGGCAGTTGAGAGATGTCTCCAACATGTTTAGAAACTTTACTGACCCAAAATTCCTTTGCAAAATACCTGGAATTTTTTTTGGTGGATGCTGCAATGAATGTTCCAGATAACTGTGTTTCTAGTTTGCACCGAATGTTGTCTGCAAATATCTGGACAAGATATAGGTGCAGGTGTATTTCATGAATCTTTTCTGCACTTTTTAAAAATTGTGCATGCAATTTGCCACAAACTGCTGCTTTGCAAACATGTTACAAAATGTTTACAGTCTAGTGAAATCCCTTTCTATGGTCTAGGATTTGTGATGATTGTTCAAACATGGGAATTATGACTGAATTAAGAACTATGTATTCTCTTTCTGATGATTATGCATCTTTTGATGTTATAAGTATCTAGTTTAGGCAGAGTACTATGTTGTGATGCCTAAAATTGCTGCTGAGATGAGAGCAAACAGAAAGTGATTTTATGAGCTATATAGAAGTATGTTTTGAAATTCAGTTCTGGCTTGTTTCTCTGTTGTGGAATACCCAACAATTGTTTCAATGAAAGCAGTGTGTACATTTGCCTCTTTTGATTGATGACTGCAGGAGAAATGGCTGAGGGGGATGGGTGCCTGGCAACTCTTTTGATTGGGAAAATTTCGCCTAAGGAGTTGCCCAATGAAGGGAATGAGGAAATGGAAAGTCATAATAAATTGGTTCTGATTCCAGGCTTGCCAAATGACTTGGCATTGCAATGCTTGGCACGTGTACCTCGCCGCCACCATCTTAACTTACGCTGTGTATGCACCAAGTGGAGAGATATGGTTGCAAGTGAATCATACTATTTTCTGCGGAAACGCCTAGGCCTAAGTGAGGGTTGGATTTATGCCTTCAGCCGGGATTATTCTGAATGCTTGCATTGGCACATTCTTGACCCCGTATCTCGCACTTGGAAGGAGCTGCCAGGGATGCCTGGTGATTGTTTGCAGAGGTAACACATGTTCTTATACCTCCTGATGTATTCACATGTTGCATTAAAATTTTTCCAGGTCTGTTAAACCATATGAAGCTTAGGACTTGTCACAAGTAGAATTTCATGAATAATTCTCTACTCAATTGAGTGTAAGGTTCTCTTTCTGGGCTCTCTTCTTTTCATTCCTCTCTTAACACTGGTGCTGTTTGGGGACAGGTATGGAGTAACTTGCTCTGTTGTGGAAAGGGAACTCTATGTGATGGGTGGGGGTGCAAAGTTTCGTGACCCAACCTCAGAAGTCTACAAATTTGACCCAATCAAAAATGAGTGGAGTGAAGCTGCCCCAATGGAAATGGCCCGTTGCCATTTTGTTAGCAGTGCTCTTAGTGGCCGCTTGTATGCAGTTGGTGGATTGGGAGCATCTGCTGGGCCTCTAACTTCATGGGAAGTTTTCAACCCAGAGACAAATCAATGGTTTGCCCGTGAGGATCCAAATGTTGTGCCAGATTTAGGGGAGTCGCTAGTGATTGATGGAAAGATTTATGTCCGACACGTCAGTGCTCGTGCTGCATACATGGGATCATATGCAGCTGTATTTGACCCTGTTGAGAGTGCATGGGCTTCTGTTGACAATGAATTAATGAAGAAATGGTGTGGCCCTACTGCTGTTACAGAAAGTGATGTTTATATGCTTGACCAGACTTTTGGCATCAAGCTCATGGTGCTTGATAAGGACTCAGGCGAGTGGAGCCGAGTTGGCCGCTTCTCTCCTCAGTCCATTCGACTGCCTTGCCGGTGTGATTCTTATACCTGATCTTCCTCATTTAGCTGAAGAGTGAATAAAGTCCCAGGGATAGTGAACTAATCAGGCTTAAATCACATTTGGGTTATAGTACATTTATGATCAATGAATTGTTGCAGATACTGATAAGTGAGAAGAGCACATATGAGCAGGCATTAGGAGACACCCCCTTGAGTGTCAAGAATGCAAACCCACATTGAATTAATTTAAGATTTTCCACACGCAGAGGGGAAGATTCTGTATTGTTGAGATTTAACTCTAAGCCTATGTGGTGCAGGCTGGTGGCAATTGGAAAACAGTTGTATGTGGTTGGCAGGGGCCTGAAGACTCTTGTATTGAACACAGAGAAAGCTGGGAGTGGAGGTGGGGGTGTGCTTGTTACCACTTCAATCAATGGGTTACCAGAATGCGAGGATGTTGTATTAAGCTGCCATGTCATTGAACTTTAGTTGTAGCCAATGTCATCATGTAACTGAACATGGTGACATGAAACACGTAATGCCATTTTGTACACTCCTTTGCATGGTGTGAGATTCTAATGTCTTAAATGGCAGGGACAGGGACAGTCCAGTATAATGGGAGCTTTCTGGCTATGGTTGAACCAGCCCTGCCTTCTCTTTATCCTTGTTCCTTTCCTATTTGCCATTTGGACATTTTACTGTCCTCTTTATACTATCCCAGGGTTTGGATTCTTTGATGTTTTTGCAAAGTTACTATGCCAAAGAATGCACTTACAGAAGGTAAATATTTGCTGTCATGGCAGATTGATTTGGAGTGTAATATACAAATGTTGCTATGGTTCTGAGGGCCCTATGGTTTGCTGCTTGTGAGCTCTGTATCTGGAGACTTAAGTTCTAGAGGATGTAGAGTTCATCGTTAAGGACCAGTGGGAAATATGCAGGGCGTAATCTGGGTTTTGGCAGATTTTATCAACTGTAGGTGTCCTATTTTATTGAATGTCTTTTATCATTCCATTCAAGCCTATTTTTGAAAAAAAGGATC
>Ga0209208_10012205_pt1 | contig 10909 bp, 9 predicted proteins | sample S1TSphfallax_3_FD_187694 | JGI IMG/M metagenome (GOLD analysis project Ga0209208, IMG submission 187694) | Host-associated microbial communities from peat moss isolated from Minnesota, USA - S1T2_Fd - Sphagnum fallax MG (SPAdes) (version 2) | ecosystem: Host-associated > Plants > Peat moss >... | reverse complement strand
TAAAAATAAAAAAATAAAAAAGTTAAAAGTTTCTAAAACATGAACCAAGTTTAAAGAAACCGGGGGACTTCACAGTGGCCGAAGGTCACGGGCACCCACTAGTGATATTGAAAACTAGCATGGTCAGGGTGTTAATAGTCAATAAAATTCATTTATTTTGGAAGTTGGTAATGGTAGGTAAGGTTAGAAAAAAAAAAAAAAAAACAATTAGGTTTGCATTATAGAAGCATTGCAAAAACAAATCCACCCTTAGCCATTATCTTTGCTAGTTACTTTCAACATCAAGAATAGTTTGGCCATGCTTTTAAAACACTTGCTTGAGCTCAATGCCATCCAAAGTTTTCTAATTATTCTTTCCTATTGATGTAGTTGAATTTGATAGCGACACACATTGTCATCCCCAATATGGACACCATGCATGATCATATTCAATCCCATCTTGCATTTGTTTTCAATCACAATTTGTGATTATGATTACTTAATGTTTTCATGTGCAAGACTCGTAGGTTTCATTTGTTATTCAAATTGTTGAAACCATGTCTTTTGACGAAACAATCCAAATTGTCAATAAGGAGATCCTGGACAAGCATAAGATGTCTCCCAAATGGAAAGTGCAAATGAACATTCCATTGTGCAAGATGATTTCCATATCAGTTGTGCATCATGCATTGAAGATAGACTTTCTAAAGATGGAATAAGCATCTCAGACAAATTATCGTGAGGGAGACAAGGTCTTCTATGTCTCTCCAATGAACTAGAAAAGAAAAGAAGAATTTTGGGAAGCATATTAACTGTGTTGGAATGCCCATTGGAGATTCGAAAATGAGAAGTTTGAGAGCTTCCTTCTTGAAGATCATGACTTGAAATTTCTCTTTTGTCATATTTTTTTGTGTGAGATGGCAATCACAAGTTGTAGGCTTGGCTGCTTTATATCCAACGTGTCCACAATGATGGGGTCTTCTGACACATTTCAGTGGATTCCATCATGCTGGATATACATCCCATTGTCTTGTGGAATTATTCAATGCCATGACAAATTTAAACAAATAAGTCTTTGAGCTTTGAATCATCTTCAAGAGCTTTGTTTTTTCATTAATAACTTGATGTCTTCGGTTGAATGTTGTCAAATTTTCAAGAAATTCCATCTCATTATGTATTCCTAGGTCTATACAATTGGATCGTGTAAGGCCAAACATGATGCATGATTTTTTTTGGATTCAATCCATTGGCATTCTTTTGTTGGAACAATTTTAGAATGTCCTACCGAAAAATGTTTACAAGAAATGCCATAATAAATCACAAAAAACCTTGCATTCCTTGACCTTGGAGGCTTTTTTGAATAAATGTATAAAGTCTATATTTATTTTGTTTTTTCCTTTCAATATGGAATCCTTTTGATTTCAATTATAGTTTCATGTTCCTTTGGATTTTCATTGATTTTTTCACATTTTGTCTTAATTGTAGCAAGAGGTTTCTATGGATGCAAATGTGGCTATCAAGCTATATTATGAAGAGATTCTTGACAATAGAAAGGTCCATTGTCAAGCTTCAAGAGTGTATGGAAAAGGCTATGTAGCAAATGTGCAAAGATCATCACTCTACATTTTGCAAACATCTCCTTGTTTGTGATGCCACACTAGGTTTGGGTTTTTTGAAGGAGATCCAAGTTCATTATGATATGAACTTGAAGCCCGAAATGTTCATAGAGAAGCTACAAATGCTTCTTTATTCCTATACATGTGTTTCCAAAGCAAAAGTTCTTTTGGCTCAAACAATGGAACGAATTTAATGTTTTGAGAAAGGCAAAAAAATTCCCCAAGTAGGGTTTTTCGAACATTCAATTTGATTGTTGACAAATGGTTCCATAAGGTAACCTTTTGGCACTAGGGTTGGGAAACATTTAGAACAAACTTTCCTTTCTTGATTGTTCATTTGAAGTTCATTTCTGTTGTGTTAACATTATTGATTGTCTCTTATAGTTGGAGGTTGAGGCTTTCATCCTATATGCATCTATTGTTTTAGACTTGGGCTTGATTATCAAAGATTTACGAAAAGTGACCTCCTGCTTGTCCTACATTTAGGAGTGGAAACATGTTATTTAAGAGACCTTTTTAATGAGAATTCAAGCCTAGGGATGGCATTTGAAGAAACAAATCTTGTCAGTAACAAACAAGAGGGAAGGAAACACTCAAAAGGGTGTTATACATGTCTGTCTCATGGTTGTTATTTCATCCACTAGATTTTAATATCTTTAACTATCCTTGCATCCTTAGTGCCAATAGTAGGTTACTCAAGGATGTCAAAACACTCCTTTCAATTCCCAACATCAAATTTGGTAAGTTAGTCTTTTGTATCACTTCAAATGATTTTTTTTCCCTCCTTACATTTCTACTCTTAGTGTTGAAAGTAGAGGATGTTGTTTGTCAAAAGTAATCAATGGAATCAATAATGGAATCCTTGATAAAAAAAATTCTTCTTCCATTACCTTTTTTTCATGTAGACCTCCTTCTCCAAGCCTTATGTCCCCTACTCTTGGTATTGAAAGTATCAGATACAAACTTTGTATTCATTACTATGTGTTCATAAGTCTTCGAGTGAACCTACTTTCAAGTCAAGTTCCTCAAATTTTTCTTGTTTGCAAGTATTTCATTGTGTGTTTCTTCCCATGGGAGCAGTTGACCAACTCGCTCTCCAAGGTAGTATTACTTGGGCTAGTTTGACACGAAATTATATTATTTTCAAAAATGTTGAAAATTTCACGCAAAAAAAAAAAAATCAGATTTTTTTTTCAAAAATAAAATAAAATGATTGAATATGTTTGAAAAATTATTTCATTTGTTGAAATGGAATCCTCAAAATAAATTAATATTCAACAAACACCTGTCAAAATGGGCAAAGGTACTACAATCATATATGTATCCAACATTTTGATAAGTTGCAGAATCCTAAATATCCAATGGCAAATAACATAGCACATGTAAATGCCATTTTCATAAGTGAATTTTATGTGATGTGGAGTGGTGTTTTTCTTTGTTTTGAAATTTGTGAGGTAGGTAGGTAGGTTAACGACCATCCAAAAGAAGAATTAGCCAAATTTGGTTGTAGGTTAGAGAGGAAAGGGTTACTTTCATACTTATTTTTTAGCCAAATTTGGCTAGATCTTTGTGTATATCATTGCCACTTTGATTATGTCACAAAATTGACCCAAAGAAAAAACTATTTTCAAGGGTGATGTGATGATTGTCTAAATTGTGTAAGGTCCAATGTACCAACATGTACATGGGAAGGATGTTTAAAATTTCAATCCACCAAAACAAGCTTGAATTGGGTGATAATGATCCCCAAGAAAATGAAAGCTTTCCATTCACATTGGAAATATGTGTTTAGGGTTTAAAAATTAACCTAAACCCTAAACCCTTGGCAATTAAAATGGAATCTTGATTAGGGTATAACAACTAGTTTGACAACTTAAAGAAAGTTGGGATTCGACAAATTCTTCAAGTTATAATGCAATACTCTGGACACTTGGATCATGTGTTGTGGTTGCTAAACATATTATTTATTTACATTTTTGAGATTTTTTTGTTTAGTAACTTGTGTTGTAACACAATTATAACCAAAAAAGGTGGGTTTCACTAAATTTCATAGGATCTGCGACTACATCTTATAAATTGAAATGCATTATGCTCATCTCAACATACTCCTTGGTTATCAAAGAACACAATAACAATTTGAACCCTTGCAACCATATCACAACGAACATTAAACTAAGACAAATGATGGATTAACACATTCTAGATTCCCTTTTGTGGCTATCATGGTCATGCAATGGTTGTGGACTTATAACGATAAATTCAACATCCTTTAATTCCCCAATTATGACCAAATCAAAACTTGAAGAGGATATTTTACAAACTATCATCACTTCATCAATAAAATCTTGGAAATATTCAAATGACCCCAATCTTCCTATGAATAAACAATTGAATGGAACTCCCAACAACAAAAGTATTCAACCTTCCCCAACGATGACTATGGTTTGATTCAAATATATCAAATTTGAGTTGTGAATCCCATAATTGATTGTCCGATTAATCCTCTAGAGCCTTTCATCCCTTCCATCATATGTATCTAAAGATTCACTACAACTTGACATTTTGTTTACTATTTCTAGCATAACGAAACTTTTGGAAGCAAACAAAACATCAATTACCTATTATTGGCATTCATCCCCAAATGATCAAAATCTAGACCAAAGAACCTACAACACAAACATAAAACATTACAATATTTGTAAAAACCAAAAACTAGAAGAACTTATTTAACTTGTAGTCATGAAACCTTTTTGTAGTCTTGTCCTTTTGACCAACTCCATTGCTTGCACAATTCCCTTCCACACAAAAGAAAAACAAATAATTTAACCCCGATCACTAACCTTTTCTTAATAACATAGTTATCTTCAACAACAAAACCTTCCCATTAGAGGCATTCTTATGAATTACTATACAACAATGTAGCATGTTGTTTCCAACGCCAAAACAATTACAATAAGCTCCTCTTTTAGATAGTAACCCTAAATTAATATCATCCATATTTTTCTATTATATAGCTTCTTTTAGTCAAGTGATCATTGGGTCCATATTTCTTTTAATACTTGCAATGCCCATGAAGCCATTTATTTACATTCTTCATTCACCATCATTACATTCATTCATTAATTTGTCTTTGTTTTGTTTCTTAATCAATATAGACAAGGGTTGTTTTAAACTAGTGATCCCCCCCCCTTTTCTTAGTCTGATGATATAAAATTTTGGTGCATTTTCTCCCAAAAAAAAAAATTAGTCAAATTTACATTTGAAAAATAAACCCATTTTTTTTGTAAAAGTTATGACAAAATTTGTTGGGAAAAAAATGGTTATAATAATAGTCTAGTATATTAGAATTTTTTTGCATAAATGTTATGTTAAAACCCTACATGTTAATATTTTCATGATGAAGAGGCCTCAAAGGTTGAACCTACAAAGTTCAAACGCAAGAAGGTTATTTAGGGAGGGTTCACTCAATCACAAGTATTTGCATAATTGTTTTAATGTATTTGGAAGGCACGTAATCAAATAGAATTTGTTTTCTGCAAATAGAAGGGTTTTTCAAAATGCCCTACATTTAATTTTTTTTTTTTCCCATGATACCTAATACTATATATAAGAAAAATGTATCTCTAAGGTATTATGGGGAAAAAAAATGAGAAAACAAATTTGCCAATGCTTTATGCGGGGTAACACATTTAAAGTAAGGCATTCATAAGATAAATGTTTATTTTGGGAACACCCTACTCCATGGGCATGACCCTATTCATGATGCTTCACTCCACTTTGTTTATCTTTTCCATGCCAATATCGTATGCAAAAATTAAAAAATACATTGTCTCTTCAACCATATGTGTTAATTTTCACTTAGTATACCTCTTCAAAACAATTCAAGCCACCAGTTTCAACAACCTCATTTGGTCCATAAGTTTTCTCTTCACACTTATGCACAAAGCCTATGAAAGCTTTTTAAAACATTAAATTATTGTTTCACTCAAGAAAACTTTTCAAGCACACAAATTCTAACAATCTTATTGGCCAAAAGGTTTTTTTCTTACACCTAGGCATAAGCCTATTCTAAGGTGCTTCATACTTGTGTGTACTTTGCATGACTTAGTATTGTAATACTAAGCCTTGTATCTGTAGACACGATGATCAAAAACCACACACAAGTACAGAGGGCCCTCAAAGTAGACTTGTGCCTAGGTGTATTGAAGAACTAACTTTGGGCCATGACATTTCTTAAAATTGGTGGCTCAAATTGTTTTGAGGAGTTGTTTTTCACAACCTAGTACCTTAATGTTGTAATGGTTTTTGATAGATTCATATGAATTCAAAAAGGACCAATTAGAGTGGTTGAAATGAGGTTATTTTCAATTGTTGCACATGGCCCATAATTTGCATGCAATAGACATGCAAAGTGGAGAGAGTGAGTGGGACAAGGTATTGTGCAATTGTGACAAATCAATAGAATATTTTTTTGGCAAATTATTTGTGCAATTTTTTCCATGATTATCTACACCTATTTCATTATCACTACAACTTTCAAGTTGGGTTGGTTGAAAGTATTGAGGTCTTTTGCAGTTATGAGGTGATTCATCACCCCAATGTTCCCATTGACATCTAAGGAATCAAGTTTACGAATGTGTACCTTCCTTTGTTGTTTGAAGTTCCCACCACATTGTAGCAAAGTGTATATGAGATGGACATACAATGTTATTCGTGAAGCTTTTGCTTTTCCGCTAGTTTTTTTGGTTGGTTTATATTCCCAACATTTTGTGAAATAGATACATGCAATTTGCATGCACTTTTTTTCTTTGCTAGTTTTGTTTCTTCATTTTTAGTATGCTTAAACTTAAATAAAATAAAATTCAATTCAATTGCATGCAATGTCATTCAATATTTTCATTTGAATGAAACCTAATTATCACAAAATCAACTCATTTTTTTATCATTTCATCGTCATTGGTAGTGCATAGCAATGCAATGCGGAACACAAGTAGATGTATATGGTTAATATCACAAGCAAATTGATGAGATTCTCTTAAGTTTTTGCATGTTTGCACTCACAAATGATACCCAAGGACCAAGAAGTATCAACCTTTTTTCAATCATCATCCACATTTTCAAGCAATGAATATCATCCCATCACCTACCTACCTACCTACCTAATCACAACCCACTAACCCTTAAGCATGTATTAACCATATAATAACTATATGTACACCACCTATAACTCTATTGACTATTTGTGTGTGTGTGTGTGTGTGAAAAAGAAGTGATTTCTCCTTTGCACCTCTTCAAGCATTTTACTATTCTAACAACACCAACAGAAAACATTTCAATGCCCTTCAAACAACAATGGTATTATCTTGTGGGTGTGAAAGAAATTCAACCAGAAATTTAGTGAAAATCATGCAACTAGTTCAGGCTCTTGCTCTGAATTAACATTTGAGAGTTGTGTTTTATGTAAAGAGAGAGGATTGGTACCCAAAAAAAAAAAACATTTGGTGACAAAATCAAACACACCTTTGACACAGCCGAAGAAGAAGAAGAAGAAGAAGAAGAAGGAAAAAAAAAAGACAAAGAAAACAAAAGATGGGTCATGGAAGTCTATGCAAGATGGAGTTTTTAGGTATTGTTGTAGCATGTGAGAGTGAGTAAGAGGGAGAGTCTCTAAGGGTGATGAAGGATAGAAAGCCCTTTGATGAAGAAGGGTTGGATCAATGGGTTCATGAGGCAATGGGTTGTCGATAGATAAAAGGAAAAATAAAAATCATGGCTTGGTTATTCCAGAACATGACATGGTTGTTGCTTGAAGGCAGTTTTGAGAATGAGAAACAACAGTTAAGAATATGGGTGGGAAAAAAAATGGGTTAGCCAAGAAAGCTGTGAGAGAATTGAGATAAGGAACAACATGTCAAAAAGAAACAACTTGCAATTTTTAACATGAGGAACTTGGAAGACAATTGGAAGAGTCTCTGAGAGAGAGAGAGTCTGAGAGAACAAACTCACAAGAAAAGACAATGCAGATTCACGAAGTTGATCCAAATGCTAGAATTGAAGGATTTGTTAGGAGATTTGATCTTCCCAATTGGAGAGATGTCGAAACGAATCTGTATTTGACACTGAGCAGGGCCACTGATCTTGCGCCACCAGAGCCCAAAAGGCCTCCTTATGTTGACCCATATGATGATCCCTATCCCCTGTACAGAAAGGTGCCAGGAAATCCTAACTCACCACCTCCGATAATCACAACCCCGCATGTGATAGAGAAGAATCTGGTGTATGTAGATCCAAAGCCAATGACAGGAATGGTGCAGAATGTGCTGAGGGAGTATAGAGAGCATCCAAACTACATTCTGACTGCACATGCACGAGAGTATCAGGAGGCCATGGCATGTTTCCAGTTGCGCTCTGCTGTTGTCCAATGGCCTGACAAGTACTTTTGCCTTCAATCCTCCTTGTCCTCCTTCTTCTCTACCAAGTTGTGTTCTTCAACCATTGAGGATTTGCAGAAGAGAACTGTCATCTGTTTTGAGAACACCCATAAGCAAAAATCACATAATCATTGTTGCTTGTAAAACCTCATTGAGAAACCCATTTGCATATGAAAACCAGTTGTGATGGATGCTTGAACACGAATTGTAGGCATGGTGCAAACATTGGTGAAGAAGATTATAAGAAATTATTGACAATTGCTGCAAAGCATTTGACTCTGGAAGACTGTCCTGCTCAAGAAACAGTTCAACTGCAGGTGCAACCCATTTCAAAGTTTGTTATCTCTCGTAATGTAATACAAAAGATTGATAAAAAAAATTGGATCACAACACTTTTGCTTTGCTTGATGACCAAATGGATCTATACATGAGCAAATTGTATAGGATAAGCAAAAATCATATGCTTATATCCATTGGAAAAAACACAATCAAGATCATGTGATTTCTCTTGTATACACTTATACCAAAAAATCCATGCTGCTTATGAAATGTTAAGTCCTTGAATCTTACATACATGTCATGAATGCGCATGTGCAGATTACAGCGCAGGCTGCGTTTCATTTAGCAACGTTAGAAATGACAAACAACAACAGGAAGAGACGAGAGAGTCTTGACAACATCATGGAGCTTATAGTTGCCACCAAGGTCACCAACCCACCCACCTTCTTGATCTATAAAACCCCAGATACCCATATGTATTTTGTGTAACTTTGTTGCAATTTACATGTTCAAGCTGCGTATGAGATCATTCTCCTAGCATGAATCAACATCTGAAGAAAATTGTTAAATCTTTTTTCTTGGACTCAAAGTGCTTTGTAGTATTTCACAAAAGCATACCCTCCCAAAAAAGAAAACACTTCCTTACAGTGGGGCAGGGCAGGTTGTTGATATTCGCAAGTACTATGAAACAGCTGAGGTGTTGAGAGAGAGGGTGGTACATTACCTGAAGGAATACAGCAAGCATATGGAGGAGGAGCCAAGTTTCTCTGTCGATAACAAGACTGAGGGAGTGATGGAGGCAGAACTCAATGCTGCACTGGAAAGTGTGTTCCCAAGAAAAGGCTTCTTATATTGGATGGATCTTGCCAATGATGAGAAGGTCCTGCAATTGGAAGAATTAGCTGACGTTGTGGTGGGCATCCGAATCTTCAACAAGCACGTCCTTTCTTCTTCCTCTTCTTCACCTGATCTTCTTCTGCCATTCGAGCAACCCAATTCTTTTTTGGGCTTAGTGACTACAACCCCATCACTATCTAAATCTGCAATTTTCCATTGTGTGTGTGTGTCAATTCCACATTCCAAAGGACTGTATCTAAATGCTACCCACATGGGTGAAGAGAAAATTCAAAGGTCAAAATCCGTGTGTGAGCTGAAGCTGGCAAAATTCTTCTCACCATGGGATGGGTGGGCAGATATCTAGGGAAAGGAGGACACACGTTGCAGCTTCCATTTGAGTCCTATCAGAGTGAAGCCATAGAGCTTGCAGATGAAGTACAGGATGCTCTGGTGAAGGTGACCGAAAACATCCATGGCTACTCACTAGGTATTGCAACATATATGCATGAAATGGGTACCAATCATATGTTCATCAAACGTCTGCGGGATGAGCTAGCCTACCAATATCAGGTCAGAAGAGATATCACTGCACTCTTGAAACCACAATCACTGACTGTTTGTTTCATTTGAAGCAAAAGAAAAAAGAGAGAAAAAAGAAGCATTTTGGACCCAATTGAGAATAAATGACATTGTAACTCTTCTTTTGTAGTGAATGAAATTTTGCTCCTTCGCTCTCCAGGCAGCCATATATTTGCAGCCCTTCAACAGATTCTTGTATGAGAGGCATGGGGCAGTCTCTGATCTTCTGGAGAAGTGTGACCAACACCTTGATGCAATCGTCGAGATCATCGGAGACTATGAATGTATTCCCGGTGACATGGTACTTGCTCCTGTAGAACACTTTTAAAGAGCATCTCCAGCAATGTTCAGTACGTGAACCTGCAAAAATATTTCTCACATCCAACTTCAGTTATTCATTTTTTTCGAACCCAACCCATAAAACTAAAACTGAGACTACAAATAGGTGGGAGACTACTAATAGAAAACCGCTTGGACCAATCATTATGGTTGACCCATCAGAAATAGGGAGCAACAGTCAAATCATATTTATTACATTCTTCTCTAGCATTTGTTAGGCTTTTCTGTGCCTTTCACCAGCCTCAACAAACTATGCAAAAATGCTGGGCCAAAACCATTTTTCTGAGCCAAACCAGCACGTTTTGACTTTTCTTCATCCAATTTTGATTTGCAGGGTCACATACTGAGCACCAGTGGAGTTGCTCTTACACTCCACTCTCTGAGTTGCTCATCTAAAAATTTGCTCACTAGGCTCTTGAAAATTGAGTTTTCTTTCTGTTTTTTTTTGTTTTTTTGGGTTGGGGGCAAGATGAGCAGGTGTTTCCAAAACTACGAGCTGTTGGTGCTGTTCAGAATGCAATAGCCCAGGAGCTCCAAAGCCTGCGGGCACATATAAAAGCTGCTGCACCATTGATTGCAATGACAATGAAGCCATTCTACAAACCATCCCCTGTCACTGAAAGGAAACTGGCGATCAAGCAAAAGAACTTTCAGTTCTTACCTCGAGACCCGCCATTTGAGGATGAAAATGAGTATGTTGTCTCATTTCCCAGTTTTGAGCAAAACTTCGCTTCTACCAAATTTTCAGGATGTTCTGTTCTGTGAACAATCATAGTGACCCATTTTCTGTGATGGGTGAACAACACCATCAAACAACAGCATTTTGCGCCTCTTTCCTTCCCTTTGGCA
>Ga0209208_10012204_pt1 | contig 10911 bp, 4 predicted proteins | sample S1TSphfallax_3_FD_187694 | JGI IMG/M metagenome (GOLD analysis project Ga0209208, IMG submission 187694) | Host-associated microbial communities from peat moss isolated from Minnesota, USA - S1T2_Fd - Sphagnum fallax MG (SPAdes) (version 2) | ecosystem: Host-associated > Plants > Peat moss >... | reverse complement strand
ATCTTGAACATAGAAATGATTATAATAGAAATAGAAAGTCGTAGCCGGGCCGGGTGTTAATCTCGACCAGCCAGCCAGCCAGAGATGATCACGATCTAGATGTTGTGCAGCATTAATTTTGTAATAATAATTTCCTTGGTTGCGTGATCCCCGCGCAACTAGTGTGATGGACGATAGGTATATGGATTTGCAACAGTAATACTACTACTTGTACTACTACTACAGCTGCAGCTTGTTTGTTTGCAGCCTTATCTTCCCAGGTCAGATATGTGGCACATCGTGAGTCCGAGGATAATGAGTCGACGAGGCAAGGAGGAGAAATATACAACTGCAATACGACTAGTAGTACTGGGCAGCTGCAACGAAATAGAGCATTTAATTGGATTTCCAAGGGCCCATGGTCGACCCCATGAATGGATCATGACATCCTTTGGGATTGATTAACCTGTAGCACATATTATGATGAACAGATCATCAGCCCAGGATTCGAGCAGCTACTTGCTATTGCCGGATACAGACATATAACAACTTGCAGTAGTCTTCTAGCCGTCTGTAGTTCTTTATTCTCGTTCCTCTCGTGTTTAGTTATGCAGCTAGCCACACAACTGCGTCTTTTCTATTTAATGAAGTGAGTTGGAAGCCTAGCTAGCTAGCTAGCTGCAAAACATTTGGTATTAGTTACGAAGATTTTTAATTAATTATTCTTTGGAGGAGAAGTCAGATATTCCAAATTCGTGACCAGACTTTGATGAACGCGGGGACAAGACACCTCTTTTTCCCTGTAAGCGCATTAAATATGGCTGAACATGCTCGCGTGTATAGTTGCAAAAGCCCAGGATTCCAGCTATATTTGCTTTTGGGTACACACATGCAACTTGTCGTTTGGCAATCTATCTCGTTCCTCTCGTTCCTCTCGTGTTCATTTTGTGCACAGCTACTTTTTTCTTTTCAAGTTGACCCCAACGTCGAAGCCGCAACAGGGCTAACGAATCAATTAATCTTTTTTGGGTAGAGAATTCAGCACGACTTTGAATCCGGGAAGAAGAAGCTGACGACATCATGACCACTTTCTTTTAACTGTACTAAGTATGGCTGAACATGCTGCTCCGTGCATAATTGGAAGGAAGAATTAAAATGAAGATTTCTACAAATCGTATTGAAGCATTTCAATTTGTTTTTATGCGTAACGGTGCTCGCGAGCACGATAGTATAAAACGGGTGATGGCATTTAGAAAAGTTCTTCATTGTAAGCTTGACATATGTACTCTAATAGTACAGAGCCTTTCTGGAACACGAATTGCCCTATATGGTGACAAACGAATCGTCATACCATTGATCATAGCTAGCTCCGGACAAGAAGATGTCAAATAGAATGGTTGTATGCGCCCAGGCTGATCTGTATCTTCTTGGGCTCCATGTCGACTAGCTGGAAGGTGAGAACTGGCTCTCAAGTGCAATGACAAACATCTAAGAATTTCTTTCCGTAGTCTGATGTTAAAAAGACAGGGTAAAACCACAAAGATGTGTCGATGAGACTATTCGACTATAATGCGTAAGATGGTAAAAGTTTTAAATGTGAATGCGGATTCGTGAAGATTTACTCACAAGTAGTATCACCTACACGTCGTACACAAGACGTCAAAATACAAGAGTACACAATAACATGATCAACGTTATACAGTTGCACCTGTTGTCAAGATCTAAGAAAGCACTTCTCTAAAGTTATAAAGCATTCAGGCTGAAACCAAAAACGTACAATGACTCGATCATGATGAGCAAGCTGGAGATAGTAAACTTGAATGCAGTTTGGTGTAGATTTATAACTCATTAGTATCATCACCTGCACGCCGTGCGTACGCACGATGTCGGAACAACACACACTAAGCCTGCACTGAAGCAATTTCACAGGAAGTGAAGCCCCGTGAAGGAAATCCAAGCTTGAATGTCTTGGACGGAAGCTAGTACCACTGTCACGGGACTGACAACTAATTTCCTTAGCTCCTCTAGGAGACTAGTCATGTACTACGTTTCATATTGAGATCACGGCATCGGATATATAGTGGCTGGGTTTTGATCTATTACGACTAACAAATTTACAATAGAATAGCTGAATGGGCGTCTCTAGAATGCTAATATTCTAGAGCCGTTGCTGTGCAAGAAAAGTTTAATTAAGGACGTTCACAGTCCATTTGCAATCAGAAACGCTAGTCTCAGAAACACGTGCATAGTTGCAACCACACATATAATTTCCTAAGAAGTTTCGGGACCAAGGTTGATATTAACAGATTTCCATTGAACACAACTATTTTAAGGCTACGAGTATAACTATTAGGCTACTAGAAAATTGTGACGGTGCTGAATATGCTGCACGGCGAAATCATGGATTTTGAAGGTCGCGGAACGGAATTCCGGCCCGAAGACATACAATATGTCCATGCAGCATGGGTCCTGCAAACATTGGAAGCCGCCGTTTCACCCTCTCCCTCACAAGGCTTCCCACAACGCAAGTTCAGCAGTTATAGCCGGCATGCTGTCCGGACTACAATTGTTGAGCATTAACGTTGGAAGCCTTTGAGGGAGAGGAAGAAGCAGTGGCCTCATCAGCGGCCTCAACCATCATGAGTTCAATGTAAATTTTTGGATCGGTACTCGACTCGACAGTCGACTACGACGTACTCCGGATCGAACTTTTACAGGCTTGTCGCCGTGTTTCGCCTCCTCCCTAAAAGGCTTCCGACGCAAGACGTACATCAATTCTAGCCCTGCTGTTTAGTCGACAACAGCTACTAGTACTGATGAATCATGACCAGCGTTGGAAGCCTTTGAGGGAGCGGGAGAAGCATCGGCTTCAAATACGCTACAATATCAATTGGTCGAATCTGCTGCTGATCTGCAACGTCGAGGTACCCTTGATGATCCGCCAGCAGCTACTACTGATCGATGAGACAGCTGTTTCGCCCTCTCCCACAAGGGCATCCGACACTAGAAAAATAATCAGCCTGCTTCTGCAAAGACTGAGTACCGTCCCAGTGCTGGAAGCCTTTGAGGGAGAGGATAAAGCAACTGCCTCTATAACTCTCCGAGCTGGAGCCGCCCAATGTTCACTTCGTGGGATTGTTCAAGAACTTCAGTTGTAGAATCACTAGAGTACTGATCTGGCGAGCTCGACCTCTCACACTCATGATGATCAAAGGGGCAAATGCTCAAATGGAACTGAAACTAGAAAACAAAAAATTCCAAAGAAACTAGAACTCGCATCAGGTGGAAGGAGCCAGAGTCTTTAGTGTAGTAAAGATTGTTCACTAAAGACTAGAGAGGCTGGATGGAAGTAGTGGAGCATGTATCAGAAGCTCTCGACAAAGTCTGTGCTGTGAAGAGTGAGCGGCGATGGATATTTGTATGCGCAGGGGCGGAAAGGCTGCTGACACGCGGCTGACATCCCGCTGGTACGGCGATTGCAATCTTTTCCCATGACAGATCAATGAGCAGCAGGGTTCGTACAAAACAGCCTAATCGCGATGTCTACACTAGACATGACCCCTAATCTTGAATTCAGATTAATGCTCATCCGCTACGGCCTCTTCAAGAACTATACGTTTTCTTCTGAGTTCACACACTAAGCTAGCTGCATGCAATGCCCACTTCCAGGCTTGAAAGAAAACCATGACCAGATAAGTTAATACCATATCTCATCTGTTTTATATTTCAAGCGGAAACGATGAAGAGTCGGGACCAATATTAACCCATCACCCGCCATGTTCTGTGGATTCACGTGGAGTGCACTATAATTAGGACATCTTTCCATTAGGTCGCTGTGATTGCAAATTCTGTGTGGTCCAGGGAATTAGCTCAGAATTTTCTAGTTTTTCCAATTTTAGTTACAAGAGCCAAAAATGACAGCATCAGTATAAGCGTCTGCAACCGTTGATTAGATTTGAGATTAGGCTGTCGCCAAAAGCACCTGCAGGTTCGTATCTGGGGCTTGAATGCTCCCTGGATCAATTGTTAATTTCCACATGCAGGCACAACACAAACAGTTCCCCCAAATCAAACCCAAAAAATATTCTTATGAGTCCCAGCTAATCACCAGGTAGGTGTTCGACATACCTTGATTTTTTACTTTGGAATCCTGTCACCAACTTAGCTGAATGATTGATCATTCTGTGACAGTAACGCCAAAGTAGAAACCATGATAAATATTGATCAGTCTATGATAGTAGTCCGAAGAAAAAAAACCAAGATAGTCATTCCAGCTAGTTAGATCATGACACTAGTTAATCCAATTAAGTGAAAACCCAAGTCCAGTTCCTCATTATATATACGACACATGCAGCAGGGCCAAAAGACAAAAGGGTTTTTGACAAGATTTTTAAAAAAATATCATCCAGCTCTCAAGGCTGTAGACAGCTGCACTGAACTATAACTATCTGACCCCCACAAAAATATTTTTAGATTGTAATTGATCAACACAAGCTACCTGATCTTCTATATTGTTTTGTTTGAGGAACTGGTAGAGTGAGCAAATAAATGAATAAATAAAGAAGCAAAGGTTTTTGACCACTGCTGGCCAACCTGGGCAATCAATCAGATGAACCCTGAGCCAAGAGATAACGTTAAGAAGTCACTTTATACTTTAGTCCTCTACGGCTGCCTGTTCTAGGATCCTCAAGATTTCAAAGTCATTAATTAATTTCCAGAAAGTTTGCTTTTTGCACTGACATTATTTAAGCTATATTTTTATAAGATTCTCAGGAGCCCTGGGGAGGAATTAGGATAAAATTCAGGCCCCAAGATAAAAATAAATTTCATCCACTAGTTTATGAGCTGCTGCAGCTTGCGTCTTGCATTTGTTTGTTCTCTCTGCTCGGTAGCTCGCTACTGGCCAGAAGCTAATGGAGTATTTTAATATTGCTGGGAAAAAGCTATGTTTGTCTCTCTTGCTGCATGCGTAGTGCTGATGATCACTGGATATTACTCTCAGACTCTCATGCATGACGGGTGGAAAGTGGTTTTGGGGCGGTTAAAATAGGGACCTACTTTGCTCCCCCAAAAAAGTTGCCAGCTGAATCATAGTTAAATTTAGATTGCACAAAGTTGGCGGATCTAGCTAGTGTCACCAGAGTCAAGCATGACAAACCCGCAGCCCATCTCTTTTTTGAACTGGCTTAGAAACATGTGACACACGCACATTCTCGTCCTCCTCCAATTTAGCAAACCTGTTGGACACGTAAAGCTATGGATACAGAAATTTTAGTGCATTTGGATGCATAGCCTTATGTCCATATGAATATCCCTTTTAGAGAAGAATCAAGATACCCAAGGCATATTACAGTTACTCATTAAGAGTGGGAAGGTTCTTGAAGGTTTAATACCCCCCATTCTTACAAAGTAGGTATTAGTGTTGTGCTGGTAATTGTGAATACACATATATGCCTGCCCTTTAAACTGGGTAAGTGAAAAAATTTGCCCATCATGTAAATAATTTCTTTTACACTTATGGAAAGGGAAGAGCAAAATAAAATTCATTTACACTTGGCCACAGCTTGGTCTAAATGTTTTGGGGCATGTAAGTGTATATATCATATATATACCCCTAATTACTAGGAATACCTATAAATGCTATCCACATCAATTAGTTTAGGTTCATCCAAAAGTTTTTTTTTTTTTTAATTTTTTTTTAGTGACCCACTTTGATCGCCCCTCCACAAAAAGTTTTAATATTTTTAGTTCTCCCCAAATATAAGCTCTTTACTACCAATACAGAACTATGGAAAGGGTTCTACTTTAGCCCACGTATATACAATACAAGCCCACACTTTTGAGCAAAGATATGGAACAAACTGTGATCTCATATTCAGGAATATCTTGAGTGCACATTGTTGGGTGTATGTTGCCCCACCTCATTGTTTGACTAGAATTTTCATTCATAACTTTGGCCATCAACATTTTTGGCTTAGGCTTTTTCAAGAGCTTGGGTGCCTGTTATGAAAATTGTATTAATTAGTTTATATAACTGTGGTGCATCCTAGAGCTTTCTATTTATTTCTGGCATTAGGTCACTTTGATTGGCCCATCATTTTTTTCAAATCTGAAACTTTGGGCAGCCCCTTCCTCATCTTCCCCCTTTGCTGGTTAAACATCCAATTTGTCCTCTTTTAAAATAAGAAAATCACGATTAAAAGGCCTCACTGAAGGTACCAGTGTAGGTGCTGCTTAACCCTGTCCAGGTTGTGCATAGTTCGGGGTTATGGGCTGGCTCTTGGTCTGGTTCCAGGGAAGTGATCACGGGTTTACCTTGTCTGGATTTGGAACCTGAACCCTATTTGCTCTACTAACAACCTCTTACAGGAATGTCTGATCACAACATCAAGCAACCATGGAATGGGAACCTGAACTACAATCTATTGCAGCCCTTTTATTTCTTAGGCTAGTGGCTTTTTTTTTCAGTTTTGTGATGTTGGCAATCATCCACAAGGAGATTTAGCCACGTTTGGCTAGAGACAAACTATGAAAGTAGAAATCTACAAAAATCTTTTTATGTCCTGACTACTAACAATGTGTAGAATACGTTGCCTTTTTTTTCTTTTAAATCATTTTTTGACGAATTTTCTTAATGTAATATTCGAGAGAATGTTGTTTTCTTAAAGAAATATTTCACCAAATGGCAAAAACTCGCCACAAAGAAACCCTGTCTAGGCAGGCAATTATTACTTATATGAAATTGTAATAAAACTTGGTTGTACTTTTCAGACACATTGTGAATCTTGGGTGTAAAGTTCAGAAACAGGCCAGCCCTTCAAAAGCAAGAGCTGGACAACCCTAAAATGTACACATATTTCACCCTATCACAGGCTCTCCTGAAGTTGATGTTTGCACACCAGAGTTGTACAAGTTATTGCCTTGGGTTATTGGGATTAAGTGACTAAATCTATTTATTTTTGTGCAACTCGCAGACCCAATTGTAAATTACAGTGCCTCAGAAATTCTTTGTTTCTAGTCTTTTGAATTTAACAAGTGGAGATTAAGAATAGGCTGCAACAATTGTACTTGCAACAATTGTCCATATTTGTCTTTAGATAATCATATGCATGGAGCTACAGTGCACTATGACCTCTTTTGAGGTATAAAATGGTTGGCTTAGGAGGGTTTTACTCGTAGCTACTTGTGGTCAACAACATAAGTGGGTCCAGGTGTAAAGGGGCACGAGAAAGGCATTTTGCAACACGACTTAAGTGGCCTTATCCCCACTTTTACTATGGTATTGATGATGTCCACCTAGCAACTTTATTCCCAGAAAATGCAAGGAAAAAAGAAAAAAAAGGAAGGACCTAAATCTTACTGAGGAAACTGCAAGCAAATCAAAAGTGGGTCTGCAAAGAGGGGGATGTCGGGTGGTAGCTAATCGTTCAACTCAGGATTGGGGTTGCAACTTTCAGAGTCCAAAAAGGTACCCATTGCCTGAAAAGGGTCTCAAAATGATTGAGAAGTGGGGACCTTTTTGCCCTCGGGTGACCTCACTATTTGGTTAGAATAAATAAATTGTCAGCTTGTCAGTAAAAAACTTTTCTCACTGGAAAAGAAATAGACCTCTACACTTGATGGCTGCTCCAGAAACTTATTTATGTGTAAGCAAGAAGGATGACATCTACAAGGGTGCAATCCAGTGTTGAGCGGTTCTTTGAATTTTAAAAAACCATCCATTCAGGTTATTAAGTATTTTAGAATCAAAGAATTGTTAGTTTCAATTCTTCGAAAAAGAATCAGAATCAAAGAACTGCCTGTTCCAATAATTTCAAAAACCTTAAAGAATTGATAGTTTTCATGAAAGATTTGGCAAAGAACTAAGAGGGCTCTGGTCAATTCTTTGGCTTTTTCATATTTTTGAGAATCAGAATTATATATCAAAGCTGGTTCTTTGTATTTTTAGAATCACTTGATAAGTGAGTAGATATTCCGGTTGATAATCAATGGGTATTTATCCTTCATTTTACTTAACTGCCCAACACTAGTGGGAACCAAAATTTGACAATATTCACACACTCACACGCAGCTTAAGGACTCAAGGAGGAAGCAAGACATCTATTCACATGAAAGATTTGAAACCCATTTTCTACAATAATGGATTCAAGAACATCAAGCACAACAACCCCTATTCTTGTATGCTCACCACCATCCTAAGGGCACGGAACAAGTTGAACACCCATTGTATCAATGGGTTGATTTAAAACATATCAAGAAATATTAGTTATCAATGTATCCGAGCCTAAGCTTCATTGTTATGGTTGTACAGAAATTGGGATGACAAACAAAACATCTATATATTATAGTTAGAGATATTAATCAAGCTCCCATATTTGGGTTTGGGTGTGTGTAAATTGGGTCCAATTATGTTTTAATATGTACCAAAGCACTTGTAACCTTTGTTTAATATTTCATGTTTGCATCATGTCAATTGTGTAGAAATATATTTATGAACTTTTTTATGGACAATGTGATATGGATTCATGGGGCTGTTTTTTATAGTTTGAATTAATTGGTACATTGTAGTTTGCATTCCCTCTATTTGAGTATGTAAGGATATGAATTTGATAAGGAGTAGATTAAGATATCAAAAGAATATTGGAAATGTGATTCAGTTTTCAAATTCATTAATCAATTAAGTAATGTCCTTTGAAAATTTATAGCCTAGGAAAGGTCCAACTTACCTTTGAGGGTCACTTTTAAATAATTCCCTTCTAATAAGAAGGTAGATTGAATGAATTACAGTGTCACACATCACAAACAATACTAGTGTGGCCTGTGTTGTTGGCCCAAGTGTTACCACATCCTCAACTGATTTTTCTTTCCAAAACTTGGTTTTTTGGAATTTATTTGAATTTTCAGCAGCAGAAATCACTTAAAAATCAATATCTCCCACATTCTGAATCCAAATCTTACCAAATAAATTCCATTAAATCCTGCTCATCGAGATCTTTCCAACAACACCAAAGGCACATTCCAATTCCTCCGAAATTTTCAGCTACGATTTAATTTAATTTTCACTAAAGAAATCATTCAATATTCAAGAACTTCTACAATGCAAGTCCCAACACCATGAAACCAAGCTGATGCACCCCTCCTCTTCAAGAGCTTTCCAAAAAGACCAACAACATGATTTAAAGTATCCCAATTCGGTGGATCTCATAATTACACACAAAACAAACAAACTTCAATGAAGAAATCATTCAATATTCAAGAACTTCTACACTACAAGTCCAAACATCGTGAAACCAAGCCAATGCATCCCTCCTCCTCAATAGCTTTCCAAAGATACAAAGAACATGATCTGAAGCATCCTAGTTTAGGGGATTTCATAAATACAAACAAAACAAACAAACTACCTTCCTTCATACATAGATAAATGAAAGCATTATTTAAGGATTATTCAAAACTAATCTTGATATCCTTTAAGCATTTCTAATTTTAAAAACTTTAAGGGCCAAAGAAGGCAACACTATCCATTTTTCCATGACACAAAGTAGAAATCCAATACCATTTATTATGGCAATGTTTCCTAACTTTAATTAATTAGGAAATTTATTGAAAAGGACTCATATTTATAATATATACATTGTTATAAGAAGGTAATAGCAAAAATTAAAAACCACATGACCATCTTTTGGTCTTTGAGGGACATTTAAAATGTGTTTCATCTTGTGTTAAAATCCATATACATTTTTAAAGTGGACTCATAACTCTTGGAACATTAAATGAAATAAGTTATAGGATTCTACCATAAATTGTATGACTAAAATGAAAAGAAAATTCTTATTGGGACTTATTGGGGATATAATTACAAATGAAAATAAACATTTAGGTACTTTTGAAAGCCCCATAGTTCATTATCCCATTTTCAATGTCAAAAAATTGAATTTGATGAAATTTTTTTCATTCAAAGTATTTAATAATGTGTTTGAAAAGGAGGGCAACAAATAGTTTTTGCAAAAGAATGATTTTTGGTTGACTTATTTATTGTGAAAGTTTTGATAACACTAAAAATTGTGCGAAAATGGACTCCTATGGTGCCACCTTTGGTCCACCTTAGTTTACTATCACCCTTAAAATCAAGTATTCTAACAGTGCAACCCATCTATTTTATTCATAAATTTGGGTGTAAGCATTCAATCATGAACAAACCAACCCCCTTAAGCCATAATTTTTTCAAGAATATTGTTAGCATTTGTTTTAAAACATCTTCTTTAAAAATTTTGCAAAAACTTGTAATGTTATTTTTACTATTATGTTAAAAGTTGTATTAACATTTTTCCAAAAATAAGTAGGTATATTTTATTTTTTGAAAAATAGCTAAGTATGGTTAATCCTTTTACATTATAAAATTTTAAATAGTGGTTACAATTGCTTTAAATCTTGTTGAGTATTTTTCATTCATTAGATTGATTTCAGATATTTAAAATATGTAGAATAACAATATATGGAATATAATGTTGTATGGAAACAACACCATTTGTATTAAAAAAATTCTAAAATGTTAGATACATAAAATTAAGTAGTGGTTTCAATTAATTTGGTACATGTTTACAAAACTACACCCATTTAGCCACATTTTTAAAACTTGCAACATTAGTAAAATTTGCACACAAAGACATGAAAAACCATCCAAATTTAGTTACACATATTGTGATTATACCCAACATCACAAAGTTAAAAACCAAGCCTTATGGGGATCATTCACCCAAATACACATAAGCCCCCTCCTGTGTTATGTTTCAAAATCATAGTTATGACATTCTTGGTGCGAGAATGTTATGGAAGCCCAAAGAAGCAAGAATTTTAAAGAATTTTATAGAATTTTAATTGGTAAACAGTGTAATTTGGTAAACATTCGCGGGTAAAGAATGTTATGACAAGGTG
>Ga0209208_10012203_pt1 | contig 10911 bp, 10 predicted proteins | sample S1TSphfallax_3_FD_187694 | JGI IMG/M metagenome (GOLD analysis project Ga0209208, IMG submission 187694) | Host-associated microbial communities from peat moss isolated from Minnesota, USA - S1T2_Fd - Sphagnum fallax MG (SPAdes) (version 2) | ecosystem: Host-associated > Plants > Peat moss >... | reverse complement strand
GAGTTGTTGCACAGATGGCGAAGTCCTCTTATAGCCTGCCAGGTTTGTCCTCTCCCTTCTCTTCTTTGGGGCAAACGCAATTTGTTGCCCCAGACACTTGAAAGGAAAAAGCTCATGGATGTGAATGTTGTAAAGCCCTTTCTAGCAAGTGATGATATCCAAAACCAATCTTTGTAATTGTTTGAGATCACAACACACACGTTGAGTCCTAGGTCTTTTTAGAGGAATTCTGTGTGAAATGGCAGCTGTCATCGACCAAATATTAGTTTGATGTTGTCTGGAACAGTAGCAATTATCCAAGGACCTCAGATGAGTTTGTCAATCTTGCAAGGGACTACAGGACACAATTCCACAGAAAAGCTGAATACTGGTAAAGGATAACAGCTACATTGTGTTGCAGAAGCTGTCATCTCATGTCCTGTGTTAAGGAGTAGAAGGTGTAGGCACACATTTGTTGAAATTCACCATCTATTGAGATGAAATTTGCATCAGCTTGGCTACTTGATGATGTTTTCCTACTGAAACCTCTCTCAAATTCAAAGTTGGTTATGCTCTTTGTTGAGCTTGATTTGTTCCCTGCTAACCTCCGCAAGGAAGGATATCCCTGGGTCCGTAAAAGTTAAGAGCTCAGACTCTAATAAACTCCAGGTTTGGGTAGACTTGGCTGTGGAGTCAGGCCAGGTTGAAATTCGGTTTTCTTTTGTAGGTCTGAAAGCATTGGGATATGAGTGCATTGGGAAAAAGGTTGTTGATCAAGACTGTACAAGTGGAAGTTCAGTTTTTTTCAATCCATCCCTGTTCTTTGCATCAGGAAAGTTGATGGGAGTATGGCTATCTTGCAGGTGAGCTGTACAACAGAAGGAGACAGAAGAGAAGAAGCTGAAGAAGCTGTTGCTGTTACTTCAAGTAGCTGTGAATTCAACTTGAAGCTAACTGTTATTGGAGCCCTAGCAATTATTCTTCCTGCAGTCCTTGCAGCTGATGCCTCAGCAAAAGTGGCAGAAACAACTAAGAAAACACAGAAAGCTAGTAGGAAGCCCAAAACAATGCCACTGGAAGAGAGAAGGGAATGGACAAAAGGCCTTCCCTTGGTTCAAGAAAGGATTCCATACACTGAGATATTGGGCCTTAGCGAGGCAGGAAAGATCAAGCACATAATTAAACACCCAAACTCAATGCTCAAACAAAGGCCAGACAAAATCTTTCTTGTGATGGATGACGATAGAGTTGTGCGAACCATGCTACCAGTGCCTGGAAGAGATGCACGGTTCTGGACAGAATGGGATGAAATGGGCCTTGACAGTTATGTAATTGACGCTTTCACCCCACCAGCTCCTGAGCCGGAGCTACAAGGCTGGGCTACCAAAGGACCATCCCTAACATTTCTACGGAAGATTCAGGCATGGTTCCAGCAATCAGGGAGGAAGACTGGTAAGGCTGGGAAGAAAGGACCCATGCAGTCAGCTGCACGAGCAAGACTGGATGAGCTTGAGAGAGTGCGCAAGCAGATGGAGAGAGAGAATGAGGAGAAAGAAGCAGAAGCAAAACAAGCTCAGGCTCAGAGGCTGCAGGATGAGAAAGCTGCAAAAGCCAGAGCAGCTTCTGAGCGAGCAAGATATGAGCAGGAGATGAAAGATAGAAAGACAAGGGCACAAGATAATATTGCTCGCAAGGACAAACTTCAGCAGCAAGTGCAAAGCAGTGCAGAATGGAACAATCTTTGGTACACTGCATCGCGAAATGAAGGATTTCGCTTTATGATGGGTGTTTTTTTCTTCTGGCTGTTCTATCAGACAGTTGTAGTTGGGGTCAAGAAGAGGAAGCAGGATTATGAAGATCGTGTAAAGATTGAGCAGGCTGAAGAGGAGGAGCGTCGTAAGATGCGTGAGTGGGAGAATGAGATGGAAACTGCAGAGGTTGTTTTTTGTCTGTTATAGAAGTCTTCATATGTGTTTTTTTTCTCATTCTTCTATGTTCAGTGTGAACGATTAGGGTAACTGATTAGAGAGGACAATTGGGTGGGCTTGGTACAGGCTATGTCTACAACAGAAGAATGGGTCAAAGAAGGCATGACTGAAGAGGAGAAAAAGAGATTAGAGGAAGTGGAGAACAATCCTCAACTTAAGATGGGTTTAAAGTTCATGCGCTCAGGTGTGCAAGTTTCCATATCTCTGAACATGAATCCTGGTATTCAGCAGTAATATTTTAGGTGTCTGGAAAAGGTAGAACTAATTTCTGTCTCTTTTTTACCAGTGGTTAAGGGCAGGTTCAAGAACAAATGCCTTTATAAGGCCCTCTTCTTTTTACATAGTTCCTAATTTGAAGGGTGGAAGCAGGTGTATGTGCAGTTTACGTTGTCTTGCTGCACAAATGCCTTGCGATGGGCAAGGAAAGAAGATGTCCCCTAGATCTGATTACCACTGTGTGTAGCATTTGCTAGGTTCAAATGATGGTGTTTTGTGCTGAAAGTAGAGTGCTTTGACAGGTGCACGTGTGAGGCGTGCAAAAGGACGCCGGCCACCCCAGTATCTGGACCTGGATGCAGATGTCAAATTTGCAGATGTAGCTGGTCTAGGAGATATTCGCAAGGAGCTAGAGGAAATTGTTGACTTCTTCACATTTGGTGAAAAATATAGGCGACGGGGTAGTAAAATCCCCGGTATGGATTGTCAAACCCTCACTATACATCTGTATAGGTCACCGCTTGTGCTACTTTAGGAAAGTGGTTGCCAGTACCTTCCCTTGTGACCAGGCACTCCCATTTGCAAGCATCTTTTGCCATGTGGACAGTTTGGAAGGTCTTAGGCATATATCTACAGAGCTTATGTCCCCAGAATTTCTTACAATGAGCCTATTTGAGGTCCTCATTATCTTTCATGTTTTTGATCTGCATTATGGCAGCTGGGATACTGCTATGTGGAGAGCCAGGAACTGGAAAGACTCTTTTGGCCAAAGCAGTTGCTGGTGAGGCTGGGGTGAATTTTTTCTCAATCTCAGCATCACAGTTTGTGGAGATTTATGTAGGAGTGGGTGCTTCTCGAGTTCGGGCACTGTATAATGAGGCTCGAGATAATGTACACTCTTGACTCTTCCTTTGTTAAGATAGCTTCAGTTTTCAGGCAGCAGTTGGTTTCTCTTATCTCCTTTATGCAGAACAGTGTCTGTTGTGCAAGGTAACTAGTGGAACTCTTTTAGAAACTGTAGGAACCCAGCTAAAGAGCTCATCTAGTTTACCATGTGCAGGCTCCAGCTGTTGTGTTTATTGACGAGCTGGATGCAGTAGGAAGGCAGCGTGGTCTCATTGGAGGATCTGGTGGGCAAGAGCGTGACTCAACCCTTAATCAGGTACTGTAGTTGTCTTTCTCACCACATAAGTTCAATGACATCACTGTTCTCCAGAACAAAAAAGAGTCCATACCTGCTCATGCAGTTTTTGTTCGGTTGCAGCTGCTTACATGCTTGGATGGGTTTGAAGGAAGAGGTGAGGTTATCACCATAGCCGCCACCAACAGGCCTGACATTCTGGATACAGCACTAGTGAGACCAGGCCGGTTCGATCGCAAAATCTACATCCCAAAGCCTGGAACTAAAGGCCGGGCTGATATTCTAAAGGTTTGCTATCTCTCACACTTCAGTTTTCTAAGAGCCTGCCCAATTGAGGATATGATGGTTTTTGTTTGTGACTTGAGATAATATTTGAGCATTTGTTTCAGACTATGTCAATGCTAGTAATGTTAATAATACAAAGAAGAGGGCCCCTTCTCAACAGCTGTTGTGTGACAGGTGCATTCAAGGAACAAGCCCATGGCAGAAGAGGTAGACTATGAGGCTGTTGCAGAGATGACAGATGGGATGGTTGGAGCACAGCTTGCCAACATATTGGATGTAGCTGCCCTCTCTGTCCTACGAGATCGGCGTAGTGAGGTGTGAAACATGAACCCACATTTTTTCATATCATGTTCCCACTAATCAACAACAGCTGTCAGTGTTGCAACATCTTGAGGAATGTGTCAAAATCACTAAACTAAATGTGGTCACGAGATTATCTGCTTTATTGTATTGTGTTAGTTTTTGACATAGAACACTTGTTAATAGCAGTTTGTGATCCAGGGTTTATTTGAGGACAAGTATATGCAGAAGTTCTAGATGTCAAGTATATTTTTGTCTCACATTTGGTTCTTTACCCATTCTCAGCTGCAGAGAGTAAGGTTAAACAAATGAGGTTGCCCATGCTGAGAATCAGATTTGTGTCATGAATGAACAGATTACTACAGATGACTTGCTAGAAGCTGCACAATTGGAAGAGGGTGGGCACCCAGATCCCAGGCCTCGCAGTGAACACCTATTGCGTAAGCTGGCTCTCAATGAGGCATCCATGGCCACCATGGCAGCAAACTGCCCTGACCTGAAGCAAATTCAACTGGTCTTTAGCCCTTTCCATGAATCCTTGCACTTTCTTCTCTGCAAAATCCTTTCATTTAATAACAATGTATGCTCAATGAGGAAACTATCTACCAACCTCAATCGGAAGTTTTTCAGTTTTTGACTGGTTATTTTGAGTGCCCAGTTCTGAACAAAGAGTTTAGGACCTCAAGCTACAAATCCAGGTTCATGAAGTGCAGCAAAATGTCGATTTGATAACAAGAAGGTGCTTTTTTCAGGTTACAATTGTGCCAAGGATGGGTGAAGAGAAAGGGGCAGTTCGATTTAGGTCTGACCACACCAAGTTTGAGCTTCAATCTGTCAGGTATGCTCCATCATAGAACATCCATGAAGTTTTTTGACAAGCAAATGGTCAGTTTGTCTTCTTGGATATGTACATCTCTCCATTTCAGGGTTGCAGCTCAGTCAAACCTTTCCTCTGTTTTATTGATCAGTCGACAGGGAATGTTGGACTACATTACAGTTCAGCTAGCTCCACGTGCAGCTGATGAACTTTGGAACGGTGCCCACCAGGTACACATTTCTCCATGAGCCTTTGGTCTTGTGGTGGTTTCATACAGATGGATGATATAAACACGTTATCACAACACCTGTTGAGAGTTTCACACATTTAGTTAGAAGGAAAAGAGGAAGGACCCTGAGTGTTTTCTTGCTATATTACTTGCTTCTTAAATTGCTTGGAAATTTGCAAACCCAGACTACATATAGACATTCTTCATCACCTAGATACAGTGGATGATTCTTGAGCTGAGAAAATGCATACCTTGTTCATATCACCTTTGCAGATGAGCACCATATGGGCGGACACTGTGGATCAGGCTCGCAGTGCTGCACGTGACTTTGTGTTTGCAGGGCTTTCTGATCGAGGTGACCTATATGGCTTATTCGACTGCTGGTATGACTATGATCGTGTCAAGGTAAAAAATGACTCCACTAGATCTCATAATCTCTGTTGTCCAAGGCGTCTACTACGAGAGTTAGAGGTTCTTAGTTTCACTGTATCTCCAATTAGCTCTCCTCTCTGTTCACTGATATTTTCATGAAGGTCCAACATATGCCCTTGTGTTTATTGCAGGCAGTGGATTCTGAGGCATTGAAAATTGTGAATAGCTGCTATGAGCGTGCACTTGAGGTGAGTCACTCTTGGGAAAAGAAAACCAAAAAAATTGTTTCCAACTCTGTTGCCTTTTGACCATATGTACAGTTAATACCAAACAGAACAAAGAAGTGCATGTGTTATGGATAATGCTCCCTGCCTTTGAATTCCCTTTAAGCAAGTCAATCTTATGTGTGAGTCTGTTGACGAAGCAATGAAGGGTCACATACCTTGCATTTGCAGTCACTTTTCTTACAAATCCTCTGCATCATGATCAATGGTTGTTCCCTCCAGCATTTCTAGTTATAGGATTCTTCTCCTGTTCTTGAGTGGAAGTGTCAATTTTGTCTTTTGGTTGTATTTTGACAGTTCTTGGGGCGAAATCGGACTCTTGTTGACAAGATGGTTGAGCAACTAGTGAAAGATCGTTTCATTCGCCAAGCAGAGTTTGAGGAACTGGTTTCCATGTATGGGCAGCTAGACAAGCCACTTCCATCTCCCATTGAAGTCCGGGAGCGCGAGCTTGCTATTTTTCAGGAGACAATGATTGCCCAAAAGCGCAGTGTCCGTGGTTAGAGAAGGAGCATCATGGCATCCAACATCAAGTAGGAAATTTTGTATGGTATACAGTTGGGGGAGAGAATACACACTAGTTTTGTGATTCATGTCACCCCACAAAATTCTATGGAAAATGAAAAGAGTAATCTGTCCTGTAAAAAAATTCTACAATGTGCAGCCCTGGTCTCCACCTGGAAACTTGAGCTCTTTGTTTCTTTTAGCCCTGGGATCAGTTTCTTGTTTTCGTTGCAGCCACTTGCAATACAGCAAAACATATAGACAGAGCTCTGCCATGCTGAGCATGATGCTCACTTTTGAGTGTCCTAAGCAGAAGAATTTGTTGAATTTGGTAATCATTCAAAGTGTTACCCAGCATGCACACTAAACAATTTGGGTGTTGGTGGTAGTGACTATGAAACTACACAGGTCCCATGCATTCAAACAGCTGAAGGAAAATCATGGAACTGTAATCAAGCTCATCACAAACACCGAATCAAGCATCAGAAAATCTGCAGTGTATGCCTGGATGGATAGCTTACTGATCCAGATGGCAGCAAGAAACTCTGATGGACAACATTCACAAAGTCTATGACATTGTTCTAAACAATAACAGGCATCCATGGCATCCTCAAGCCCATAGTACATAGTCGCCACCTAAACTGGTTTTGCACATGCTTTCAAGTGTGGCTGCATCTTCTGCAATATTCGCCACCCTAGGCAATGTTATTTCACTACCTGAAACTTATGGGAAATTACTCTTTGTATATTTTATGAAACATGTGAAATAAAAGAGTAATTTCTGCTAAGCTATGAAATAAAACGTTATTAAAAAATATTATATTAAAATTGAGAATATTCAAATATATTTTCAAACTTCAATTCTAAAAATGTTATTTCTATTTAAATAAGTTATTCAAAAAAATAAAATCCAATGAGTTATGCAGCCTATATTATTTTGCATGTCATTTGAAGAACAAATGGAAATAACTTCCCTGGCCTCAAAGAGAGGTACTTGGAAGATTGTAAGATTGCATCAACAAGGAGGTGAGAATTTTTGATACTTGCACTCTCATCACAGGTTTGTATCCAAAGGATGTGTGCGTAGATAGGAAGGAAGCTATGGGTGTAGGTAGTAAGAGGTCATGAGTGGTGAGACTTTTTCCTGTAACCAGCCTGCTCAAGCTGTGTTACGAGACAAAAGGTCATAAGATATCACCGGACAAAACCACAAAGTGGACAGTTGAGAGATTTCATGCACCCATAACCCATGAGTATGCCAATGGCTTATTTTGAGCCTGTAGTTATTATCGTCGTAGCTGCACTGTACTCATCTCTCCAAGATATGACTTGTAACCCACCAGCTCTGAACAAACGCAACAATGCCATGTCACCAAACACGCCCCCACAAACTGGTTATGTAATCGTCTAGGGAAAAATACACCAGCCACATTTGCATTATCCTACATAAAATACACTTAACATTGTCATTCATTTTGTCAACATCTAATGCATTTGGTGTTTCCAATCATTTTGAGCTTCCCACAACTTTTAGTTATGGCTTATAACTTTGTCAATCCCTTTTATTGCATTTCTCCAATTAAATTAGTGATAAGTTGGACTTTGATTCAGATCACACATAATCTCACCACAGGTGCCAATTGCAGTAGTGGTGGGTGAATCTGGCATTTTCATCATAACCTCGGGTTCTGGGTCTGCAACTATCCATGGACAGACCTTCGGTTTGGGGTTGGTTTCTCTTTTAAAAGTAAAAACTGGATCTGGTTTGGGTCCAAGTTCTCGAATGTTGGAAGGTTCAGATTTGGAATTTTTATTATTTTTTACACTTGAACAATTCACAGCTAGTGGTTAGGTTCAGATAGGTTCAGGTTATATCCTAGGCCTAATTAAATTTCAATTATCGTGATTGATATACAATGAATCAGTTTTTCGTACTAGCCATAAAGGTTTTTGAGTGTTTACAGCAACAGGTTGACAGTTTTTTTCATCGATCTGTGAACATGGTATGAAGAGTGAAAGGTTTTGCATGTCCTTCTCTTTCAATTTTGTGTTCGTCATTCAGGTAGATGGTGTTAGTGACATTTCAACGAGCTTATGTGACCTTTATTTTGAAGTGTGTTGTTAAAGATGAGAATTCTTGTAGGTTGAATGTTTTTGCAGATGTTCCTTGCCTTTCCTTATTTGATATGCTCTTTGTGACAAGGGGTTTAAGTATTTGATTTGTTCATGTTCCCCTTGTAGTTCACCCTTGTTGGTGGTTTTCTTTTTTTTTTGCTAGGACTTGAGTCTTTATATCTTGTACCTTTCTCTTTCCCTTACTTGGGTGCTTTGTTTTATTGGTTTTTGGCAAGTTTTCATCATCTTCAATTGTTGTGGAAGTTTGAATAAAAGAAAGTCACATTAAACTAGCACTTACCAATGCATCAATTGATCATTATGTCCACTAGATGGCACTATTTTTTCATTCTATACCTCTAACTAACCATCCATTGTTAGGTGAATTAATCTATTTAAATCTTTTACCTAGTTTTTTTTTTTTTTAATTGGTATTTTCTCCCCCTTTTCATACAAACCTACCTAGTTGCCAAGCTATTGCTAATGACTTATTAATTACCAACTTACTTACCTATTGACTATTTATTTAATTACCTACTAACTACCACTCTATTACATACTAACTACCTACCTACTACCCCCTTAAACTTACCAAACCTTTTGATGTGAAAAGATCAAAAGCCATTGCTATCACATGTGGGTATTGCAAAACCTTGGCATCCTTGGCATCCTCCATTTTAAAAAAACCTTTAACACTCTAATCATAATATAAAATGGACTTTGAATGCAAGTATTGCATAAAGTTATATTATAATTCTTACATTTGAAATACATCACAAGTTGATCAATCACCATCTAAATGGAACTTAAACAAAAGGTGGGTAGCAAAATGCAATACCCACCTTAATTACAAATAACAAAATGTTTAAATGATTGTAATATGTTCATGTAATACTAAAAACTTAAATCACCAATTGAAAATGCTTAAAATGAATGCAATACTTTCGTTGTTAAGTCATTTATTTGAAAAACTTTATTGTTTTATGAAGCTTTTCTAAGGCTTTTTCTTTTCATCATTCTTTTTTTTTCATTATATTTCTTGCATCTTTTATAGATTGTTTAACAAACATGTCACCAAAAAAAACACTAGGTAGACCACTTTATGTGAGAAACAACACAAGCATACCTTAAACATCACTAGGAAACAACATTAATTAAACATATGGAAGAATTATCACAAGCATATATCAAACATCACTAAAAAAACAACACTAGTTAGACCATATGTGAGACATATCATAAGCATATTTGAAAGCATCATATTCAACCAAAAAAAACTATAACAAGATGAACCAAACAATTAATGTTTATTGATGTGCAAAACAATTCATTAATAACAATTCACAAGACACAAATACCCAAATTTAATTTTTGAGAAAATCATGTTCAATGTTAGGTTCCTACCACTTTCTTGAACTTGCATGATTCAAGGAGTTGAACATTTGCAAAACACCTTTTCTACCATCTAATATAGAAACAACAAAAAAAGCATGATCAATTGCTTGGAAATTTCAAGGATTAAAAAAACTTTTCATTTTTTTCGATCCACACAATACAACAATCTTGTTGCCACAATATTTGTCAAAGAGCATAGCAAGACATGAAAAAGAACAAATGAATGAAAAACAAAGGTGACAATTTGAAAAAAAGATTTTTTCAAAACACAAAACAAAGAAATTGCATTACTTCATAGATAATGCATCAATAATCTTGTTGCATTGTTCACCCAAGTAGTGTGGCTTTGCATGCAAGAAACACAAGAGAATGAAAAAAACATGGGAAAGAACAAAAGAAAGACATGAGGAAAAGTGAAAAAAAGTCATGTTACCAAGCATCATGATAACAAACAAGAAAAAACATGAGTAAAAAAAACCAAAAAAGGCACAATTGAATATTACTATTGTTTGATCCCACAAAGAACCAAAGTAAAAGTTGTTCTTTATGGCTTGCTACTAGAATGTATGACCATAAAAAAAGGGACAAAATGTTGAGGATGGGTCATAACTCATCATCATCATTTGCAAAAAGTTTTTAAAAATACAAATGATAATGAATTATAAGCTTGTTGTATTCAACAAGAGAGAGGCAATGGAAAAGCAATGAGGAACATATTTGCAATGTGGCAAGGAGCTTATACTGGCAAAGGGGTGGAGTGGAGACAATGATGATGTAGACCTTCACAATGGAGGTGAAACATCTAGGTAACAAAAGGGCATTGGTTAATAACCCAAAGGAGGGGAAGGTGGGTTGGTTTGGGTTTCATATAGATGAAAACCCAAAACATTTGAGCAATTAATGAATTGGTGGGTGTTGGGTTCCATAAGTCAAAGGAGAGGAGCCATTTGAGCACTCACAACCGAATTTTTTTTTATAATTTAAAATTAAACAACTTGAAGGATAGGAGTCACCTTAACACCAATAACTTAAAAAAATCATGAAAAACTCATAAGAAAGGAATCATTTGAGCACCAAAAACAAACAAAAGAAAATTTCTAACAATTATGAGGAAAGAGAATTTTGACCCCTAAAAAAATTATTTTCATTAGCAAAAAATTCAAACACATTTTTTCATCAAACTAAGCACATATGCAAGAGATTCACTGTTAAATTTGGAAAAACATAAAATAAAGAAGAAGTTACTAGAGTTTCAAAATGTTTGATATTAAACATGTGAGCAAGAT